>Ga0182739_1004796_pt1 | contig 10971 bp, 7 predicted proteins | sample eDN5th30CBELigBY_FD_128873 | JGI IMG/M metagenome (GOLD analysis project Ga0182739, IMG submission 128873) | Enriched backyard soil microbial communities from Emeryville, California, USA - eDNA 5th pass 30_C BE-Lig BY (version 2) (version 2) | ecosystem: Environmental > Terrestrial > Soil >...
CTGTCCCGACTGAACGCAAGGGCCATGGCCGGTCCCCCGCGCGACGGGATCTGAAGACGGCGATGGCGGGCAGCCAAGTCCCAGAGCGTCACACCCCCATCCTGGGTCGCGACGGCCAGGGTTTGCACGTTGGGGGCAAACACGGGACGGCGGACCAGAACATGGTCTTCGGCCAGGTTCAACGGCCGCGGGCGCCGGCCAGGCTCCCAGGTCAAAAGAGCACCGTCCAACGTGCAGGCATAGACCGCACGCCCCTGCGGCTCAAAGGCCAACGAGCGTACCACGCTTCGCAGATGCTCAACCGAGGCCGAGAATGCCACCTCGGGCCCGGACTCGTCCATCACCAGGATGAGAGCAGCAATGATGGCAATCAGGGTCACCGCCACCCCTCGCGTCACGACCCTGACGCGCCAGGGAGCGCCTCCGACCTCGTCGTTCGGCGGCCCGATCGCCGAGTAGGGGATAAGGGCAGGTGGAGTAGTCAGTTCGCGCCAACGACGCGTTCGCCGGTCTCTCTCGTACACACGGCACCTCGTTGAGGAGTGGGTCCGAGCATGAGCAAGGGGCGGATCACGTGGGCCACCGGACGGTCGCTGACAGGACCGATGACCCGATCGAGTTTTTATCGCCAACGGAGCTGGATTTCAGCCGATTCGACGTGAATGGTTGCCAGGGAGTCGCTGGAACTCCCATCGGGTGATCAAGGGCGCCGAGGTTAATCGATCGGGCGAGGATGGTGGTTTCGTCTTCGGGCCCCGACGCCCAGGGCCCCTTGATCGAAGTGCTTGACGAGGAGCCACCACCCCCCAGGGTGGTCAGGCAATCTTCAAAGATGGGACCAGGTCGAGACCGGTCCCGCTTTCCCTCCGTGAGGACGCACCGAAACAACAAACCCACACACAGGCATCAATGCACACAACGACTATCGTGGGGGCCAGAGGTGATGGCCGGTCATCGTGGTCTCGACTCGGTAGAGACTCTTGCCCGCAGTGATGTAAAGAGTTTTGCGGTCGGAGCCTCCGAACTCGACGTTGGAGGGGGACTCGGGCACCGGGATGAACCCGGCGGGTTGACCGGCGGGGGTGAAGACATAGACGCCCCCCTTCGGTCCGCTGCCGGCGGTGGTGACGAGCCGACCATCGGTGGTGACGGTCAGACCGTCAATGCCACGGCCGTCCCCGAAGTCGTGGAGCACGCGAGGCGAGCTGACCCGGCCGTCGGCCCCGAGGTCGAGGGCCAGCAGCACGCGCCGGGAGGGACCGTTGTCGGCGACGTAGAGCGTCTTGCCGTCGGGGCTGACCGCCAGGCCGTTGGGCTTGGCGGCCGTCGTCTCCAGGCGGGTCACCTGGCCATCGGGATCGATCCGGAAGACACCTTCGAAATCGAGTTCACGCGGCTCGTCCCCCACGTAGCGGGGGTCGGAGACATAGACCCGGCCCTGGCGATCGACGGCGACGTCGTTGGGGCTATTGAATCGCTTCCCCTGATAGCGATCGGCCAGGGTGCGGACCGTGCCGTCGCGTTCGGTGATCGAGACGCGACGCCTCCCCCCGGTGTTCGCCCCTTCGGCGGCGATCAGTCGTCCCTGGGGGTCGAAGACCAGGCCGTTTGCCCGGCCGCTGGGGTCGCGGAACGGGGTGACGGCCTTGGTCGCCGGATCGAACTCCATGATCCGGTCGCCGATGTCGGAGAACAAGACCGTACCGCGGTCGGTCAAGGCCCCCCCTTCCGTGAAGCTCCCCTGGTCCCACAGTTTCTCAACCTTCGCCCCGGGGGCCGCCAGGCTGGGGGTCGACTCGGGGGGGGCCAGCGACAACGACACCAGCAAGAGCAAGATGGGATTCATCAGGCCAGGGCTCCTGGAGTCTTCGAGTGGGGACGGCTGAAACGGACGCCTCCCCGCCGACTTCGATGGGTGCTCGACCGGCGCTCAGCATACCAGAGGTTCTGCGCCCGATCGAGACGCTAACCGTTCCGCCCAACGCGCGCCGCGTCCAGCCCCAGCGTACGCCCCCCTCACAGCCGACCGGCTGTTGTGCCACGGCATCCGCGTTGCTTTTCAACAACACGCCCCCCCAAACTGAGGTGAGATCGTACCGCCGCGGCCCCGTTGGGGATGCTGGTTCGAAGTCGCGTCCTATGATGGAGCAAGGCATGAACGCAATGCCAAGAGCGAGTCGTTCTCCTTTGTTCATGTTTTTGATCAGATTCAAGGTGAGCCGTTCATGCCTGGGCGGGCAGTGTGAGTTTCCGGGCCAGAGGCTGTCGCTGTGAAACGGAACAGAACGGGGGCAGGCCAGTCCTCAAAGCTCCGCCGCGGAGCCGCCGCGGTGGAACTGGCGCTGGTGCTGCCGCTCTTGCTGACGCTGCTGCTCGGGGTTTGGGACCTGGGCCGGCTGATCGACGCCACCCAGATCCTGAACAACGCCACGCGCGAGGGGGGGCGTTGCGCCTCAACCGGGCAGATCGATGCGGACTCGATCCGTGACACGGTCCTCAGCTATCTGACCCAGTCCGGCCTCAGAACGAACGGGGTCACGGTGACCGTGACCAACCTGACGAACAATACCAACAACGACCCCACGACGGCCGACCAGCTCGACCAGTTCGAGATCACCACCACGCTTCCGTCGGCCAACGTCCGCTGGATCGCGATGGGAGGCTTGCTCGGGTCGAACACGCTCCGTGCCACCACTCGATGGAACTCGATGCGAGACATCCCATTGACCGTGCCGAGCTCGATTCCCGTCAACTGACGCGAAGCTCCTTCACCCCGGGCAAGCCCAAACGCCAAGGATAGAAAGTCCCAACGGCCGGCGATCGCTCGAGGACGAACCGGGTCGCCTTCTGCCGGTGGCGATGTCTCCAGAGTTAGGCTAAGGATCCGATGGTCACTCGAAGTCACACGCCTAAGCCCAAGCCCCTGGTCTCCGTGGTTTCGAAGCTTGTCGCGTGGAAGTGGCTGGGGTCTCGTCTTCGAGACCCCGATGCCCAGGCCCACAATCCGGGGTCTCGACGACGAGACCCCAGCCACCCGATTGATCGAAACCTCAAGAAGAGCCGGGGCCAACCGCTTAAGAGTGGACGGAGAGGCGCCGTGCTGGTGGAAGCCAGCATCGTCCTACCCATCTTTCTGATGATGCTCCTGGGGATCTTCGAATACAGCCGGTTCGTCATGGTGCGGAACCTGGCCGACAACGCGGCCCGCGAAGGGGCTCGGTTCGCGGTCGTCCATACCTATGACAAGACCACGGCCGACGTCAAAGCCCTGGTCCTCAAACGGCTCGCGGGCCAGCAAGGGCAGTTGAACCCCACGATCGACGTCTTCAAGGCGAACCCGATCACTGGAGTCAAGCAGGACCTCTGGACCAACGCCCGGTTCGGCGACTGGGTCATGGTGGAAATCACCGGCACCTATCGCCCGGCGGTCCCGCGCCTGCTCGGAATGGGAAAGACGATCCCCGTCCGCGCCCGGTCGATGATGCGAAGTGAGGCGAATTGAACCCGATGCTCCGGTTGCCGGAATGGCCCGCCCTTCTCGGTCGGGCCGGCCATCCGAGCGACGGGTCAACGGCTCCGCCCCTCTGGCGCGGTCAATAGTCGGTGGCCTCGAAGCGGCGGGCGGCCGCGAGCAGCAGCAGGCACGCGGCCGCCAGCGAGCTCGCCACCGAGAGAACGGGATGGAACCGGCGGAGCCGCACCACGGTCTCGAACTCCGGGACCGCCGCGAACTGGCGATCGGCGTCGATGGCGTGCTGGAGGATCAGGCTCAGGTCGGCCGGCTTGGGGAGGACCCAGTAGCCAAGCTCGACCGCGCCGCGGAGCCAGGGAGACACCGGCGCGACCTCGCGGTTGAGCTCGGGCAAGGCGACGACCGCATGCCGGCCGTAGTTCATCCCCCAGCAGAGAAACCAGACGAGCAGAGCGCCGAGCAGGCACGCCACGGTACGGCGGCGGTTCGCCGCGATCAGTGCGGAAGCCCCGTAGAATACGGCGAACTGGACGATCAGCAGCGGGAGCCCCCACAGGTAGCTCGGATCCCAGACCCCGGTTCGCAACCCCAGCGCCCCCCAGGTGCCCAGGAAGAAGAGCGCCCCCTGAAACGCGACGAACAGAACCACCCCCAGCACCTTGCCCAGGAGCAGGAGCCCCCGCGGCACCGGCTTGGCCAGCAAGACCGTGACCGCCCCAGGCGCAAGGAACGCGGGCAGAAACCCGGCGGTCCAGACCAGGGCCAGAAGCAAACCGGCGGTATCCGCCGCGCCGGCGGCCAGCACCAGTTGAATGAAATGGACGGCGTCGCGCGCGTCACGGTGCAGCGGGACCTGAAACGCGCCAAAGGCCAGGGTCAGCGTCCCCGAGGCGATGTCCACGCCGTCGCGCGGGGCCTTCGCCCGGTCGGTGCCCGTGGCGGTTCGAGGGAGGAAGTCGGGGCGCTCGTCCGGCCGGTGCAACGACGCGGCGCCTTGCACGCCAACGCTCAGGCAGGTCAGGATCGCCAGAGCGCTGATCCCGAGCATCAGCCAGAACACCCTCGATTCCAGCGACTGACGAAACGTGTCGCGCACCAGCCAGGCGACCACCCGCAGTCGATCTCCGCCGCTCATCGCGCCTTGCTCCGGTAGAGATCGCCCAGGGCGTGTTCCAGCGAACGAGGCGCTTCGGGGGGCTCGGTCCCTCCGGAAGCCGCGCTCAAGTCCGACAGCGGACCGTCGTACACCTTCCGTCCCTCGACGAGCACGGCGACCCGGTCGCACAACGCCTCGACTTCGCCCAGGGCGTGCGAGATCAGCAGGACCGTCCCCCCGCGCTCACGCTGCTCGACAACCAGCTCGCGGACGAGCTGGCGCCCCGCCAGGTCGAGTCCTTCGGTCGGTTCGTCGAGGACCAGGAGATCGGGCTCGTTGATCAAGGCCTGGGCCAGCCCCAGGCGCTGGGTCATTCCTTTACTGTAGCCCCCGATCGGCTCGCGCGTGCGATCGACGAGGCCGACCCGATCGAGCAAGGCCGGGATGCGACGGCGCAGCACCGCGCCAGGGACGAGCGACAGGGCACCGTAGTATTTCAGCAGACCGCTGGCCGTCAGGTCTCTGGGAAACGTGGGGGCCTCGTGAACGTACCCGACCCGGGCCAGCGTTCGCGACACCTCGGCCGGGCGGTCGAACCGGAACACAGCCCCCGCGCTGGGGCGGCAGAGGGACAGCAACAGCTTGACGAGGGTCGTCTTGCCCGCCCGGTTCGGTCCGAGCAGTCCGTAGACCTGGCCGGCCTCGATCCGAAGATCCACGTCACGGACGGCCCAGGTACCGGCCTGGCCACGGCCGTTGGAATACAGTTTGCCGGCGCCCCTGAATTCGGCGACGGCCGTCGGCGGTACCACCGAAGACTCCGCTCCTTTCCCTGGAGTGCGCGCCCGGCCGCTCACTCGATCAGCGACACCTGGACCCCGTCCTGCATGATCACGCTGAACGCCTGCCGGATCTTGTCGACGCGCTGGCTGGCCGTTCCGGTGATGATCTTGTAGGGGGCCAACGGCGTCGATGCGCTCGCCTGGGTCGAGCCAATGTACTGGATGTTCTGCAGCAGGTCGAGCGCAGGGCCACGTTGGTCGCTGTTCGTCGCGGGGTCGAAGATCGGCCCCAGAGCCAGGCAGTGGATGAGCACCGGCTTGCGCGCCGTGGAATAGCCGGACGGGCTGGCAGTCTCCAGGGCGCAGATCTGGTTCACCACCGAATAGATCTGCGAGGTGACGCTTCCCGAGTTGCTGGGGTACTCGCCCGGCTGCCGCACTCTGTAGTACGAGTTGTTCGCTCCGCCGTTGACGAGCGAGGCGCTAGCGGTGTTATTGGCCATACCGTCGGTCTGGAGAATAACCAGGCGCTGCGCCCCCTTACGTCCGAGCCCGCCGGCCTCCCCCAGCGGCGCCGGTGAGGGGGCGTAGGTCCGGAGCGACGCGTTGCTGCTCAACTGGTTGTAGGCGAGCATGAACCCCATGACCGTCGTGGTTCCGCCATAGGCGCGGGGCACGTCCAGGTTATCGGCGTCATAGGGCCGGATCTCAGTCCCCGGGTTGTCGATCGTCGAGGGGGGAAACCAGAGCGTATCGCTCAGCCGACTGTAGTTCCGCCCCAGGGGAACGCGCACCCGATTGAAACTGCCGCTACCGCTGGACGAGTACTTGGGCGTGCTGAAGTACATCAACGAAACGAAGTCGTTGGGGTGGTTGTTCTCGATATCCTGCAAGGCCGACTGCACACCCAGTTTGCACGCCCAGACGGGCCCCTCGTGGCAATTGCCGGGCCAGTAGGGGTCCCAGTTCGAGTAGGTACTCCACATATTATAATTGCCGAGGAAGTCGATCATCGTCATCGGCCCGAACCAGAAGTGGAGCTTGGGCCGTTTGGGATTGTCGGTGCTGTTCATGTACGCGGCGTTGTTGCCGCTGGGAGGAGACGTGATCCTCACCGAACCCCACGTGTAGTCATCCCCATATCCGGTGTACTTCGTGATCACATCGTAAGTGGACGAGCTCTTCTGATAAACCCCAATGACATAATCGATATATTCTTTCCAGAAGCGTTGATTCAGGTCGGAGGGGGGATACGACGAGGTACTGATCGAGTTGGGAATGGCGCTGTAGTAGAGGATCCGGCCGGCCCGAAGCTGGTTGGGGAACGGGTTCGGCGATTGCTTAATCCAGGCCAGGATGTTCGAATAGTTGATGGTGTAGGTCGTGGAACTGGGGGCGCGCCACGAACCCGAGGAGTCCCAGAGCTTGGTGTTGTCGGTCGTCCCGAAGAACTTCTGGCGCCAGTCGAAGTGGCCCGAGAGCTTGCCCGGGTCGGGGGGCCAGATGAAGAACGTCTTGCCCCAGGAGCCCGGACCTCGAGTGTACCCCTTGAATTCGGGGACGGTCGGCCCCGTATAGCCGTTGAACGGCGTCGGCGTGTAGCCGTTGAAGCTGGCGCCGTTGGTGATTTGCTGGAGCGTCGTGCCGTAGTTGGTGGAGCGGTACGCGACGAGAGGCGTGTCCCCGTCCGGGGCTGTGGCGTAGTTGTCCGAGGCGGCCGTGAAGGCGGGGACCGGGGTCGCCCCCAGGGCGTTCTGGTAGAAGTCGGCCACGATCGGATCGCCGGCGGCGGTCGCCACGGAGATGTTGGCCAGGCCGTACGAGTCGCCGCCGACGGTGCTCGGCGTGGTGCTCTGCAGCCCGGCCGACGACGACGAGTAGTGGCCGAACTTGGGATAGATCGGATCGGGGTTGTTCGACTGGGTGCGGGCGGTGTTGCCGTAGGGGATCCCCAGCAGACTATCGAATCGCATCGACCCCGACATATCCAGGATGATCGCGACGTCGCGGGGCCGATGCACGGCCGTGGCCTTCGAGCTGATATTGAACGCCGAGCTTCCCATGAGCCGGCCGAGGATGTTCCGGCCGGTCGCGGTGACGGTCGCCGTCATCAGGTTTGGCGTATCGGAGGCCGCGGCCGGCACGTTCGGCACAAACTTGCTCTGCCCATAGTCGTAGGTGTACGAGCCGACCTGAACACTGACCTGGGACGCCGCGATCGGCTTCCCCTGGATCGTCCCCGACTGTGCCGCCGTGACAGCGCCGGCCTTCGCGACGGCCTGATTGTAGCCCGAACCGGTATCGCCGTTCAGCCCCCGCGCGCCGGCCATCGCCGCCGCGTCCGCCGCGTTCTGGCTCTGGGTCCGCGCCACCGCGATCATGCCAATGTCGATCGCCAGCGCCACGAACCCGAGCAGCGCGACCATGGCCACGGCCAGGATCGGAACAATCAGACCGCGTGAACGGGATGCATGGTGGACCGGTGTCATGGCGTCGTCGTCACGTCTCTGGCTTGGCCCTGGAAAGCGTCCCGAAGAGGGAACACACGCTCGTCTCTCAACAACCCGATCCAGGAGGAAGCTTTTGCCCGAGAGGATGGACCTGGGCGGGTCCCACGTCGAACACCTCCCCTATCAACGCTAGGCCACCATTTCCCCCGCGCCCAATCAAACCTCGCGAGCGGCTACGGTTTCCCGCCCCACCCTTCAGGCCAAGGCGACGCGAACCGTGGCGAGGGCGAAATCTGCCCCGAAAGCCTGGGCCGAGCCATCAATGGCCCCTGGGTGGCCCGGGCTCGATCAGGCCAGGATCTCCCGGAGCACGCGGCCGTGGACGTCGGTGAGACGGCGGTCAATCCCGTTATGCCGGAAGGTGAGGCGGGTGTGGTCGATCCCCAGCAGGTGGAGCGCGGTGGCGTGCAGATCGTAGCAGGTGACCGATTCGTCGACCGCCTTGTAGGACCAATCGTCGCTGGCGCCGAAGGTCGTCCCCCCTTTGATCCCGCCACCGGCCAGCCATGAGGTGAAGGCGAACGGGTTATGATCCCGTCCCTTCCCCCCCTGGCTACAGGGCATGCGGCCGAACTCGGTGGTCCAGATCACCAGGGTGTCGGCGAGCAGGCCCCGCGCCTTCAGATCCTTGAGCAGAGCGGCGGCGGGCTGGTCCATGCTCAGGCCCATGGCGCCATGGTCGCGGGCCAGGTCCTCGTGCGAGTCCCAGTTGCGGCGTGGGAAGCCATTGTCGGCGCCGCTCCAGACCTGGACGAACCGCACCCCGCGCTCGAGCAGCCGCCGAGCGATCAGGCAGTTGCGTCCGAAATCGGCCGTCGGCTCCTGATCGAGGCCGTAGAGCGCGCGGGTGGCCCGGCTCTCGCCGGTCAGGTCGAGCACTTCGGGCGCGCTCAGTTGCAGGCGCGCAGCCATCTCGTACGACGCAATCCGGGCCTCGAGCCGCGAGTCTCCCGCGCGCTCCGCCCGATGCGCCTGGTTCAACGTATTCAAGAGGGCCAGGCCGTCGCGTTCCCCCTCGGGGGTGAAAGTGAGGCCGGCATCGTCGGGAGGGAACAGGTCGAAGATCGGTGTCTTCGCCCCGGCGCGAACCATGGTTCCCTGGACCGACGCCGGCAGGAACCCCGCGCCCCAGTTGGCCGGCCCGTTGGGGGCAAACCCACGCGAGTCGGGCAACACAACAAAGGCCGGGAGGTCGGCCGACAGACTCCCCAGTCCATACGACACCCAGGCCCCCATGCTCGGAAACCCGGGAAGGACGAACCCCGTGTTCTGCATGTAGGTCGCCGGCCCATGCACGTTCGACTTCGAAACCATCGAAAGGAGGAACGCCATGTCATCGACACAGCCGGCCAGGTGCGGGACCAACCCGCTCATCCACTTGCCGCACTCGCCATGCTGCGACCACGCCCAAGGGCTCTGCATGACCGCCCCCGGCGTGCTCTGGAACAGCTCGACCTTGCCGCCAGGGTCAAACGGCTCCCCATGCCTTTTGATCAGGAGCGGCTTGTAGTCGAACGTGTCGCACTGGCTGGCCGCACCCGACATGAACAACTGCACGACTCTGCGGGCTTTGGCGCGATGATGTAATCCGCCGTTGAGCTCTCCCCTCACCCCTCGCTCTTTCGCAGTGTCGGTCCCCGCGAGCAAACCATCGACGCCCAGCAGGTGGGCCAGGGCCACGCCTCCGAGCCCGCCCCCGGCCCTCCAGAGAAACCCTCGGCGATCGAGCGAACGCGGAATCATGGCAATCCCTCTTTTGGGGCGAGCATTGTCGGGAAGGTCGCTTTGCCTCGGATACCGGGTCGCAGCCGAAGCCTGGCCAACCAAGACGGGAGCAAAGACGCGCGGCCCCTTCAATCAACAAACATAAACTCGTTTGTGTTCAGCAGGAGCCGGCACGCGCTGGCCAGCCCGTGTTTGTCCGCAAACGCCGCCAGCGCCTGGCGTTCCTCGGGCCGCGGAGGGCGACCGAACGCCAGGCGATAGCCTTCGTCGATCCTCTGGGCGAGATCATCGGCCAACCCTTCCAGGCGGCGGGCAAAAGCAAGTGACTGCTGGATCATGAACCGATCGTTGAGCAGGGCCAAGGCCTGTAGCGGGCTGATGGTGACGGTGCGAACCGGCGTGTTGATGCTCGGGTCGGCACAGTCGAGTGACTCGAGGAACGGGTGGGGGACGCTCCGCACGATGAACCGGTAGACGGTCCGCCGCCGCGTCTCGGGACTGTCGACCCGGTCCGGGTCGCCGTGATCATAGATCGGCGAATGGTCATCCTTGAACCGGAAGGGCTCGAAGCCGGGCCCTCCCATCCTCGAGTCGAGCGTGCCGCTGACGGCGAGCACGGCGTCGCGGAGCGACTCGGCGTCGAGCCGGGTGCGATTCATCCGCCAGAGCCAGCGGTTGTCGGCGTCGAGTGCAGCCCCTTCCCCTCCAGGCTCGGAGCGCGACGACTGGCGATAGACGGCGCTCCGCACGATCAGGCGATGCAAGCCCTTGAGCGACTGGCCGTTCTCCAGGAGCTCGACGGCCAGCCAGTCGAGTAACTCGGGGTGGCTCGGCGTCGAGCCGTTGCGACCGAAGTCATTGGGGGTATCGACCAGGCCCCGGCCGAAATGGCCGTGCCAGAGCCGGTTGACGATCGAGCGCCAGGTCAGGACGTTCCGGGGATTGCCGATCCATTGGGCCAGCGCCGCACGGCGGCTTCCTTCCTCGTCGGCGGTCCGGGAACCAAGGTCGAAGTCGAGGCCCGGCACGCACGACAAGGCCCCCGGGGGCACCGCGTCGCCGGGCTGCTCGACGTCACCCCGGTTCAGGAGCCGGATCGGTCGCGGCGGGCGCGAGACCACGGCATAGACCCGGTCAGCCCCCTGGCGCAGCGTCTGGATCTCGGCTTCAAGAGCCGCCCGCTCACCCGCCGTCCGCTCGATCTCGGTCCGGGTCGACGCGCCGACCAACGACGCCTTCAAGGACGCGAACCGGAGGCGATTCTCTTGCAGTTCGTACAACAGAGCATCACGCGACCGGGCCGCCGGATCGGCCGGGTCGGCGAGCCGGCCCCGGCTGTCGAAGCCGTCGATGAGTCGGTCGCGTCCCCAACGCCCCGCTTCGATC
>Ga0182739_1004797_pt1 | contig 10970 bp, 8 predicted proteins | sample eDN5th30CBELigBY_FD_128873 | JGI IMG/M metagenome (GOLD analysis project Ga0182739, IMG submission 128873) | Enriched backyard soil microbial communities from Emeryville, California, USA - eDNA 5th pass 30_C BE-Lig BY (version 2) (version 2) | ecosystem: Environmental > Terrestrial > Soil >...
CGGGCTCTGGCCCACGCTGACCTGACCCACCTGCGTCATCGGCCGGTGGCCGAGCTTTCGGCCGGCGAGTGGCAACGCGTTCAACTGGCGCGGGCCCTGGCCCAGGAGCCCACCGCCCTGCTCCTGGACGAGCCGACCGCCCACCTGGACCTGAACTACCAGATCGAGATCCTCGAGCTGGCCGACCGACTGGCCCATGACGAAGGACTCACCATCGTCCTGAGCCTGCACGACGTCAACCAGGCGGCGATCTGGGCGGACCGGATCGCGCTGCTGGCCGAAGGCCGCCTGCTGGCCGTCGGGACACCCGACGCCGTCCTGACGCCCGAGCTATTGAGTCGGGCCTACCGTTGCCCGATCATGGTCGAACGCCATCCCGTCACCGGCGCCCCGATGGTCCTCCCCTACCGCCGTCCGCGCCGGGCCGCTGAGCGTTCGATCGAGATCGCACCCTCTGGCCCGTGATCAGACCAGATTACGTCCCCGCTCGTCGCCGGCGGCCATCCATCAACCACCGCCGACCTCATTGGATCGCCACTCCGAACCGGTCGCAAGGCACCTCCATGAATTCCCGGATCGCTTCGTTCCCGATTCGAGCTCGGTCTCTTCTGATCGCCCTGCTCGCCAGCCTCCTTGCCGCGTGCGGCCGAGATACGGAACCAACGGCCGCCCCGCCGCCCGCCACCTCTCACGGAAAGGCGGACGAGTCACCCGACGCGAGCTCGTGGCCCGTCGAAGTCGTCGACGGCCTTGGTCGGAAGGTGACGGTGGCCCGGCGCCCCGAACGAATCGTCTCGCTCGCGCCCTCGACCACCGAGCTCCTCCACGCCGTGGGCACTGGCGACCAGATCGTCGGCGGGACGAACCTGGACAACTACCCCCCCGAGGCCCGCGCCCACGCATCGATCGGAGGCATGTCGCCCAAGAGCATCAACCTGGAGACCGTGGTCTCGCTCCGCCCCGACCTGGTGCTTGCCACCGCCGGCGTGCAGGAGCCGGTCATCGGGTCCCTGGAGCGGCTTGGCCTGACCGTCGTGGCGCTCGAGGCCAAGGACATGGCAGGCGTGGCGCAAAACATTCGGATGACGGGCCGCCTCACAGGCCACACCGTTGAGGCGAATCGACTGGCCGACCGCTTCGTTGAGCGTGTGGACGCCGTCGCCCGTCGCGTCGCCGCGCGGACCACGCCCCGCCCTCGTGTGCTCTACCTCGTGCGGGTCGAGCCGCTGATGACCGCAGGCCCCGGCACGTTCATCGGCCAGATGATCGAAGCCGCCGGCGGCACCAACGTCTTCGGCGACGTAACGCCTCGATTCCCCAGGCCCAGCGAGGAAGAGATCCTGGGCCGTGCCCCCGAGATCATTCTCACCGCCTTCGGCGCCATGAACCTCGGGAAGTCCGACGACGAGGCCAGCCGGCAACGGCTCCGCTCGCGACCGGGCTGGAGCCAGATCCCCGCCATCCGGGACAACCGCATCGAATTCCTCGATGAAGACCTGATCACCCGAGCGGGTCCACGGCTCATCGACGGCCTGGAGGCCGTGGCCCAGGCCCTGGAAACCTCCCGGCCCCTGGAGAAGGCACCGGCGCAACCCGCACCCGAGTGAACCTCCCGGTGATTTCTACCAGGCGAGTTTCGATCCCAACGACAAGATCGAAGGCGATTGCTGGGCGGCATCTGGCTTCTCCAGCCGCTTTCCCTTCGACGCATCCCAGGGCGATTCTCGTTCGTCTTGCGTACAAAAGGAGAGGGCATTGGGTTCGTCAAGCGAAGACGGATTCGTTGGTGAGCCCGGACAACGTGTTGTCCGCGGTCGCGAAGCGACAAGAGGCGTCCCGCAAGCCGAAGCCGCCAGATCAAACCTCGGCCTTCGCGCTGCCTCGGGTGCCTTCGGCACCCGGACAACACGTTGTCCGGGCTCACCAAAATACGCGTGTTCATACCAGGATCGGCGGCAACCCGAGGGGAAATTGCTCGACACCATAGCACAATCACGTGCTCGCACATCTATTAAACAAGAAACTACAGCCCTCTACCCATTTGAATCCCGATGGTCATCTCTCCATCGGATTACGGCCTCGGAGGCAGCTTCTTATCCTGCAGGGGGTTCTCCACATGCTTTCCCCCTCGGGGAATCCAGAGACGTTCGCCCACGGCGATCCGGTTCAGTGCTGCGGGACGCCCATGCTCATCCAGCTCGAACGGCTCGGGGTCGAATTCAACCTCGAGGTTCTCCTTGATCCGATCCCACGAGATCCCGGTCACCTTGCCGACCAGGCGATCATCATGAAACACCGGGTCTCCCAGCGCCAGGTCAGGTTGTTCCTGCCCGATCTTCCCGCGTCCGAAATGCCCGGGCGTGTCCCCGAGGTACTTGGCGTCAAAACTCTGAATCACCACGAACTCGAAACGCTTCGAGGCGTCGTCAACCTGCTGCCCCTGCGAGGACACCAGTTGCTGAGCCCCGATCATGAAGGTCACCACGCCTGCCAGGATCGCACCGTACTTTCGATTCATAATTGCTCTCCAACATCAAACTTTTTTTCAATTTCTTCCCATTCCGGGAGTCGGACGACCTTCTCATACTCCTCCAGCGTCACGCCTTCGCTCGAGGGCATCGGCCGCCCTGCTTTCAAGTCGGTCAGGGCCCGCTCGAGAGCCTGAACGTACCGGAAGAGGATCGTCGTTGGAAAAAGGATCATCGAGAAGCCAAGCTGGTGCAACTCATCAGGGGAAAGCCAGGGGGTCCGTCCTCCCCCCTCGAACATGTTGATCGCCAGGTTCTGCCCCTTCAGCGTTTGACCGATGCGTTCGATCTCCTCGACACTCCGGGGTCCCTCAATGAAGATGCCGTCGGCGCCTGCCTTCAGGTAACGTTCCGCACGGGCCAGAGCGTCATCGAGTCCGTGAGGCTCGATCGCATCCGTTCGCGCGATGAGGAAGAAGTCCGGGTTCGATCGTGCGGCCACGGCGGCCCGGACTTTCGCTTCCATCACCTCGGCCGGTACGACCGACTTGCCGGCCAGGTGGCCACAACGCTTGGGAGCGACCTGGTCCTCGAAGAACAAGGCCGCGATGCCCAGCGCCTCGTAGCCGCGAATCGTGCGGCTGACGTTCTTGACGTCGCCATAGCCGTCGTCGGCGTCGACGAGCACCGGGAGGTCGGAGGCCGCAATCACGTCGCGGATCCCCTCCCGTTCCTCGCCGAAGTGGGTGAGGTCCAGGTCGGGATAGGCGTGTCTCGCGCCGTTGAGCGCGAAGCCGCCGACCTGGTAGGCATCGAATCCCGCACGCTCGATCAGCCGGGCCGTCAGCGCATCGTGGGCGGCAGGAAGAAGCAGGGGAGCCTTGCGTTTGAGAAGGGTTTTCCACGCATGCCGGACCGGTCTCCGCGCGGCCATCGACTCCTCCTCCTGCCTTCCGCACTTCATCAATAAACTTAAACAACTCGATGGTCTGCCGACTTCGGCAGAGTCCCGCACATGAGATGCCGGCCCACCCAAATCCGAACGGCCGAACCGACCCACGCCCCTTTGCCGGCGGCCCTCATTACGGGAGTTGCGGTCCGGCGTTTGCACCGATGATCGGAGTGGGCCTTCCCCTCGCGGTTGACGCTTGACGGTCGAGCACGATGCCTTGGGAGGTTTTGATCGTTCCGATGGCCGGTCCCAGACCAATCCGACCGGGCTCCGTTGGGGCGGTGTTGTCTCGAATCACAGTCGACGACCCTGCGTTTGGAGCCTATCCCGATGAGCGAACAACTGCAGTCGGAGCCGATGTCGCCAATGCCGGCTCAGCATCAGAACAAGCCCGGCGACGAGTCTCGAATGAAGCCACGACCTCGCTACGAAGCGCCCCTCTACCAAGGGGCGGACAAGTTGAAGGACAAGGTCGCCCTGATCACGGGAGGCGACTCGGGGATCGGGCGGGCCGTGGCCGTGCTGTTCGCTCGCGAAGGGGCCGACGTGGCCGTCGTCTACCTGCCGGAAGAACAGAACGATGCCGCGGAAACGAAGCGGGCCGTTGAAAACGAGGGCCGCCGATGTCTGCTAATCTCCGGCGACGTCTCCCGGTCCGACTTCTGCCGGGAAGCGGTCACCCGGACCGTGGAGGATCTCGGCAAGCTTGACATCCTCGTCAACAACGCCGCCTTCCAACAACATCAGGAGGGGCTGGAAGACTTGTCGGAAGAACAGTGGGACCAGACGTTCCGGACGAACATCTACGGCTATTTCTTCCTTGCCAAGGCCGCCCTGCCGCATCTGAAGCCCGGCAGCACGATCATCAACACGGGGTCGATCACCGGGCTGGAGGGGAGCAAGAACCTCCTCGATTATGCGTCGACCAAGGGGGCCATTCATGCCTTTACCAAGGCCCTGGCTCAGAACCTGGTGGAGAAGAGGATCCGCGTCAATTGCGTGGCACCCGGACCGGTCTGGACACCTCTGAACGTCGCCGACAAGGAGGCGGAGCAGGTCGCCCATCACGGCGAGAAGACGCCCCTGAAGCGCCCGGCCCAACCCGAAGAGGTGGCCCCCGCCTTCGTCTTCTTCGCCTCGGAGGCCGATTCCAGCTACATCACCGGTGAGGTCATCACTCTGCTGGGCGGCGAAACCTCGGCCGCCTGACGTCGCCTCGCATCGCGCTGCGGCGGCCGCGACGAGGCGCAGCCTGTTGCGCGGGCAGGACACCGAGGCTCGTGCGAAATCGACGGCCCGCGCCTCCGAGCCAAGGGGGAGCTCCGCGACGGCGCTTGACGAGGCGATTTCTCTTGAAGGGTAGGCCGAAGATCCGCAAGCCAAGGCCTGCCCTACGGGGGCATGCTCTTGACTCCGCTGGCGAAGCTCCGACGCACCCCGTCGTCGAGCGAGGTCGGGGCTTGCGAGTACCCCGCGGCGCGGAGCTTACTCATAACAGCCTGGGTGTGGTACTGATACATCCCTTTCAGCACCGTCGGCATGTCTTGATAGCAGATCCGAGGCTCGCGTCCCAGGGCCGCGAAGACCGCCAGGGCCAGGTCGCGGAACGTGCGGGCCTGGCCCGTCCCGCTGTTGAACAGGCCGCTGACGCGGGGAGTCTCCCAGAGCCAAAGCAGGTGATCGATCACGTCCTCGACGAAGACGAAGTCGCGCCGCTGGCCGCCATCGGGATAGTCGGGATGGTCCGACTTGAAAAGGCACACCGTACCGCCTTCGAGGACCTGGGCACGGGCCTTCCAGATCACGGAGGCCATGTCCCCCTTGTGTGTCTCGCGCGGGCCATAGACGTTGAAAAACTTCAATCCCGCCCAGCTCGGCGGAGTGGGGCGGCCCACCGCCACCTCGTGCAGGACCCAACGGTCGAAGTCGTTCTTGCTCCTGGCGTAGGAGTTCAGCGGGCGGAGTTGGGACGGCGGGGTCCGGTCATCGAAACCGTCCGCCCCATCTCCATAGGTCGCCGCGCTCGAGGCATAGTAGAACGGAGAGCGGGACTCGACACACCAGGTCCAGAGCCTCCAAGAATAGGCCAGATTGTTGCGGCTCAAGTAGTTCCAATCGGCTTCGGTGGTACGACTACAGGCCCCCAGGTGGAAAACGGCCTCGGCCGGTCGGCGCTCGTGCCGAAGCTCGTCCAGGAAACGGTCGTGAGTCACGAAGCGGAACCGAGGTAGCCCCGCCCAGTTCGCAGCCTTCGCCGCCGTCAAGGGATGATCGACCAGAACGAGCTCCCGCCCCAACCCAGCCAGCCGATGGGCCAGGTTTGAGCCAATGAACCCGGCCGCGCCCGTGATCACGATCATTGGGGAACCCTTGGTCCTGAGAGCCGTTCGCTCGTCCACGCGCCTCGCTCATCCCTCGCCCGATCGCCACTTGGCGGCGCGAGTCGAGTCGGGCGCGAGAGAACACGCAACATCCGCGGCCCCATCCCCGTCTCGATCTCGACAGTACGCACGCCAAGTCCTCACGGAGGCAATATTACGATTTTCCAAATCATATTACCAAAGTTACGCCTTGACCGGGGGCGGGAGATTATGGATGGTCGAAAAATCCAGGCCGGTGGCCACGATCACACGCGGAGGCCATTGCACCCACGATGACGAGGTTCAACCCCCAGGCAGGCGGCGAAGGCGACGCGTCGTTCCAGGACGAAGCGAAATCAGCGTCGCGGCCCAAGCGCAGGAGAACACCGCAAGGCTGGCGCGGAGGGTTGTTCCGCGTGCTGGCGGTCCTGCTCGCCCTGGCCCCGTTCGCCGCGGCCGAAGCGATTTTGCGGGTGCTGGACTGGCAGCACCCCGCGCTTCACGATGATCCCTTCGTGGGGTTCAGCTCGATCCATCCCCTCTTCGTCCTCAGCCAGGACGGGACGCGGTACGAGATTCCCCCGGCCCACGACCGGTTCTTCTGTCCGGAGTCGTTCGACGCGGTAAAGCCCCCCGGCGAGTTCCGAATCTTCTGCCTGGGGGGTTCGACGGTGCAAGGGAGGCCGTTCGCCAAGGAGACGTCGTACACCACCTGGCTCGAGATCAGCCTGCAAGCCGCCGACTCGTCCCATCCCTGGCGAGTGATCAACTGCGGGGGCACCTCCTATGCGAGCTACCGCCTGGTCGAGGTGATGCGGGAGTTGATGGCCTACCAGCCCGACCTGTTCCTGATCGACATAGGCCACAACGAGTTCCTCGAAGACCGCACGTATCAGCACATCAAGAATGTTCCTGGGTTCGTGAGACGGCCCCTCGAGCTTGCCTCGGGGCTCCGGCTCTTCGGCCTGGTCCGTTCGGCCTCGGCCGCGCTGACCGGTCGTCCCCAGGCATCGGCGAAGCCGATCCTCGGCCCCGCGGTCGAGGCCAAGCTTGACTATCAGGGCGGGCTGAGCACCTACCATCACGACGCGACCTGGCGCCAGGACGTGATCGACCACTTCGAGTTCAACCTGCGCCGAATGGCCCGGCTGGGGGAGGAGGCCGGAGTGCCGCTCCTCCTGCTCAATCCGGTCTACAGCCTCGACCTTCCCCCGTTCAAGGCCGAGCATCGCCCAGGACTTCCCAAGGGGAAGCAACGCCAGCTCGAGGCGTACCGGGAGCGGGCACGCGACAGCTACGGCCGGAATCTGCCGGAGGCGATTCGACTGCTCCGGAAGGCGATCGCCCTCGATGACCAGCACGCGGGCCTGCACTACGAGTTGGCGAAGTGCTACCAGCAGGCAGGTCGGCTGGAGGACGCGCGGCGGTCGTTCATCGACGCCAAGGAGACCGACGTCTGTCCGCTCCGGATCCTGGAGCCGATGAGCCAGGCCATCTTCGACGTCGCCCGAGAGACCGGCACGCCGGTCCTCGACCTCGTCCAAATCTTCGAGGCCCAGAGCCAGGGGGGGATCCTGGGCGACGACTGGCTCGTCGACCACGTCCACCCCTCGATCAAAGGGCATCAGTTCGTCGCTCAGCTCCTGGTCGACGAGTTGGTGCGGGAGGGCCGGCTCCGCGTATCACCCGGCTGGGAAGCCGAGCGTGACCGTCGCTACGAGGCCCAGATGGCCTCGCTCGACGACTTCTATTTTCTCAAGGGGCAGAAGCAGCTCGGCAACCTGCGTCTCTGGGCCCAGGGACGAGGCGACCGGGTCCGCCCTCGCGACCAGTCGGCCCCAGCCGCTGCGCCGGTCACGGCGCTCCAGGCGACAGGCGAGCCGTGAGGCCCGCCCCCTGCCTTGCCGAAGGTTCCCCCGGATGAACCCGCAAAGGCGGCTTCCCTGGTCCATCGGGGGTGGCGAATTTGAATTGCCGTTGATGCGGAAACCGTCTCGGTGCCGAAGCATACCAGGCGGGGACAACGTGCCCGCTCAGAACGAGTCGAGGGCCACCGACTCCTCGTCGTAGATCTCGAAAATCCGGTCGAACCGGGTGATCTTGAAAACCTGGGCCAGGTCGGGGGCGATACAACACAACTTCAGCCGGCCCTGGGCCGCCGCCACGCGACGGCCGAACTTCAGGAGCACCGCGAGCATCGTGCTCGACATCAACCGGACCTCGCGGAAGTTGATCAGCATGTCCGCCGATCCCACCGATTCGACCAGCTCGTCCAATTGCTCCCCCAACTCCGCGATCACCTCTTCGTTGAGGATCTCGGCGTCCGCGAGACTCGCGACAGTTACCCCGTGAATCCGCTCCACGAGTACGCGAGGTTCTGCAGTTCTCTGCATCGTTCCACTTTCAAAAAATAAGGTTCCTCCCGTCACCCGGCTCCGCGTTCGCACGCACAGACCAAAGGCAACGAGGGGAGGGAGGGAACGGTCTGCCGGAAAAGTCCGACACCGTGAGTCCCTCGCAGGTTCAAGTCCGGCCGGTTCATCAAGGTCCCGAGGGGCGGGCACTCTCCCGGCGGTTTGCTGGGGAAGCCCGTCGCCACGTCCAATGTTTCCACCGAGTGGCGACCGGGTTTCGTCGCGATCAAGGCGATCGGCTTCTTGATAGTCGGGACATCGCCACGCCGTGCGACGTCACTCTCAGTGTACGCGGCCGGTCAACTCCGGCAACCCCAGACGGACGTCCGAAGGTGGAATCGGCCGCGACACACGGTGAACTTTAATCGGTGGGATGCCAGCCGATGACGGTCGTCCCCTGGCGGCCAATGGCTCGCGCCCGGTCCGAGCGCTTTCGGACGGGATAAAGGTGAGCCTGGTGGGCCACGTCCCAGAACGCGGGCCAACCACGGGGATCACTTCGTTCGACGGCGCTAAGGACCATCTCCACCCCCGACAATCGCGACGGCTCGACGGCCACCGAGAGTCTTGGGATCCCGTCGGTATGGGCCTCCATGTTCCCGGGTCCAAAACCAAGCCGGCTCAGCCAGGCCCGGGCGCGGGAGAGGGTCTCGAGATTGGCAAAATGATGAGTCACATACATCGGATCGACCTCCGAGCTTCGATAGGAATATGTAGGAAGTGGGGTTGAAATCAACCCGGAAACGACGAAGGGATCGGTCATCGCCAACGAGGTCCGACGACGCGAGGGGACCGGTGAAGCTCGGATCCTGTCTGTCATGAACGAGGAATCACGTTCATCCGACAAGAGTCAGACCCGACTCGATTCGATCGTGCGTTCGCGAACCGCCGTCAGGCGGTGCCCAGCGTTCGACTTGCGAGGCGCAAGGCCCGGGGAGGACGGAGACGTTCCGCCGAACACGGGTCAAGGCTGCCGAATGGGCACGCCGATCAGAGCCTGGAGGAGGGGAAACTCAACAGCGGAGGGGAATCCGGTGGCAGGAAATCCAGGTCGCCGCAATCCGTGAATCATCAAAACCATTCCAGACCGCAGCAGCAACCGTGATGGAGATGGCGACCAGGACGCCAATCTCGCCAAAAACATCGCTGTCCGAATCGTCTTCCTGGTCCCAGAGGACCGGAGAGAAACTCGATCGATCCGACGCGTGATGGGGACGCCGATCCACCGGCTTCCGAAACTGCGCAGGATGCGACACCGTGAAGGAGACAGCCCAAGGAGACCGCCCGGCGTCGGAGTGGGGGCCGCCCACCTCGAATGAGGGGGACAAGACCGACCAGAGGAGTAAGATTCCGACGGCGTTCATCGGGGACCCGGCCTCCCATTAGCTCGCGATCCGTCGCGAGTCACGTCTTACGGTATCCATTCTAATCAACGCGTCAAGGGAAATAGAACCACTTCAAGGTCGCCCCGCGCCCTATTTCCGGCAACCTTCGCCCGACCAAAAACCTGCCCTGCAACGCTCCACCCCGAATGACCCTGTCAGCCGCCCCGAACGAATACCCGAAGACGCCAACAACTCACCGCCTCGGCGACATCCGTGTTGCATAATGGGGCATCGGTGGTCGAAACCGACAGAGCTTGCTTCCTTAGACCGACCTCAAGGCGACGACTTCCAGACGTGACTGCGATCCGGCTCTCCAAGCGTTTTGACCAACCGCTCGGAAACGCCGCGATCTCGCCGCCAAGTCACCACGGACGCCGACCCGTACGATCCCGCGATCCCCACGATCAATCGACCTCATGTGCTCGGCCCGTCCACGGCAGATCCCCGCCGGGGGCCGTTGACTGCGGCTGCATGGATGGTAGCATTGACAATATCGACCCCGATGACCGAGAGTCGCGTTGCCCGACGAGGGGTGGCGGGGGCCTCGCTGGCGATCCGGCGAGGTGGGGGATGGTGCGGACGGAGCGGTGTGGCCAGTTCAGGCTTTTGCCTCTCGTCATCCAAGGTTGATCCAGGGACTTGTAACCATGTCGCTTTTCAGTCCACGCCGGAAACTTTGGGGTCTGGGGCGTACGTCGACCGGGCGGCGGCGCGCGCAGCGGGGGACTCCAGCGAAATTAGCGATCGAGATGCTTGAAAGCCGGATTGCCCTGGCCACCAGCGTTTGGAATGGCGCGATCGACGGTCTCTGGTCCCATGACGGGAACTGGGACACCCCGCCGGTTCCCGGCAACGACCTGGTCTTTCCGGACGGGGCGGCCAACCTGGCCAATACCAACGACCTTTCGGTGGGGACGTCGTTCGCCTCGCTGACGGTCTCCGGCAGCGGATATACCATCAGCGGCGCCGCGATCAATCTGTCGGGCGAGCTCGACGCCTCGCACGCGACGGGAACCGACACGATCAACCTCCCGATCAACTTCACCGGCCCGGCAACGGTCTCGGTCGACGAAGCGGGAGCGGTGCTGTCCCTCGGCGGCGTGGTCTCGGGCACCAACGGCCTGAGCAAGCAGGGGGCCGGCACGCTTGAGCTGGGCGCGGATAACGTCTACACCGGAACGACCGACATCGCCGCCGGCCTGCTCGGCGTCAACGGCACGCAAGGAGGGAGTCCGGTCACGGTGAACGCGGAGACCACCCTCCAGGGGACGGGGACCGTCGGCGCGATCACGGCCAGCGCGGGGTTCGTCAGCCCGGGAGGCAACTCGCCGGCGATCCTGACCGGCACCGGCTCCTTGACACTCGGGGCCGGCGCGACCTATGCCGTAAAC
>Ga0182739_1004798_pt1 | contig 10966 bp, 11 predicted proteins | sample eDN5th30CBELigBY_FD_128873 | JGI IMG/M metagenome (GOLD analysis project Ga0182739, IMG submission 128873) | Enriched backyard soil microbial communities from Emeryville, California, USA - eDNA 5th pass 30_C BE-Lig BY (version 2) (version 2) | ecosystem: Environmental > Terrestrial > Soil >...
CCGTGCAGGCGGTGTTCGCGCGCCGTCCCGATGCGATCCGCAAGCTTTACCTGGCCGAAGACCGCATCCCGCGATTGCAGCCGCTGCTGAAATGGTGCGTGGCCAACCGCGTCGGCTATCGCGTGGTCGACGAGGCCGACCTGCACAAACTCGCCGCCAGCAAGCACCACGAAGGCGTGGTGGCCGACGTGTTGCGCGAGCCGCCGCAGTCGCTGGCCGCGTGGCTTGGCGCATTGCCGGCCGGACCGTGCTGCGCGCTGTGGCTCGACGGCGTCGGCAACCCGCACAACCTGGGCGCGATCCTGCGGTCGGCCGCGCACTTCGGTGTCTCGGCGCTGTTGTTGCCGAAGCATTCGCCGCTGGCGCTGTCGGGCGCCGCCGCACGGGTGGCCGAAGGCGGCGCCGAGGCGGTGCCGTTCGTACGCCTGGGCCGCGAGGACAACGCGATCGCGCAGCTGCACGGCGCCGGCTTCGCGCTTGCCGCCACGGTGGTGCGCGGCGGTGCGGACCTGTTTTCCGCACGCTTGCCGGAGCGGCTGGTGTACGTGCTCGGAGCGGAGGGCGAGGGCATGGATGCAGCGCTGGCTGACGGCTGCGACCTGCGGCTGTCGATCCCCGGCAGCGGCGCGGTCGAAAGCCTCAACGTCTCCGCCGCCACCGCGGTGCTGCTGGCGCAGTGGGCGCGCTTGCGATGAGCTGACCCGCAGCGCCCGCGGGGCTTTTCCCCGTGGCGCTGCACAACGGGCCATGTCGGCCCGTATTGCGTGCGTCTGCAGCGCAGCGGAGGTTGCAGGTCGGCACGGACTCGATGCGGGGTTCGACCCTGCCGTTTTTTCGCGCGCGGGGTTCCGAAGGGCAGCCGGCGTCAGTCGCCCGCCTGCGCCGCCTTCGGTGCACTGCCAAAACCGCCGTCGGCCTGCGCCGCGAGCCAGGTGAACACCGTGTACGCGGCGACGTTCTGCGCCAGCGCCTTCGGGTCGATCTTGTCGAGCGTGTCCTCGGCGTTGTGGTGCAGGTCGAAGTAGTCGGTGCCGTCGTGGCCCAGCCAGGCCCAGGCCATGCCGCGCTCGGTCAGCGGGCCGATGTCGGACTCCGGATCGCCCTGGCCGGGCATCGATTCGATGCCCAGCGGCGCCAGCGCCGCCGCGATCTGCGCGAACGCGGCCTTCTCGCTGTCGCGCGCGCTGCTGTCGAAGCCGTAGATGCGGCCGGCGCCGAAATCGCTCTCCGCGGCGATCACGTGCTTCGCGACGTCCTTCGCGTATTTGTCGCTGTAGGCGCGGCCGCCGAACAGGCCCTGTTCCTCGTTGGCGAACGCGACCACGCGGATCGTGCGCCCGGGCTTGAGCGGCTTGAGCAGCGCGCCGGTGGCCATGGTGATGGCCACGCCGGCGGCATCGTCGATCGCGCCCGTGCCGTGGTCCCACGAATCCAGGTGGCCGCCGATCAGCACGATCTCGTCGGGGCGCTCGCTGCCGGTGATCTCGCCGATCACGTTGTGCGAGGTGTATTCGCCGTCATAGCCGCAGTCGAGCGCGACGCGCACGCGGGTTGGCCCCAGTGCCACCAGGCGCGCGAGCTGGTCGGCGTCGATGACCGACAGCGCCGCCGACGGGATCGGCTCGAGCCCCTCCTCGAACCGGGTATTGCCGGTATGCGGCGCCCGCGAGGAGTCGGTGCCGGCCGAGCGCATCAGGAATGCCGCCGCGCCCTTGCGGATCGCGACCGATGGCCCGCGGCCGCGGATGCCGCCGCCGTTGCGATAGTCGCCGCCGTCGCGCTGCTTCTTCATCCGGTAGTCGACGAAGGCGATCTTGCCGGCCAGCGAACCGTCGGGCGCCGCCTTGAGCGCGTCGAGGTCGGCGAAGCGCACCACCTCGCCCTCGACCGTGCCGCCGGGGCTGCCGCCCAGCGCGGTCAGCAGCAGCGGCTGCGCGTGTTCGCCCAGCACCTGCGCGTGTTCGCTGCGACGCACCCATTTCGGGAACGTGACCGGCTCGGTCCAGACCTTGTCGTAGCCGAGCTGCTCGAACTTCGCCTTCGCCCAGGCCACCGCGCGCGCGTCGGCCTCGCTGCCGGCCAGGCGCGGCCCGACCTCGGTGGTCAGTGATTCGGTGATCTTCCAGCCCAGGTCGCTGGCCAGCGCCTGCTCGCGCAGCTGCGTGGCCTGCTCGATCGCCCGGTCGGGGATGCGGGTTTCGGCCTGCGTTGCGATGGCGGGCAGTGTGAAGGCGAGGGCGAGCAGCAGCGGGGCGAGGCGCATGGGTGTCTCCGGAAGCGGCGCATCGCGCGGCGATCGCCGGCATGCGCCAGGAAAAGACGAAGCCGCGAGGGTGGCAGCCCTCGCGGCCTGGTGACCCGTGGCACAAGTCATGCCGCGCGTGGCGGCGGTCGCATCACGCGCAGGCGGGTCCTATCGTTTCAGCGAGTCGCGGATCTCGCGCAGCAGCAGCACGTCTTCGGCCGGCGCGGCGGGGGCGGCTTCTTCCTTCTTGCTCATGCGATTGATCGCCTTGACCAGCAGGAAGATCGCGAACGCCAGGATCGCGAACTGGATCACGGCGTTGAGGAACTCGCCGATGCCGATGACCACCGCAGGCACCGCTTCGCCGGCCGCGTCCACCGTTGCCTCTTTCAGCGTGATCACCCACTTCGAGAAGTCCACGCCGCCGATCAGCAGCCCGATCGGCGGCATGATGACCTTGTCGACCAGCGCGGTGACGATCTTGCCGAAGGCCGCGCCGATCACGACACCGACGGCGAGGTCGACGACGCTTCCGCGCATCGCGAATTCCTTGAACTCACTCATCATGCCCATGTATTGCCCTCGCTCGCGGTGGTGATGGCCATAGCCTACACGCGCGGTGCGGTGATGCGGCAATGCATCTCGAGCAGGTCGTCGAGACGGCCCACGCAGGCATCGCCGGGCTGCAGCGGGCCGACGCCGGCCGGCGTGCCCATGAAAACGAGATCGCCGGCGCGCAGGGCGTAGAGTTTCGACAGCGCCTGCAGGATGTCCGGGACATCCCAGATCAACTGGTCCAGCCGCGACCGCTGGCGCAGCACCCCGTTGACCGTGAGCGACAGCGTGCGCGCGGCCAGTTCGCCCACCATCGCCGCCGGCAGCAGCTCGCTGACGGGCGCCGACTGGTCGAACGCCTTGCCGGTGTCCCAGGGCAGGCCCTTGGCCTTCGCCGCGGCCTGCAGGTCGCGGCGGGTCAGGTCCAGGCCGATGCCGTAGCCGAACACCAGCGCCTGCGCGGCGTCACGGCCAAGCAGGCCTTGCGGGGCGTCGTGGCCCAGCGCGACGACCAGTTCGATCTCGTGCTGCAGGTTGCCGGTGCCGGGCGGGTAGGTGGCTTCGCCGGCGGTGACGAGCGCGTCCACCGGCTTGAGGAAGAGCACGGGCTCGCCGCGCTCGGCATTCGATGCCGGCACGGCGGCGCCCATTTCGCGGGCGTGGTCGGCGAAATTGCGGCCGACGCAGTAGATCCGGTGTGCCGGGAAGCTGCCGCCGCCGCGGACCGGCACGCGCGGGCGCGGCAGCACGGGGACGACATCACGGGAAGCGTCGGTCATGGATGTTCCGGGAGGGATGCAGCGGGCCTGCGCGTCGACGTGGACGCGGGCGTGTTCAGCGCAGCAGCGGCTGGCCGGTCTTCACGACGTGGTATTCGCCGTCGACCACGCGACTGGGCGTCGCCCTGGGCTTGCCGCGTTCGCGCAGCAGCCGCATGACCAGGCCGCCCGCCAGCATCGCCGTGCCCACGACCAGGCCGACCACCAGCAGCGCGGCCAGCAGCAGCACTCCGACCACGCCCAGCAGCACGCGCAGCAGCGGGTGCCGCGGCTTGCGTGGCGCGAACATCGCGGACAGGCCGGCGCTGGAGAAACGGGTCTGGAAGCTGCGGAACAGGCGGTCGGACATGATGCGGTCGTGGCGTTACGATAGTGAACAGGTGACGGAGTATCGGCCGCGCAATGAGTGAAGATGTAAGGAGTTTGTTAAGCGCGGGTGATGGCGGAACCAGCCTGGGCGCGTTCTCGCAGATCGAAGACGGTGGATTCGCCGAGGCCGAAGCCACCATCGACGGCGACGCCGAATCGCTGATCCTGCATCGCGACGGCGACAGCGTCCGGGCCTGGCTCAACATCTGCCCGCACGCCGGTCGTCGGCTGGACTGGGCGCCCGGCCAGTTCCTCAAGAACCGCGAAGGCCACCTGGTCTGCGCCGTGCACGGCGCCACATTCGAACTGTCCGGCGGCGTCTGCGTGGCCGGCCCCTGTCGCGGCGAGTCGCTGCGCCCGGTGGCCGTCGTCGTCCGCGAAGGCAAGGTTTTCCTCGATCTGCCGTAGTCGGGGCTACGCCCGGACGCCTGCGCCTGCCAAGTCCAGGAACTCGCGGCCGGAGCCGTTGCCAATTTCAACCAGCACCTGCGTCGGGGGCGTAGCCCCGACCTACGCACGCGTTGCGCTCCGGGCTGCCCCGCCCGTCATCTAGAACATCAGGTTGACCATCAGCACCACGATCGTGGTGTAGACCAGCGACAGCGGTCCGCCCACCCGCCACATGTCGCGCGCGGTGTAGCCGGCCGGGCCGGTGATCATCGAGATCGACGGGTTGGACGCGGTCATGAAGTTGTTGGACGCCGACAGCGCCACGATCAGCGCGAACGCGGTCGGGTCGCCGCCCACGGCCAGTGCCAGGTTGATCGCCAGCGGCACCATCACGATGGTCGCGCCGACGTGGCTGATCACCAGCGAGAACAGCGTCGTCAGCAGCGCGAGCGCCAACTGGATCAGCCACCCCGGCAGGCCGTCGGGCAGGCGTTCGATGCTGTGGCCGGCCACCCACGCCGCAGCGCCGCTTGAATCCATCGCCCAGCCCAGCGGGATCAGGCAGGCCATCAGGAACACCGTCTTCCAGTTGATCGCGGCATAGGCCTCGTCCATCTTCAGCACGCCGCTGACCAGCATCCCCGCCACGCCGGCCATCAGCGCGATCGAGGTCGGGATCTTCGACGACAGCGCGATCAGCATCGTGACCGCGAAGATCACCATCGCGATCTTGAACTTGTGCGGCCGCTGCTCGCCCTTCGGATAGTCGGTGACCACGACGAAGTCGCGGTTGGCCGCGGTCTCCGCCAGGTCCTGCCAGATGCTGTGCAGCACCAGCATGTCGCCGGCGCGCAGCGGCACGTTGCGCGCGTTTTCGCGCAGTACCTCCTTGTCGCGGTTGATCGCCAGCAGGCTGATGCCGTAGGTCTTGCGCAGGTGCAGGTCGCCGGGGGTCTTGCCGATGAACTTCGACGTCGGCGGCACCACCGCCTCGGAGATGCCGGCGCGGCTCGGGTTGAACAGGTCGCCGAACTCGCGCAGCCGCGTGCTCATGCGCAGGAACTGGTTCTGGGCGAAGTCCGCGACCTGCTGGCGCGGTCCCATCGCGCCGATCACGCTGCCCACCCAGATGCGGGCGTCGCCCGGTGGCGCCAGCCGCGATTCGTTGCCGGTCTTGAGCGCGAGCAGCAGCGGCGCGCCGTGCAGCGCTTCGGCTTCGCCCAGTGACATGCCGACCAGCGGGCTGTCGGCGCTGACGGTGAGCTCGAACACCTCGCCCTCGATCCCGTAGGACTTGGCGAAGTAGCTCTGCGTGCGCGCGGGGGTCACGCCCTTGTCGGTGTCGTCGCGCAGCTGCTTGTTGCCGAAGAAGTGGAAGTAGGCCAGCGCCGCCAGCAGCAGCACCAGGCCGATCGGTGCCGGCGCGAACATGTTCAGCGGTTCCAGCGTGCCCACGCCGGAGGGCAGGTTGGCGTTGGCCGCGACCAGCAGGTCGTTGAGCAGGATCAGCGGCGAGTTGCCGACCATGGTCAGGCCGCCGCCCATGATGATCGCCGCGGACACCGGCATCAGCAGCCGCGACAGGCTCACGCCGGTGCGCGCGGACAGGCGCGAGACGATCGGCAGGTACAGCGCCGTGACCGACGTGTTCTGCATGATCGACGAGTTGAGTCCGGCGATTGCCGACGACAGCAGCAGCAGTCGCTGCTCGATGCCGTTGGAGCGCCGCAGCAGCCAGCTGGCGAGGCGGTTGAGCGCGCCGGTGCGGTCCAGGCCCATGCCCAGGATCATCGTCGCGATCACGTTCATCACCGCGTCCGACGAGAAGCCGTTGAAGATGTCCTCGGGCGCCACCAGCCCGGTCAGGCCGAGCATCACCAGGACCACCAGCGCCACCACGTCGGCGCGTACGCGCTCGAACAGGAACAACACCATCGTCATCACGACCAGGCCCAGCACGAGCGCCATGTCGGTGGTGAGGGTGAGGGAGGTGTCCATTCAGGGGCGGGATCGCGGATTGGGGATCAGGGATTCGGGAACGCGCTGGATGACGGTTGGATCGCGGGTGCCTGGCGGGATTCGCTCCGCTACGGACACGCGACAAGAATGCATGCTTTTACGAATCTCCGTTGTCGACAGCCGAACGGCTGGTCATTCCGAATCCCCGATCCCCAATCCCGAATCCCGGTCATACAGCAGATCCCACACGCCATGCCCCAGCCGCTGGCCTCGCGTCTCGAAGTGCGTCTGCGGCCGCCAGTCGGGGCGTGGCACGTGGCCGCGCCGTCCGGCGCGGTTGCGCAGGCCGGGCGTCGCGTCGAGCACGTCCCACATCTGTTCGGCGTAGTCCTGCCAGTCGGTGGCCAGGTGCAGCCGGCCGCCGGGCGCGAGCTTCTTCACCAGCAGCGCCGCGAACGCAGGCTGCAGCAGGCGGCGCTTGTTGTGGCGCTTCTTGTGCCACGGATCGGGGAAGTAGATGCGGATCTCGTCCAGCGCGCCGTCGGCGACCTCGTGCTCCAGCACTTCGACCGCATCGTGGTGGTAGAGGCGCACGTGGTCGCTGCCGTCCTCGTCCAGCGCGTTGAGCAGGCGGCCGACGCCGGGAGCATGGACTTCGATGCCGATATGGTCGCGCTCGCGGTCGCGCGCGGCGGCAAAGCGCAGCGCTTCGCCGTTGCCGAAGCCGATCTCGAGCACGCGCCTGGCCGTGCGGCCGAACACGGCGTCGAAATCGCGCGGCGCGCCGGTGTAATCCAGCCCGAAACGCGGCCACAGCACGTCGAACGCGCGCTGCTGCGCCGGCGTGAACCGGCCCTGCCGCAGCACGAAGCTGCGCACGCGGCGCCGGCCTTCCTCGACCGTGAACGGTTTTGGCGGGGTCTTGGCGCCACTGCTGGAGAACGGGTCGGTCATCGCGGCCCGGTCTCCGTGGCGGGAGCGGCGAGAGCCGCGCGGTCGGGCAGTGGCAGGCCCGTCGCGGCGGTGGCCGTTCCCGCCGCGGCCATCAGCCGATCAGTCCGTCGACGGGACTCGATGCGCTGGCATAGCGCTTGCGCGGGATGCGCCCGGCGCGGAACGCCGCGCGCCCGGCTTCGATCGCCAGCTTCATCGCGTGGGCCATCAGCACCGGGTCCCTGGCGCCGGCGATGGCGGTGTTCATCAGCACGCCGTCGCAGCCCAGTTCCATCGCGATCGCGGCGTCGGAGGCGGTGCCGACGCCGGCGTCGACAATGATCGGGACCTTGGCGTTTTCGACGATCTCGACCAGGTTCCATCGGTTCTGGATGCCAAGGCCCGAGCCGATCGGCGCGGCCAGCGGCATCACCGCCACGCAGCCGATTTCTTCCAGCCGCTTGCACAGGATCGGATCGTCGGAGGTGTAGACCATCACGTCGAAGCCGTCGGCGACCAGCTGCTCGGCGGCCTTGAGCGTCTGCACCACGTCCGGGAACAGCGTCTTCTGGTCGCCCAGCACCTCGAGCTTGACCAGGGCGTGGCCGTCGAGCAGCTCGCGCGCCAGGCGGCAGGTGCGCACCGCGTCCTCGGCGGTGTAGCAGCCCGCGGTATTGGGCAGGATGGTGTAGCGGTCGGGCGGCAGCACGTCGAGCAGGTTGGGCTCGCCCGGGTTCTGGCCGATGTTGCTGCGGCGGATGGCAACGGTGACGATCTCGGCGCCCGCCGCTTCGGTCGCGGCGCGGGTTTCGTCGAGGTCCTTGAACTTGCCGGTGCCGGTGAGCAGGCGCGAGCGGTAGGTCTTGCCGGCAACGACCAGTGCGTCGCCGTGGTGCGCTTGGGTATCCATCGCCGAATTATCGCGCAAGTGCGCGGGCGAGTCAGGGATTCCGCCTGCCGGGAGTCAGCGTGGGGTGGGGGTAGGCGGGCGCGGCGGATGCCGGTGGAGCACGCGTTGCATCTCAAGGGCTGTCGGTGCCGTCCGTGGAGGGCACCGGGACTCCGGATCGCTTGGCCCGGCCAGCCCGAACCCGTGCAGCACCCGGTGCGTTCGTCCAAGGCGCGAGGTGGTGCCTCGCAGGCGTGCCTGCTTACCCGCCTCCCAGCGCGTGGACGATCTCGACCTTGTCGCCGGCCTGCAGCAGGTGTTCGGCGTGGCGGCTGCGCGAGATGATCTCGCCGTTGATCTCGACCGCGACGCGGCGCTGGGCCAGGTGCTGGGCCTCGAGCAGGGCAGCCAGGGTGGTGTGTTCGGGGAGCGGCAGCGGTTCGCCGTTGAGCAGGATGTCCATGCGCGTATTGTGGCCGCTTGCCGCGACGCCTGCATCGGCGATGCGGCGGCGCACCTTGAGCGCATCCGGCGTTCGTGGAAACATGCGCCACCATCCGCCTGCGTATGCCGCCGACGGCCCCATTCCCAAGGAGATTCCAGACATGGCGTTGCTGTCCCGTCCCATCCGCCACACCCTCGCCGCCGCGCTGGCGCTGGCCGCCGCCCCGGTCTTCGCGCAGGGCAGCAGCCCTTACAGCAACACCGTGTTCTTCGGTGACAGCCTCACCGACAGCGGCTACTTCCGCCCCGTGCTGGTGCAGGTGGTGGGCCCCTCCGGCGCGCTGATCGGCAAGTTCACCACCAATCCGGGCCTGGTCTGGTCCGAATACCTGGCGCAGTACTACGGCACCGATGCCTCGCCCAACGGCAACGGCCAGAGTGGCGACAACTATGCCGCTGGCGGCGCGCGGGTGGGTATCGACACTGCCGGTGGCCTCGGCCCGATCCCGTCGCTGGCCACGCAGATGAACAAGTACCTCGCCGCAAACGGCGGCAAGGCCGATCCGAACGCGCTGTACACCGTGTGGGGCGGCGCCAACGACCTGTTCGCCGTTGCCGCCGATCCGTCGCAGGCGCAGGCGATCATCGGTGGCGCGGTCACCGCGCAGATCGGCATCGTCGGCACGCTGCAGGCGGCGGGCGCGCAGTACGTGCTGGTGCCGACCATTCCCGACATCGGACTGACGCCGTCCGCGCGTGCCGGTGGTGCCGCCGGCATGGGCCAGGGCACGGCGCTGGCGACGGCCTACAACAACGCACTGTTCGGCGGGCTGGCGAGCAGTGGCCTGAAGGTCATCCCGGTCGACACCTTCCATTTCCTGCAGGAAGTCGTGGCCGATCCCTCGGCCTACGGCCTGGTCAACGTGACCGATGCAGGTTGCGGCATGCAGCCGGCCCCGGCGGGCGACTCGTCGCTGTTCTGCAACCCGGCCTCGTACGTGAATCCGAACGTGCAGGGCAGCTACCTGTTCGCCGACGGCGTGCATCCGAGCGCCGGCGCGCACCAGATCATCAGCCAGCTGGCGATCAACATGCTCGAAGCGCCGCGCCAGATCGCGGTGCTGCCGCGTTCGGCGGCGACCACCGGCCGCGCGCGCGCCGACATCGTCGGTTCGCACGTGTCCGGCGCCCCCGAGTCCGACGGCATGCGCTGGTGGACCAACCTGCGCGGCGACTTCCAGCGCTATGGCGGCGGCGACGACTACGACGGCGCAATCCCGGCGCTGGCCGGCGGCGTCGACTGGACCCGCGGCAACCTCGTGTTCGGCGGCTTCGCCGGCTACGGACGCGGCCGCATCGACTTCGGCCGCAACACCGGCAGGTTCGACCAGTCCGAGGCCACCCTCGGCGGCTTCATCGGCTGGTACGGCGAGGGCGGCGCCTGGGTCAACGGCCAGCTGAGCTACTCGCAGCTGGATTTCGACGTGGACCGCAAGCTGCAGCTTGGCCAGGCCACCCGCGTGCACACCGGCTCGGCCGACGGTGACAACATCACCGCCGCGATCAACGCCGGCTGGAATTTCGGCAGCGGCGCGCTGCAGCACGGCCCGGTGCTGAGCGTGGTATCGCAGCAGATCGACGTCGACGGCTACAAGGAAAGCCAGCCGGCGCTGTCCTCGTCGCTGGCCTACGCCGACCAGAGCTTCGATTCGCTGATCGGCAGCATCGGCTGGCAGGCCAGCTACGCGATCAACGACCACCTCGTGCCGTACGCGAAGCTCACCTACGACCACGAGTTCGAGGAAGGCGACAGGCAGGTCTTCGCCAGCGCGCAGTCGCTGCCCGGTTCGCTGGAATACGCGGTGCCGGGGCTGTCGTACGACCGCAACTACACCTCCATCGTCATCGGTGCGCGCACCCGCCTGCTCGGCCTGGATGCCAACATCGGCGCCATCGCCACCGTGCAGCAGGGCGGCGGCAACAACGCCACCGTCTTTGCGACGGTGGGCAGCAGCTTCTGACGATTGCCGCGTTCTGGCGACACACGAAGGGCCCCTCGCGGGCCCTTCGTTTTTCCGGCCGTGCCTGCTGCCGGCCGGATTGCCACGGCGCGCGCAGCGGGCATAAACTGGTGGCTTGTGCGGGTGTAGCTCAATGGTAGAGCTGTAGCTTCCCAAGCTACTGACGAGGGTTCGATTCCCTTCACCCGCTCCAGATTCCGACGGCGGCGCGTCCCATGGGCGGGCCGCCGTTTTTGATGGCACGCATTGCAACGCGCTGGAAGGACGAACGATGGTCGAGCTGGGCTGGCGCGAATGGGTGGGCTTGCCGGCGCTCGGCATCGCGCGCCTGAGGGCCAAGGTGGATACCGGCGCCCGCACCTCGGCGCTGCACGTGGACGCG
>Ga0182739_1004800_pt1 | contig 10964 bp, 16 predicted proteins | sample eDN5th30CBELigBY_FD_128873 | JGI IMG/M metagenome (GOLD analysis project Ga0182739, IMG submission 128873) | Enriched backyard soil microbial communities from Emeryville, California, USA - eDNA 5th pass 30_C BE-Lig BY (version 2) (version 2) | ecosystem: Environmental > Terrestrial > Soil >...
AAAAGAAAAGCGTTCAAATTATGCGCTATAAAAACCTGCCGAGATGGCTAAAAAGCCTGACAAGAAGACTTTTATCGCCGAAAACGCCTCCGGGCTCCGCATAATCCCGAACTGCGCATAACGTCGGCCATGTGCTGTTTCGTTGGCCCCTTGGCGGGGGTTGCGGGAGCGGTCGTGGCTCGACGCTCCTTCTTCTCTTTCGGGGGACTGAAATGGCTCAGCGGGCCGCCAATTCTCTAACGCACGAGGCAGTGCTGCTGCCTGCGATGCCCTTGAATCCGGATCATTGGCGAGCGGTGGTCCAGGCGATGCGTCTTTCTCCACGAGAAGCCGATGTGGCAGCCCTGAAGATTCGGGGAGCGCAGGTCAAGGAAATCGCTGCCATTCTCGGCATCGAAACGACTACTGTCCGCTGCTTTCAGGACCGGATCTGTACCAAAGCGGGCATCCGCCGTCACGAGTTTTTCGCCCACATCCTTCGAGTGTCTCATGAGGTGAAGAGCCATGACGCGAGCCCCGACTGAATGCCCTCGATATTGAGGGCACAAAAATGCTCGCACAAAGACCGTGGCAAGGGAGACTTCGGAGGAGCGTTATCCTGAGCCAGACGGAAAGGTCTGTCCAGAATCAGGATTGGAACGCGACATGGGAATGTTCAACTTCTTGTTTGGAGAAAGCCATCGGGCAAAAGCACAACGAGATCAATGGCGACCCTCTGTCGTCGGCAAGAACCTGATCAGCCCGATCAACGATTACGGAACATGTTTCTCCTGCGAAGGAAAGGGGACCAAAAATCTGGAATGCCGAGCCTGCCAGGGTACCGGGACACATACGGGAGAGTGTCGGGGTTGCCGCGGGACAGGACGCTTTGAATTGCCGTCTCAAGCGTGCTTTCCCTGCGAGGGAACTGGCCAGAAATTCGGCTCGATCTGCAACAAGTGCCGGGGAACAGGAAATTTCAAACCGGCAGTGTCCCAAGCCTGCCGGAAATGCAACGGCGCTGGCCACTTCTCAGCGACCTGCCGCAAATGCAGCGGATCGGGGTCGTTTACTGCCACCTGCAAAAAGTGTGACGGCTCCGGCTGGCACAAGTTCAAAAGGTAACCACCAGGAATGGCTCGAAAGCGCTACAAGAAAGTCACGACCGTTTCGAAGGACATTTTCGGAAACAAGCGAATCGAAACGGAACGCGTGCCCATCGAAAGTGGCTGTGGCACAGTGATTTTTCTGATTGTCCTCTACTTCGTTTTCACTCGGGGATGCAGTTAATCAGCCCTGTCGACGGCAATGCCCTACGACATTGCAGCGAATACCTCTTCATTGAGAGCCAAAACAACCTTGAAAACATGACTTCAGGATTTGAAATGAAACCGATTGGACCACAGACAGACGAGCGAGATTTCCCACTTCGAAAAGCCAATTGGTTCCTTTGGAACATGCTGAGTCTCCTGGTCACGCTGATGCTGACATCGGCTGCCTTCGCTCAGAATCAGTCGGTGGAGGGGGAAATCGTGGCCGTGGATGTGGCAAGCGGTTCGCTGGAAATCGCTTATCAGGCCCCACTGGGAAGGACTTCCGCCACGCTTGATGTCAGTAAAAAGGCGGTGATCACGATCAACGATGCACTGGGAACGCTGGCAGAACTCCGGAAAGGGCAAAAGGCCTCGATCACATGGAACAAAGACCTGGATGTCATCACCGCCATTACAGCAACGGGAAATGTCCAGGCGGGAGAGTTTGTGGCAATCACGGAATTCGACGGCTCCTTCCCCACCCTGACTCAGGATGGATTGACGATCTTCTATGAAGCGAAAGGGATCAGCGAACCGATGATCACGACCGCGAATCGGGAGACCAGCGACAGTCCTTTTGCGAACGTGAAGCCTCTGTTTCCCGGCCGACATCCGACCGTGTCCGGGGATGGGCTGGAATTGATCTTTCTGCAGATACCTGTCGGGAAAAAGACTCGTACGCTGCATGTCGCCACTCGGAAAACCCTGAGAGACCAGTTCGGTCACCCTCAGGAGATTCGGGAGCTGAGTAAATTCTCCTATCCTCGCGGCGGGTGTCTCTCTCCAGATGGCCTAACGTTCTGCTTTCGGTCCTCTGAAGGGGACGGGGAACTTGTCTGGATGATGCGGCGCAGCCGAACTTCCCCCTGGTCCGCCCCTCAGCCGCTGCTCGCTTCGCAAATCGAACGGAATCTTGGCGGTAACTTCACATGGCCGTGGCTATCTGATGATCGACTGACACTCCTGGTCACACTTGAAAAAGGGCCTACATCAGGGAAGAGCTCGAACTTGTATCTCCTAAGGCGGGAGACCCCGCAGCAACCGTTTTCCCTGGCGACGGAGATTGAGAATGAACTCCTACCCCGAACGGTGCGATCACCTCGTTATGTTGAGACGACCGGTGAACTGTTCCTGAGCGGAGTTCCGAACGCAGAGTCATCATTCGGAATCGGAATCATGAAGAACTTTTCGATCTCCCCATAGATGATTGAGTATCCCTTCAATAGGGCACTGGACTTCTTGGAGCTAAAACTCGGTCGAAAACGAGGCATATGAAATGATGCCCTGCCATTAACTCGGAATGGTCAATTTTCCGAGCAAGCAGCCCTGCAAGGACCGGTGTTGATCGGTCGTTGCGGGGCTGCTTTTGTTGAATGTCCTTCTGTTCACCTGGACTTCTGGAAAATGCCTCGGATTGTTCCACTGCGCGCAGTCCAGAAATCGGCCCACCATGAAACAACTTTGCTGACTATTCTGACAAAAGGAGAGACTTAAATGAATGTGCCACCAGACCACGGCCCGCCACCTCAAAGCAAACATACCGACTCACTTGGGACACAATTTCTAAGCCTTCCCTGGTGGAGCCTCTTCAGCTGCTGGGCGGGAGTTTTCATCATTTCCAGCGCATTTCGCCACCTGTATGCCCTGTTCACAAGAGATCCTTCGCTGATTGGCCAGAACTCGTCGATCGAGTGCTTCGCGATACTGGGATGCCTTTCTTCACTTGTGTTGGGAGTGATCCAACAGGTTTGCGAACACCAAGGAATGGAGATCAAACCTTCATCCTGGTCTGCGCCCTTGATAAAGACGGCAGGAATTCTCTTCGCGATTGGTTTTGGAATCGTGATCCTGAATATCGCCATTCCAGCCATGTACGAAGTCCAGCTCGCTCAAATCTCTCAAGCTCAACAAAAAGAGCAATTGAATTCCCCTTGGAGACGCTATCTCTTTGGGGAGGAAAAATGGTCTATCAGTGTCCCAGCTGACTGGAAGGAGGGGTCGCAGACTACTCCCGCCGCTGGCTTCATTATGCTGGCTGCTCCCAACCTTGATTATCTTGTCGGTGTGGTTGCCGATTCCAACGATGACACTTCGCCGGTGTCATCGAAGGAACTGACGGAACGTCGGGTTCAAGAAATGCGGGCGGAGGGAATGGGGCATGTCACCATCGGAAAGGCTTACGACTATCTGATGGCGGGGTTTCCCACGCAGGCGACCTCATTGACGCTGCGAAGGGACCAAGAGACGTACTTTATCGATTACTTCGTCTACCAATCGGGCCCAGAGCGGTTGGAGATCCAAATCTGGCGAAAGACGGCCGGCGCTCCGTCTCAGAACGAAGTTCTCCAGCGTATTCTTCAATCGGTCTCAGCTCATTAACAACCGCAACGGTGTGATTTGAGCACTTGAGACAGACAACTTGAAATCATCGCCTCGCATGTCCGGGGCGGTTGTGTCTTCCTGCACGACCGCCCTCGATCTGGGTGGTCGTGTTCCTGTTCTTTTAAGGAGCAAACGATGACTCAGCGTGACATCAATTCCGCCGTGGCACTCACCACCGGGGAATCTCTCTCTGAAATCCGCCGTCGCGGGTTTTCGATCGCCGATCCGAAGGAAGTCCGGTTCGATCCTGAACCTGATCAGCTCATCCCACAGATGATCGACTGGGACGACTTCGAAGGGCGCCGCAATATTCCCATTCCTGTTTCCACTCGCTGGGCATAGTTCCCGATCGAGATGACATGTCTCACCGCCATGAGCGGGAGCGGCGGGCGGAGGAGTATTGCCACCGGTACCTCAGCTTCTGGGGAATCGTCTGCGTCGGCTGCGTCTTTGTCTTCGGCTGGCCCGTCTTGCTCGCCTGGCTGGGAGCAGCCTGGATCCTGACGACATTCCTGCAGCTCCTCCTGGGCCACGAAAACGACTCCTCCCGTAAACCTCCCTGTTCCAAGTCCCGTTAACCATTTGATCTTCATGAGGAACCATGATTTCTGAAGTCAGAACCGTTCCGAAGTTTTCCCCTGGCCAGATCCTGATCACAGCGAATGCCCAGGAACAACTCAGCCCGTCCGACGTGCAGACAGCCCTTCGCCGTCACCTGGTCGGTGACTGGGGTGACTGCGAACCCGAAGACGCCGCGGCCAATGAGGATGCCCTCGTTCAAGGAGAGCGCCTGCTGTCCGTTTACTACACGGCGGAAAAAGTTCGGTTTTGGATCATGACCGAAGCCGATCGCTCCGCGACGACCGTGTTACTGCCCGAGGACTACTGACAAAAAATCCTGAGGAATCCGTCGGCCTGGAACACGGGCCGTCCACTCCTGACTGATTCCTCATCCCTTCCTTTCACACACAGGACCACTGATGAAGATTCTCTTTTTGAACAACCTGGGTGCCGGGTTCGCGGACCAGATCGACATTGCCGAAGGAACCACCGTGGCTCAGTTGTTTGAGCAACGTGTTTCACATGGTAGTCCCTCGGATTACCTGATCCGCGTCAACCGGCAGCCGACCACATCCGATTATGTGCTGCAGCCAGGAGATCGCGTCAGCGTCACGCCGACGAAGATTGAAGGAGCGGCAGTCCTGCGGACAGGGAACAGTTCCGCTCCTTCCGCTCCGTTTTAACTCTGATCCCTGATCTCCGTCCGAGTCCGCGCTCCCACCGCAGAAGCCAATTCCGTCGTCGCTGATGAATCCTGTTTCATTTCCTTGCCGAGCCCCTCGTTGATTAACGAGGGGCTCGGCTCTTTTCTGGAGTCCTTTCATGAACTCTTCCCTATGCCGACGTCCCTGGCTACGGACGGCAAAATACCTCGAGCAACAATATCAACGGCTACGTGGGCGTCCGCCTGATCAGACGTCCTTACCCCATGAACACTGGTCCCGAATCCAACAGTTGCAGCGCCGATTGCAACTCGCCAATCGATACCGCTTCATCGCCGCTCAAACCCATCTTCGTCGTCAGCTCGCCCACTCCCTACGCCGATTGGCGAAGGACTGCCTGCATCAAGCTGAAGACCAGGAACGTCACGAGTCGCAGCCGGAGGTCCCCACACTCCGGTTGTTGCTGGAGGAACTGCAATCGCTTCAGGATGAATTTGATCAGGTCGAAATCGACTGGCTCACGAAGATTCTCCGCGTCCGAACGGAACGGATCATTCTGGAAGAGATCGACCTCGGCCCCTTCGAGATCCGACTCTCTTTGGATCAACTCGGCTGTGATCAACCCTATCAGGTGATCGCTCTCGATCCGTGTCGCCCCGGCTGTTGCGATGATGTGACGCACCCGCACGTGCAGAGCGAGACCCTCTGTGAAGGAGATGGTCGACACCCCATTGCCCGGGCACTGAAACAGGGGCGATTGGGAGAGTTCTTTCTCCTCGTGGCCCAGATCCTCCGGACTTACAACTCGGGATCGGCATACTGTCGGCTTTCCGAATGGCATGGTTCACCGTGTTCCGATTGCAGCGACACGGTCAATGAAGAGGACCAGTACACCTGTGATCGCTGCAGCTCTCGACTCTGTGACCGTTGCACGAATTGCTGCACCTGCTGCGATGAAACGCTCTGCAATGAATGCAGCTCCACCTGCGAAGCGTGCCAGTGCACGGCCTGTGATCATTGCCTGACTCACTGTGATTCCTGCAATGACTCCATCTGCAGCGGTTGCCTCAATGATGACCTTTGCCCCACCTGCTTCGAAGATTCTCAGGAGAATGATGATGAAGAAATTGACCACGAAGAAGCAGCTTTGCAATCGGCGCCAGCTGCGACGACCGCGCCGCAAACGGCCACAGCGACGGCCCACACTGCGGTTCAGCCCGACCGCCTGGGCGAAACTCTTGTTCCTGCGTGATCTGGGTCCGACCGAAGTCGGCGGATTCGGGATCTCAGCACCCGACGATCTGCTATTTGTGCACGACGTTCAACTGGTCCGGCAACGCTGCACCGAGGTGTTCGTTTCATTTGACGATGTTGCCGTCGCGGATTTTTTCGAAGGCCAGATTGATCTGGGGCGGAAGCCCGAAGAGTTCGGGCGACTCTGGATTCACACGCATCCAGGATGTTGTCCACAACCCAGCCCGACGGACATTGAGACGTTCGACCGAGTGTTCGGCACCTGCGACTGGGCGGTGATGTTCATCATTGCCCGAAGCGGAAACACCTTCGCGGAACTTCACTGGAGGGCCGGTTCGGCTTCGCTCCCCATGAATGTGGAGGTGGATTTCACACATCCGTTCGCCGAGAGCGATCACACTTCATGGAACGAAGAGTATCGCGCCAACATGCAAGCAGAATCCTGGCCAATGAAATCACGCTCTCACTCCGGAAAACGGCTCATTTCCGATCAGGAACCTGATCTCGATGCCGAGTTCGCGGAGCTGTTCATGGAAACGCAGGCCGAGGAATTCCGCCATTACCCCAGCTGACCAAATTCCTGTGGGCATGCTCCTGTGATCTCTTCTGTCAGCCTCAACCGAAAGCATTGAAATGAACGACACAGACAGATTCGAACGTCAGCGGGAACTCGTTCCTCACGAAAAGCTGAAAGACCTCACCGTCACGATCATCGGCATCGGCGCGATCGGCCGGCAGGTCGCGATTCAACTGACTTCCCTCGGTGTCCGGAAAATCCAATTGATGGATCATGATTTCGTGGAATTGCAGAACATCACCACGCAAGCCTATTTTCGCGATGATCTCGGCCGCTTGAAAGTCGATGCCACTGCCGAACTTCTCCAGCGAATCGATCACACGATTCAAATTGAAACGATCTCCGACCGCTATCGACCCGCATACAAAACCGGAGAAGCGATCTTCAGCTGCGTGGACTCGATCAGCAGCCGCGCCGCCATCTGGAAATCTGTCCAAGCAACCTGCTCATTCTGGTGCGACGGCAGAATGCTCAGCGAAGTCATGCGGGTGCTGACCGCCATCGATGAGAACTCCCGGACCCATTACGCCACAACGTTGTTCCCACAGACCGAAGCTCAGGTCGGTGCATGTACGAATCGCTCGACGATTTTTTGTGCGTCGGTCGTTAGCGGATTGATGATCCACCAGTTCACGAGATGGCTTCGATGTCTCCCAGTTGATCTGGATGTGCTTTTCAACCTGCTGGCAACCGAAATCATCACACAAAATGTTCAGTAGTTCGGATGCTTGAGCACGTTTTCAATGTGTCAGGGAGAAGCAATGAAAGAGATTCAACAGCAGCCAAACAAGCTCGTTTCCAGCAAGGTTACGGCAGAATCGGCAAAAACTGCCACTTCCCAGGTCGCTTGGATCCAACTTTTGGCTAAGGCTGCCGCGAGTTCCTGGAAAAACAGAACTGCATCACAGTAAGTTACAAGGGGATGTCTAGTCAGCCATGTCTATTTCCAAGGAGAGCTGCCACACAAAAATAGAGGAGATGCTAATGATGACCAATTCTGTCAGCCCAGAGTACATGGGAGCCGCAGTGGTTTGTGAGAAGACGCTTCAACGTCTTCAATTGCACGCAAGTCGACTGAATTCCCCTGATGTTTCATGGAAAGTCTGGAACGAATTGCTCAGCCAGAGCGATCGAGATCGCCTCCAGACATTTGAGATGGAATATGCAAACGGTCGAACAGTGGGTATTTGGGCACGAGCCAAGCAGGTCAGCGGTGAGTCGGCAGTAGTTCAACTGGCCCGAAAATTCGGCATGCCCGATGGCGAGTACGAGTATCTGCTGGATCAATTGGGACTAACTTCAGACTCAACTCCGAACAGCAAGCACGCCCTGTCATGGAATCGCGAACTGGGCGAATTGAGCTATCACGGTACAGTGATACGAAAGGTTTCAAAACCCAATCAAGCAAAAAACATCATGGCGATTCTTGATACCTTCCAAGAAGAGGGTTGGCCGTCGCGCATTGACGATCCACTCACGGAGGGTCCCGATCCGGAGCGACTGGGACAAACGCTTCAGACACTGAACAAGGGATTGTCGATGATCCGATTCGAACGAGATGGGACAGGGAAGGGAATCCGCATGAGATTCCTCGCGTAGCAGTTTCTTGTACAACCCTATGCTGCGCTCGATTCCATCAATCGATGCCGTGAGACCGTTTTAATGAGAATGGTCTCGCGGCATTTTCTTTGGGCTCGTTCGAACGCCCGTTTCCGCTGACTGCTTGTGCGCACATGGTGCCCACTCGGTGCTGACATGGTGATTCCCGGCATCATCTCTAACATTTCGTACTATTCCATCCGGTCAAATTTCGAACGGAAGCATGCAACAGCAACGTGAATTCTGAATTGGCTCAACAGTCAGCCAGAACTTTCACTGACTTGCAGTTTGGAGACATTGGCATCCAAGTTTCCAAGACCCGTATGGCCGTAACTCCATGCTTGCCGTGCATGCTGCAGTACGAATGTTGTGACAAAGGAGATGTCACCGATGAAGCAGAAGCAAGACCTGGGCGTCATTCGCGCTGACGAACTCTATTCCAAGCAAGAACTGCTTCGCCGGATGGGGATCTCTCAAAAGTCATGGGATGACATGCTTCAAGAGGGGCTTCCCTATGCCCAAATGGGGAAAGCCCGCTGGGTCAGCGGACGCGATCTTCTCGACTTCTTTGCGAGCAAGTCGCGGAAAGCTTCCTCATAAACCCGAGACCGCAGGATTTCTGCCTAAATCTCGGGGGCTTTTCCCTTCAGCAAAAGAACTCAAACCTTATTAAAAGAAAGGACCAGAGATGGCGAGACGGGCTGAAATCGGCAATGTCCAACTCTACCCTGATCGCCCTCTTAGAAAGAGCGATACAAACGGGTATGTGCTTCAGTTCTACTGCCCAATCCAAGGGAAACGAGTTCGCAGAAGATGTGGGACACGCGAACGGCGAGAAGCGAAACGACTCCAGAGGGAAGTCCGGGAACGTCTGATTAACGGTGAGTATATCGCCTCTGGCGGATCGCTGACGATTTCCGCCGCAAATGCTTCCTGCGCTGCAGCATCAATGCTCCCTACCCAAAATGACACGTCCTGGGAGGAAGGTGTTCAAGCCTATCTGGCTCAAGGAGACATCCGACTGCGGACCAGTTCCTTCGCGAACGTGAGATCACGGTTGGACATCTGTGGTCGGATTCTTGCTTCCCGAGATGCAAAACAGGGAGATTCCTCACAACTCCCGCTGACAACGGCGCTGACACTGGAAGGCATGGAGTTCCTCCAGCGGCAGTTGTTGAAAGGTGCAGAGGGACGATATTCATCGCGGATGCCGATGACCGTCAACAGCATCGTCGGAGAGGTCCTGACTTTCTCTCGCTATTGTTCGGAACGCGGATGGATCTCGAAGATCCCCACAGTTCGAGATCTGGAAGCCGATGAAATCATTCGCGGTCGGCCGTTGACTGCCGCTGAGTTTGAACAGATGTTGGCAGCGGTCCCGGAAGTGGTTGGGGATCAACCTGCGGAAGCTTGGAAATTTCTGCTGAAGCTCCTGTGGGAGAGCGGGTTCCGGGTGGCCGATGCACTGAGATTTCACTGGGATGATCCGACGCGAATTCATCCCGTCTGGCGAAATCGTTCACGCGAGACATCCGTCATTGTCATCCCCTCGACTCAAAAGAACGGGAAGCACGAAGAAATTCCGATGCTGCCAGGACTCAAGGCTCTACTGGATCAGGTGCCGACTGAACAACGTACTGGCAATGTGGTGGGTCACCTTTGGATCGAGCTGGCAATCTCAAAGTTGCCGGGAGGCAGACTTCGTCTCCGCGCGGAGCAACTCGAAAGCTTGATTGAAGACTACAGCAACTCCGCCATTGCCAGGTTTTGCCGGGTCAGTGAACAAGCGGTGCGAAAATGGCTGGAGCAACTTGGACTTGAACGCCCGAAAGGTTCACGTCCCCGACCGGGTGACATTCCGGAGTCAATCGCCAGGAAGATTCGGCAGGGGACGACTGGTCACAGTCGAGGTTCCCGGCAGAACCGGTTGTCCAAGGACCGAATCAGCCGGATCATTTCAGCCATCGGCAAGCATGCCGGAATTGTTGTTTGTCCGGCTGATCGGGACCGGGGAATTCGGATCAAGTACGCCAGTGCGCATGATCTCCGCCGGAGCCTCGCGGAAAGGCTCTTCAACCTGAACATCTCCGCCGAGACCCTGATGGTCATCATGCGTCACCAGGATTTCGCGACTACTCGAAAATTCTACGGGGCAAAGAAATCAGCCCAGTCCGCTGCCCGTGAGATTGAAGAAAAGCTGGTCGAAAGCAAATATGGCGAATTAGTGGGTTCTTTTGTGGGGCGCAAAGAAAAACCTCCTGAGCTTTCCGCCGAGGAGATCGTTCGCCTAAAGTCTTTGCTCAATTCACTTTGAGTAAATGCACCCCTCAGGGTTCGAACCTGAAACCTTCGGTTCCGTAGACCGATGCTCTATCCAATTGAGCTAGGGGTGCTGGGGGGATTCTCTATGGTGTCGGTGAATCTTAGTGATTTCGGCTGGCGTGGCAATCCTGTTGTGTAAAATCTTCTCTGAGGGGGGCATTCCGCGACTTTGCGGCTGGCTTGGGGTTTGCGATGCTGATGGGTGTGGGAAATCGTTGGGGTTTCCGGAATTTGGATGAGGTTTGGGTGAACGGGTCATGGATGACCGGCTTCGGGAACGGGTTCAGGGCTTTGTCGAGCAGCTTTTGAAAGAAG
>Ga0182739_1004804_pt1 | contig 10963 bp, 8 predicted proteins | sample eDN5th30CBELigBY_FD_128873 | JGI IMG/M metagenome (GOLD analysis project Ga0182739, IMG submission 128873) | Enriched backyard soil microbial communities from Emeryville, California, USA - eDNA 5th pass 30_C BE-Lig BY (version 2) (version 2) | ecosystem: Environmental > Terrestrial > Soil >...
AATACCCCGATTCGGAAATTTCGGCTCCCCTTGTGCTGGACTCCCCGCACAGCGGCACCGCCTACCCCCCCGATTTCGCTGCCGCGGTGGACTTTGGCGCATTGCGCACCGCCGAGGACACCTGGGTTGACGACTTGTGGGGCGACGCCATCGAGATGGGCGTGCCGATGATTGCCGCGGCCTTTCCGCGCGCCTACATCGACGCCAACCGCGCGCCCGACGAAATCGACGAACTGCTGCTGGACGAGGCGTGGCCCGACGCGCTGAACGCCTCGCCCAAGGTCAAGCTGGGCAAGGGCCTGATCTGGCGCATGCTCGATGACGGCACGCCCCTGTACGACCGCAAGCTGACGGTCCAGGAAGTGCGCCACCGCATCGACGCCTGCTGGAAGCCCTACCACGCCGCGCTCGGCCAGGTGCTGGACAACGCACACCGCAAGTTCGGCAAGGTCTGGCACATCAACTGCCACTCCATGCCCAGCGTGGCCGGCGAATTCGCCACCGACCGCCCCGGCCTGGTCCACCCCGACTTCGTGTTGGGCGACCGCGACGGCAGCACCAGCGACCCGGCCTTCCGCGAATTCATCGCGGCCTGGCTGCGCGAACGCGGCTATGACGTCACGGTGAACGACCCCTACAAGGGCGTGGAACTGGTCCGCGCCTTCGGCCGCCCGCAAGAAGGCCGCCACAGCCTGCAGATCGAGATCAACCGCAAGCTGTACATGGACGAAGTGTCGCTTCGTCCCAGCGAGAACTACGGCCGCCTGAAGGCCGATCTGCGCGACCTCACCGCCGCGCTGATCCTCTGGACTCGCGCACAGACGGTTTGACGCCGGACGTCTGCGCGCTGGTGCCGGCCGGCGACGTGGTCTGACTGGCCGGAGCATTCGGGTTGCAAGACCCGCACCCCATGGTTCGCCATGGGGTTTTTTTTGCCCGCGCACAAGCGGACCAAACGAGGGGAGCGTGAGAACGCACATTCCGTGTATAACTACGGCGAACCTTCTGAGGAGAGGCGTCGATGCACATCGGGATACCCAAGGAAACCCGAGACGGGGAAACCCGTGTCGCAGCAACACCGGAGACCGTCAAGAAGTATGTGGGCGGCAAGCACACAGTGGTCGTGGAGCGCGGGGCAGGCAGCGCCGCCCGCTATCTCGACGACGCCTACGTCGCCGCGGGCGCCACGCTCGGTTCCGCCCAGGAGGCCCTGGGCGCCGAACTCGTCATGAAGGTTCGCGCGCCCTCCCCTGATGAACTGCCCCACATGAAGCCGGGCGCCGTGGTGGTGGGCATGCTCGATCCCTTCGACGAAGAAGGCCTGGCGCAGTTGGCCGCCGCCGGCCTGACCGGCTTCGCGCTGGAGGCCGCCCCCCGCATCACCCGCGCCCAAAGCCTGGACGTGCTGTCATCGCAGGCCAACCTGGCCGGCTACAAGGCCGTGCTGCTGGCCGCCCATCACTACGGCCGCCTGATCCCCATGATGATGACCGCCGCCGGCACCCTGAAGGCCGCCCGCGTGGTCGTGCTGGGCACGGGCGTGGCCGGCCTGCAGGCCATCGCCACGGCCAAGCGGCTGGGCGCGGTGGTCGAGGCCTCCGACGTGCGCCCCGCCGCGCGCGAACAGGTCGAATCCCTGGGCGCCAAATTCATCGACGTGCCGTTCGAAACCGACGAAGAACGCGAGATCGCGCAAGGCACGGGCGGGTACGCCCGGGCCATGCCGCCCGGATGGATGGCCCGCCAGGCCGCGCTGGTGTCCGAGCGCTGCAAGCAGGCCGACATCGTCATCTCGACCGCGCTGATCCCCGGCCGCCCCGCCCCCACGCTGGTCTCCGAGGAAACCGTCGCGGCCATGAAGCCGGGCTCCGTGCTGGTGGACCTGGCCGTCGAACGCGGCGGCAACTGCCCGCTGTCCGAAAAAGGCCGAATCGTCGACAAGCACGGCGTGACCATCATCGGGCTGACCAACCTGCCGGGCCTGGTCGCCACCGACGCCTCGGCGCTCTATGCGCGCAACATCCTGGATTTCCTGAAGCTCATCATCAATGCGGACGGCGCGCTGGCGATCCAGCGCGACGATGAAATCGTGGCCGCCTGCCTGATGTGCGAAGGCGGCAATGTGATGCGGAGGACGTGACCATGGAAGCGATCAACCCCACCCTGATGAACCTCATCATCTTCGTGCTGGCCATCTATGTCGGCTATCACGTGGTCTGGAACGTCACGCCCGCGCTGCACACGCCCCTCATGGCGGTGACCAACGCCATTTCCGCGATCATCATCGTGGGCGCGATGCTGGCCGCCGCGCTGACCGAAGGCGGACTCGCGCGCGGCATGGGCGTCTTTGCCGTGGCCCTGGCCGCCGTCAACGTGTTCGGTGGCTTCCTCGTCACGCGGCGCATGCTCGAAATGTTCAAGAAAAAGGACCGCAAGCCGGGCAAGGAGGAAGCGAAATGATCTCGCTGAACCTCGTCACCCTGCTTTATCTCGTCGCGTCGGTCTGCTTCATCCAGGCGCTCAAGGGCCTGTCCCACCCCACCACCTCGCGCCTGGGCAATGCCTTCGGCATGGCTGGCATGGCGATCGCCGTGCTGACCACCGCCGCGCTCATCATCGGCCTGGCGCACAGCGGCACGGCCACGATCGGGCTGGGCTGGGTGGTGCTCGGACTGCTGGTAGGCGGCTCGGTCGGCACGCTGATGGCCAAGCGCGTCGAAATGACCAAGATGCCGGAACTCGTCGCCTTCATGCACAGCATGATCGGCCTGGCGGCGGTCGCGATCGCGGTGGCCGTCGTGGCCGAACCCCACGCCTTCGGCATCGCGCCCGCCGGCATGGCCATCCCGACCGGCAACCGGTTCGAGCTCTTCATCGGCACCTTCGTGGGCGCCATCACGTTCTCGGGCTCGGTCATCGCCTTCGGCAAGCTGTCGGGCAAGTACAAGTTCCGGCTCTTCCAGGGCGCGCCCGTGGTGTTCACCGGCCAGCACCTGCTGAACCTGGCGCTGGCGCTGCTGATGCTGGGGTGCGGCTTCTGGTTCATGCTCACGCAGGAATGGACGCCCTTCATCATCATGACCCTCATCGCCTTCGTGCTGGGCGTGCTGATCATCATTCCGATCGGCGGCGCGGACATGCCGGTGGTGGTGTCGATGCTGAACAGCTACTCCGGCTGGGCGGCGGCGGGCATCGGCTTTTCGCTGAACAACCCCATGCTGATCATCGCCGGTTCGCTGGTGGGCTCGTCGGGCGCCATCCTGTCCTACATCATGTGCAAGGCCATGAACCGGTCGTTCTTCAACGTGATCCTGGGCGGCTTCGGCGGGCAGTCGGGCGGCGGCGCCGCGGCGGGAGACGCCCAGCAGCGCAGCGTCAAGTCAGGCAGCCCCGACGATGCGGCGTTCCTCATGACCAACGCCGAAAGCGTGACCATCGTGCCGGGCTACGGCCTGGCCGTGGCCCGCGCGCAGCACGCCCTGAAGGAACTGGCCGAAAAGCTCACCGCCCGCGGCGTGACAGTCAAATACGCGATCCACCCGGTCGCCGGCCGCATGCCCGGCCACATGAACGTGCTGCTGGCCGAGGCCGAAGTGCCCTACGACCAGGTCTTCGAAATGGAAGACATCAACAGCGAGTTCGGACAGACCGACGTCGTGCTGGTGCTGGGCGCGAACGACGTGGTCAATCCCGCCGCCAAGAACGATCCCAAGTCGCCCATCGCCGGCATGCCCATCCTGGAAGCCTACAAGGCGCGCACGGTCATCGTGAACAAGCGTTCCATGGCCTCGGGCTATGCCGGGCTGGACAACGAACTGTTCTACATGGACCGCACGATGATGGTCTTCGGCGACGCCAAGAAGGTGCTGGAAGACATGGTGAAGGCCGTCGAATAGCCGGCAAGCCAGGCGCTGCGCGGCCCTAGGGCTGCGCAGCCTTGCGCAACTGTTCGTCCACCACCTCGACCCAATGGCGCACCGGCGTTTCGGTGCCGCTTTGCAGATGGCCGATGCATCCGATGTTGGCCGACAGGATCACATCCGGGCTTGCTGCCGCAATGGCGCCCAGCTTGCGGTCACGCAGTTCCATCGCGATGTCCGGGTTCAACACCGAATACGCGCCCGCCGATCCGCAGCACAAATGCTTGTCCGCGAACGGCTGCAGGTCGAATCCCAGGTCGGCCAGCAGTTGCTCCGACAGCGGCCTCAACCCCTGCCAGTGCTGCAGGGTGCAAGGCGGATGGAATGCTGCCCGGGTGCCAGCCGGCAGTCGCGCGCGCAGCAACCCGGCATGCGGCGCGACGATCTCGGCCACGTCCTTGACCAGCGCCACGATGTCGGCGGCTTTTTGCGCATAGGCCGGATCATGGCGCAGGTGGTGCGCATATTCCTTGACCATCGCGCCGCAGCCCGACGCATTCATGACGATGGCCTCGACTTTGGCGTCCTGCACCAGCGGCCACCACGCATCGACGTTGGCGCGCATCTGCGCCAGGGCCTCGTCCTGCGCATCCAGGTGGAAACTCACTGCGCCGCAGCAGCCCGCGCCCGGCGCCAGGCGCGCTCCGATGCCGACGGCATCCAGCACGCGGATGGTGGCGGCGTCGATGGTGGGCATCATGGCTGGCTGCACGCATCCGGTCAGCATCAGCACCTGGCGCTCATGCCGCGCCACCTGCGGCAGCGGGCCGGCGTCGCGGCGCTCCGGCACCTTGCGCTTGAGCGCCTGCGGCAGCATGCCGCGCAGGCTCTGGCCCAGGCGCATGGCCGGCGCAAACAGGGGCGAGAGCATCGTCCGGCGCAGCAGCGTGCGTTTGGTCTTGTCCGCCCATGAACGCTCCACCCGCTCGTCCACGATCTTGCGCCCGATATCGACGAGGTGCCCGTATTCCACGCCCGAGGGGCAGGTGGTCTCGCAATTGCGGCAGGTGAGGCAGCGGTCCAGGTGCTGCTGCGTGGACTGCGTGGGCTCCTTGCCCTCCAGCACCTGCTTGATGAGATAGATGCGCCCGCGCGGGCTGTCCAGCTCGTCGCCCAGGACCTGGTAGGTTGGACAGGTGGCGGTGCAGAAGCCGCAGTGCACGCAGCGGCGCAGGATGGCGTCCGCTTCTTCGCCCAGTTCGGTGCCGCTCGCCCAGGATGCCAGATTGGTTTGCATGATGCCCTATAGCTCCAGGACCAGGCGGCCAGGATTGAAGAGACCCGCGGGATCGAGCTCCTGCTTGAGCCGGCGGGTGATCGCGCCGACGCCCGGCGCGAGCGGATGAAACACGCCATCGGCGGGCGGCGTGGCGCCGGCGGGCCGGAACAGCGTCGCGTGGCCGCCGTGCCGGGCCGCGGTCGCGCGCAGCGCTGCCGCATCGTGCGGGCCGGACAGCCACCGCTGGCCGCCGCCCCACTCCAGCAGCGTCGGCCCCAACTCCAGGTCGGGGGTGGTGGGCGGCAGGGCGAGGCGCCACAAGGGGCGGTCCGGTGCGAAGAAAGCATCGGTCTGCTCGCGCAGCGACTGCCACCATGCCGCGGCGGCGTCGGGCGCCAGGACGTCGCCGCCGATCAGCGCCTGCGCGCTCGCCAGCGCCGGCGGCGCGCCCGACAGGCGCACCCTCGTCATCCCTTCACCGCCATCGCCCTCCCCGGTCCAGCTCGTGGCCGAGATGGGCAGCGGCTTGCCCCGCCAGAAGGCAAAGTTGGCAAGCGCCTGCGGCTGCGTGGCGGGCAGCGCCAGCGTGATCTCTTCCATCGGCCTGGGCACGACCTTGAGCGACACCTCGAGGATGGCGCCGAAAATGCCATGCGACCCGGCCAGCAGGCGGGACACGTCGTAGCCGGCCACGTTCTTCATGACCTCGCCGCCGAACGACAGGATGCGGCCTTCCGAATCCAGCAGCTGCGCGCCCAGCACAAAGTCTTTCAAGGCGCCGGCGCTCATGCGGCGCGGCCCCGACAGTCCGGCGGCCACACATCCGCCCACCGTCGCTGACGGCGCGAAATGCGGCGGTTCGAACGCCAGCATCTGGCCGTGCTCGGCAAGCGCGGCCTCCAGTTCGGCCAGCGGCGTGCCGGCGCGCACGGTCACCACGAGTTCGGACGGGTGGTAGCTGACGATGCCGCGGTAAGGCGTCATGTCCAGCAGACAGTGGCCATCCTGCGGCCGCACCGGCCGGTAATTGCCATAGAAGCGCTTGCTGCCACCGCCCATCACGAACAGGGGTTTGTGCCCGGCACGCGCCGTCATGACCTGGTCGCACAATTCCGACAGGACAAAATCCATAAGGAAAGCGTCCTAGAAACGGGCGAGATCGGGGAAGCGCAGTTCTCCCGCATGGACGTGCATCTTGCCGTATTCGGCGCAGCGGGCCAGCGTTGGGATGACTTTTTCAGGATTGAGCAGGCACGGCGGATCGAAGGCCCGCTTTACCGCCAGAAACGCGTCGAGTTCTTCGCGAGAGAATTGCACGCACATTTGATTTATCTTCTCCATTCCCACACCGTGCTCTCCAGTCACGGTTCCTCCCACCTGCACGCACAGCTCGAGAATGGCGGCGCCGAATTTCTCGGCGCGCTCCACCTCGTCCGGCTTATTCGAATCGAACAGAATCAGCGGATGCAGATTGCCGTCGCCGGCATGAAAGACGTTGGCGCATCGCAGGCCGAATTCGTCTTCCATTTGCTCGATGGCGCCCAGCACGCGCGCTAGATGGCGGCGCGGTATGGTGCCGTCCATGCAGTAGTAATCGGGCGACACGCGCCCGGCGGCGGGAAACGCATTCTTGCGCCCCGCCCAGAATTTCAGGCGTTCGGCCTCAGAGGTGGACACCTGGCAACGCGTGGCGCCGGCGTCGCGGAATACCGCTTCCATGCGCGCGATTTCATGCGCCACCTCTTCAGGCGTGCCATCCGATTCGCACAGCAGGATGGCCTGCGCATCCATGTCGTAGCCCGCGCGCACGAAAGGTTCGACCATGTGCGTGGCGCGGCGGTCCATCATTTCCAGGCCGGCCGGGATCATGCCCGCCGCGATCACCTGCGTGACCGCGTTGCCGGCCGCCTCGACGCTCGAAAAGCTGGCCATGACGACCTGCGCGCAGGCGGGCTTGGGGATCAGCTTGACGGTGACTTCGGTCACCACGCCCAGCATGCCCTCGGATCCGACGAAGACCGACAGCAGATCCAGCCCCGGCGCATCGGGCGCCTCCGACCCCAGCTCGACCACGTCGCCGTCGATCGTGACCACGCGCACGCGCAGCACGTTGTGCACGGTAAGGCCGTACTTGAGGCAATGCACGCCGCCGGAGTTCTCAGCGACGTTGCCGCCGATGGAACATGCGATCTGGCTGGACGGGTCCGGCGCGTAGTACAGGCCGTAGGGCGACACGGCTTCCGAGATCGCAAGATTGCGCACGCCGGGCTGCACGATGGCGGTCGCGCTGGCCAGATCGATGTGTTTGATGCGATTGAACTTGGACAGCCCGAGCAGCACGCCCCGGGTGTGCGGCATGGCGCCGCCCGACAGACCCGTTCCGGCGCCCCGCGCAACGATGGGTGCGTTCAGCCGCTTGCAGATGCGCATGACGGCCTGCACCTGCTCTTCGGTTTCAGGCAAGGCCACGACGGCGGGAACCGCGCGGTAAAGGGATAGGCCATCGCACTCGTAAGGACGCGTGTCTTCTTCGCGATAGAGCACACAGTGCGCGGGCAACGCAGCCGACAACGCCTCGACGAGCTGCTGCAGCGAATAAGGCGCCTGCACTTGTGCCAGGCCAGTTTCGACCAGTGAATTCATGAGCGCAACAATAGCGCGTGTGCCCACGATAAACAGGCCGGGATTTACCCGCACCTTCCAGGCGCTAAAGGGCATCGCGGCCGACGCATACGTAACCAGCCGTAAACCCCGTAGCGGCCTGTCGCAGAAAAGCCGCAAGCCAGCGGCAATGCAGGCGGGACAAGCCGTCCCGCCCGCTTCCTACCAGGACACGATCTTGCCGGGATTCAGGATGTTGTTCGGGTCAAACGCGTGCTTCAGACTGCGCATCAGGTCGAGCGCATCTTCGCCGTGTTCTTCCGCCATGAACTGCATCTTGTGCAGGCCCACGCCGTGCTCGCCCGTGCAGGTGCCGTCGGCCGCGATGGCGCGGCGCACGAGGTTGTGGTTGATGGTTTCGGATTCCTGCCACTCTTGCGCGTTATCGGCATCCAGCAGCATCAGCACATGGAAATTGCCATCGCCGACGTGGCCCACGATCGTGTAGGGAAAGCTGGCGCGATCCAGTTCCTCGACCGTGTCACGCACGCAATCGGCCAGGCGCGAGATGGGCACGCAGACGTCGGTCGTGCTGGCGCGGCAGCCCGGGCGCAATTGCAGGCCCGCGAAATACGCGTTGTGGCGCGCGGTCCAGAGGCGGCTGCGGTCTTCGGGACGCTCGGCCCATTCGAAGTCCATGCCGCCATGCTCGGCCGTGATGGCCTGCACGGTTTCCGCTTGCTCTTGCACGCCTGCGGGGCTGCCGTGGAATTCAAACACCAGCAGCGGGGTTTCGCGCAGGCTCAGCTTGCTGTGCAGGTTCACCGCGCGCACGCTGGCCGCATCCATGAACTCGACGCGCGCGACGGGCACGCCCATCTGGATGATCTCGATCACGCTCTGGACCGCGGCGTCCAGCGTGGGGAAATTGCAGACCGCGGCGGACACGGCTTCAGGCTGCGGATACAAGCGCACGGTGACTTCGGTGATGATGCCGAGCGTGCCCTCGCTGCCCACGAAAATACGCGTGAGGTCATAGCCCGCCGACGACTTGCGCGCACGGCCCGCGGTGCGGATGATGCGGCCGTCCGCGGTGACGACGGTCAGCGACATGACGTTCTCGCGCATCGTGCCGTAGCGCACGGCGTTGGTGCCCGAGGCGCGGGTGGCGGCCATGCCGCCGAGGCTGGCGTCCGCGCCGGGATCGATCGGGAAGAAGAGGCCCGTGTTGCGGATTTCTTCGTTGAGCTGCTTGCGCAGCACGCCCGCCTGCACCGTGGCGGTGAGGTCTTCTGCGTTGATGGCCAGAACCTTGTTCATCTGCGACAGGTCCAGGCTGATGCCCCCCTGGATCGCCAGGATGTGGCCTTCCAGCGACGAGCCGGCACCGTAGGGAATCAAGGGAACGCGATGTTCATTGCACACCTTGGCGACGTACGCGACATCCTCCGTCGACTGCGCAAAGACCACGGCATCGGGCAGCATGGCCGGATAAGGCGATTCATCGCGGCCGTGGTGTTCGCGCACGGCGGCCGTTTCCGACAGGCGGTCGCCAAAGCGCGCGCGCAAGGCATCCAGACAGGCGGCGGGCACCGCGCGGCGCAACGTTTCGGCGTGCAAGGGAGCGTTCATGATCTAGGAGTTCCCGGGGTTCGATAATCCGAATATTCTACGCCGCCCCGCATGCTGCGCCGCACACCGCCCCAGGCAGGCGGTCCGCGGCGCGCATCCCCCCTCATTTGCCGGAGGTCAGCGCCACCCGGCGGCGCTCACGCACGGCCTGCGCCAGGCGTTCGAGCACGGCCACCGATGCGTCCCAGTCGATGCAGCCGTCGGTGATGCTCTGGCCGTACACCAACGGCTGTCCCGGCACCATGTCCTGGCGGCCGCCCAGCAGGTGGCTTTCGACCATGACGCCGATCAGGCGGGCGTCGCCCGCTTCCATTTGCCGCGCGACGTCTTCGATGACCAGCGGCTGGTTCTCGGGCTTCTTGCTGCTGTTGGCGTGGCTGGCATCGACCATGATGCGCTGCGCGAGACCGGCCTTGGACACGTCCTGGCAAGCCGCATCGACGCTGGCTGCGTCATAGTTCGGCGTCTTGCCGCCACGCAGGATCACGTGGCAGTCCTCATTGCCGGCGGTGGACACGATGGCGGAATGCCCGCCCTTGGTCACCGACAGGAAATGATGCGGCTGCGAAGCCGCCTTGATCGCGTCGACCGCGATCTTCACATTGCCGTCCGTGCCGTTCTTGAACCCCACCGGACACGACAGGCCCGAAGCCAGCTCGCGGTGCACCTGGCTTTCCGTCGTGCGCGCCCCGATCGCCCCCCAGGAGACCAGATCCGCGATGTATTGCGGCGTAATCATGTCCAGGAACTCGCATCCCGCCGGCAAGCCCATGCTGTTGATGTCCAGCAGCAGCTCGCGGGCCACGCGCACACCCTTGTTGATGTCGAAGCTGCCGTCCAGATCGGGATCATTGATGAGGCCCTTCCAGCCGACGGTGGTGCGCGGCTTCTCGAAGTAGACGCGCATCACGATTTCCAGGTCGGCGCTCAGGCGGTCGCGCACCGGCTTGAGACGCTTGGCGTATTCGATCGCGGCGCGCGTGTCGTGGATGGAGCAAGGACCGATCACGACGATCATGCGGTCGTCCATGCCGTGCAGGATGCGGTGCATGCCCTGCCGGGCGGCGAACACGGTCTCGGACGCCTCTTTGGTGCAGGCGAACTCGCGCATGACGTGCGAGGGCGGGTTCAGTTCCTTGATTTCTCGAATGCGAAGATCGTCGGTGTTGTGTGACACGGTACTGCTCCTGGTTTGCCCGCCACGGCGGCACAAAAAAAGCCGCCAGTTTGCTGGCGGCTTTTTTGGGGGGATTCTTTCCAAACTTCAGATTGAGCGCGTCCCTTCCTCCGCCAGCGGCTTCAGAAAACCAAAAAAATAAAAATAAAAGGCGGGGGACGCGAATTTCATGGGAAAAGACTCTAGCACAATTTTTTGAGGGCGTCACGCTGGCAATTTTGCCGCGTGCCGCCCCCTATTTACCGCTTCAGGACACTTTGGACCGCGTCAGGCCGTGCCGCCGACCGTCAGTCCTTCCATGCGGACGGTAGGCATGCCCACGCCGACGGGCACGCTCTGGCCGTCCTTGCCGCAAGTGCCCACGCCGGAGTCGAGCTGCAGGTCATTGCCGATCATGGTGACGCGGTTCATGGC
>Ga0182739_1004805_pt1 | contig 10962 bp, 8 predicted proteins | sample eDN5th30CBELigBY_FD_128873 | JGI IMG/M metagenome (GOLD analysis project Ga0182739, IMG submission 128873) | Enriched backyard soil microbial communities from Emeryville, California, USA - eDNA 5th pass 30_C BE-Lig BY (version 2) (version 2) | ecosystem: Environmental > Terrestrial > Soil >...
ATTGGCACGATAGTTGTTAAACCTTTTTCAAATAAATCTTTATTTTCAATAGGGAATGCAGTATATTCACTTTCTACATCTAAATTACTTGATGTAGATTGGATATTGAAAAGGCTATTGGTATATTCTTCTGGGAATTGACGATCCTCTAACATCTGTTTCATACGGTCATTCTCAATTTGTTGATTTATTGCGAAACCTAATAATTTTCCTCTTCTACTAACAACGAAAATATTTGCTTCGATAACTTCACTTAATGTTTCAGACATTTCTTTAAAGTTTACCGGCTTCCCTGCAGCTCTCTGAAGCATTGAGTTAATCTTTCTTGTTTTTGTTAATAAATCCATTTACTTTTCCTCCTGTTAGCTAAAACCAACACAATTATATCCGCAATATCGATTGCTTACAATATAAATTGGCTTAAATCCTTATTTCTTGCAATAACGCCTAATTTTTCTTCTACGTACTGTGGAGTAATTGTAATTTTCTCCAATGTTATTTCTGGCGCCTCAAATGATAAATCTTCTAACAATTTCTCTAAAATAGTATGAAGTCTTCTTGCACCGATATTATCTGTATTCTGATTCACCTCGTATGCTACTTCTGCAATCTTACGAATAGCATCGTCAGAAAATTCAATTTCTATACCTTCAGTTTGTAATAAAGCCTTGTATTGTTTGATTAATGCATTATCTGGCTCTACTAAAATACGGTAAAAATCATCAACTGTTAATTTAGTCAATTCTACACGAATTGGAAAGCGCCCTTGTAATTCAGGAATTAGATCAGATGGTTTTGAGATATGAAATGCTCCTGCAGCAATAAATAAAACATGATCTGTTTTAACAGAACCATATTTAGTTACAACAGTAGAACCCTCTACAATTGGCAAAATATCTCGCTGAACACCTTCTCTTGATACGTCAGCAGAAGAACCGCCATTCGCTTTGCTGGCAATCTTATCAATTTCATCGATAAAGATGATACCCATTTGTTCAGCACGCACAACAGCTTCCTGTGTCACTTCATCCATATCAATTAATTTTTGCGCTTCTTCGTTTATTAGAACCTTTCGCGCTTCTTTAACAGTTAATTTTCTTTTTTTCTTTTTCTTTGGCATGAAACTGCTAAGGGCGTCCTGCATATTCATCCCCATTTGTTCCATTCCCGATCCTTGAAGCATATCAAACATAGATGGTTGTTGTTCTTCTACCTCTATCGAGATAACTTGATCTTCTAATTCTCCTAGAGCAAGTTTTTCTTTCATAATTTTTCGTTTTTCATACTTACTAGGTTCTTCAGTATTTGTTTCTTCTGATTCTGATTCAGTATTGCCTCCTCCAAAAAGCATTTCTAGAGGATTTTTATACCCAGTTTGTTTTTTCGCACTAGAAGGTACTAATAAATCTACAAGTCGATTATTAGCAGCTACTTCCGCTCTTTCTTTCACTTGCAATACTTTTTCTTCTTTTACCAACCGCACGGAGGTTTCTACTAGATCTCGAACCATGGATTCGACATCTCTTCCAACATAACCTACTTCTGTAAATTTTGTTGCTTCTACTTTCACAAAAGGAGCCTGAACAATTTTAGCAATCCTTCTTGCAATTTCCGTTTTACCTACACCTGTTGGTCCCATCATCAGAATATTTTTCGGGCTAATTTCATCTCTTAGCTTTTCATCAAGCTTGCTTCTGCGAAAACGGTTTCTTAACGCAACAGCAACAGCTTTTTTGGCATCCTTTTGCCCAACAATATATTGATCAAGACGTTCTACAATTTGTCGAGGTGTTAAACTTGCACTTTTTTGCATTCCTAAAGACCCCCTTATAGTTCTTCCACAATGATATTATTGTTCGTATACACACAGATATCTCCAGCAATCTCTAATGCCGCTTTAGCAATCTCATATGCTGTTAGGCTATCTCCTGAATACGTTTTTAACGCTCTACCTGCCGCTAAAGCATAATTACCGCCAGAACCAATAGCAAGAATACCATCATCTGGTTCAATTACTTCACCTGTTCCAGATACTAATAATAAATCTGTATCATTCATTACAATTAACATGGCTTCTAGTTTTCTTAGTACTTTATCACTTCTCCATAGCTTTGCTAGCTCTACTGATGCCCTTTGCAAATTTCCATTATATTCTTCCAACTTACCTTCAAATAGTTCAAATAGTGTAAAGGCATCAGCAACTGATCCTGCAAATCCCGCAATTACTTTTCCATTAAATAATTTTCTTACCTTACGTGCAGTATGCTTCATTACAACAGCATTACCAAATGTTACCTGCCCATCACCAGACATAGCAGATTTCCCTTTATGCTTTACGGCAAAAATAGTGGTTGCGTGAAATTGTGGCATTTCAGACATGTTACTTCCTCCTTTTTCTTCTTGACTATGCCCTAGGATGAAAGGACATGTACGTATTTTTCAAATATTCGTTCGTTACATGTGTATAAATTTGCGTAGATGATAAAAAAGCATGACCTAGCAATTCTTGAACAGTTCTCATATCAGCACCATTAGCTAACATATGCGTTGCAAAGGAATGCCGTAATTTATGGGGATGAATTTTCCCTTGTGAGGATGAAGCATCCATCATTTTATTTAAGATATCTCGAACTCCATTATCCGTTAATCTTCCCCCACGATAATTAACAAACAAATAAGAATGTGGCGAATGATCTTTCATTAATTTCTTTCTGCCATCTTTTATGTATGCTTCTAAAGCAGTGTGTGCAAAACTACCAAATGGTACATAGCGTTCCTTTTTGCCTTTTCCCTTAATCAACACAGTAGAAACACTAAAATCAAGGTCAGACAATTGAATGCTTACACATTCTCCTACCCTTATTCCGGTAGCATATAATAGTTCTAGTAAAGCACGATTACGTAAGGAAAGAGGACTACTAGAATCCAATGATGAAAAGAGTTGTTGCAATTCTTCTTCATAGAAAAAATCAGGTAATCTTTTTTCTAATTTAGGGATAGAAATAGCAGAAAACGGATTATTTTCTACTACTTTTTCTCTTACTAAAAATCGATAAAAACTTCTTAAGCTAGATATTCTACGTGCAATAGACTTTCTCGCCAAAGATTCGGAAAACAGATTTGTCAAATATATTCTTACATCAGATGGATTTACATCTTCTAATTTATTTATTACTTGACCTTCCATAAAATGAAAGAATTGTTTAATATCTTGAGAATAAAATTCTATTGTATATGGCGAGTAATTTTTCTCAATTTGTAAATATTCTATAAACATATATAGACGACTATTTAATTGACTATTCATTCCCTCACCTCACAAGCAGCTTTACCATATTATCATATTCCTTTTTGAGAATCAACAAATATACAAATTTTTCATAAAGTTCTGAATTGTTTCTAATATTTGTATATTTAATCATTCAGTCTTTTCTACTTTATTATTAACACTCATGTGAAAAAAAGTCCAAAATAACAGATTTAAGGAAGTTGACATGATATTGACTAACTACTAATACGAATAGAAGGGCATAAAGTTTCCATCCTACAGTATTTAAACATATTTTCACTAATTATACAAAACATTTAGTGTAAATAAAAAAAACTGATAAAAGAGTGAGCAAGATTGCTCACTCTTTCCATTTATGTTAGCTTTGTTGCTCTTCCTTGTAATCACAGCTAACACATTGAACTTGAACACCTTTTTTTAATTTTTTCTCTACTAACACGCCTTCACATTTCGGACAAGGTCTTTGTAGAGGTTTATCCCACGATAAGAAGTCACATTCTGGAAAATGATCACAACCATAAAATATACGGCGCTTCTTACTCTTTCTTTCAATAATATTACCTTCATGGCACTTTGGACATTTTACACCAATCTCTTTTACAATTGGCTTTGTATTTCGACAATCAGGGAAATTACTGCAAGCCATAAACTTTCCATATCGTCCCATTTTAAAGACCATTGGATGACCACATTCTTCACAATCCTCGCCTGCTGGTTCATCTTTAATCTCTACTTTTTCCATTTCTTTTTCTGCTATTTCTAATTTTTTCTCGAAAACTTTATAAAAGTCATCAATGACCTTTTTCCATTCAACTTTTCCAGCTTCAATATAATCTAAATCCTGCTCCATATTAGCTGTAAATTCAACATTAAAAATCTCCGGGAAGAACTCTAATATTTGTTCTAGTACAATTTCTCCTAATTCAGTTGGGATAAATCGCTTATTATCTAGAGCAACATAACCTCTTTTTTGTATTGTATCAAGGGTTGGAGCGAAAGTAGATGGTCTCCCTATACCTAATTCTTCTAGTGTTTTTACCAATCTTGCTTCTGTATATCTTGGTGGTGGCTGAGTGAAATGCTGTTTAGGGTCTATATCTTTATTTAATACTATATCCCCTTCCTTTAAATCAGGCAGTGTTTTATCTGTCTCTTCTACAGCATCATCCGTACCTTCCACATAAACTTTCATAAAACCAGCAAACTTAATTTTAGAACCATTAGCTCGGAAAAGTATATTGCCATTTTTTAAATCAACACTCATTGTATCCATAATGGCAGATGCCATTTGACTAGCAACAAATCTTTCCCAAATTAACTTGTACAATCGAAGTTGATCTCTAGAAAGAAACTCTTTTAAGCTATTAGGTTCTCGTGATACACTTGTTGGTCTAACTGCTTCATGGGCATCTTGCACATTAGCATTTTTCTTCTCTTTTTTCTTCTCTTCTCTTGTATATTCTTTTCCATAATTACTTTGGATATATTCGAATGCTTCTGTTGCTGCAACATCCGATATTCTAGTAGAATCCGTTCTCATATATGTAATTAAACCGACTGTTCCTTCTTTTCCTAAATCGATTCCTTCATATAATTGTTGTGCAAGCATCATTGTTTTCTTTGCTCGGAAGTTAAGTTTTCTTGCAGCTTCCTGTTGTAAAGAGGAAGTAGTAAAAGGAACGGCAGGGTTTCTTTTTCTCTCTTTTTTTGTTACCTTTTCTACCGTAAATTGATTATCCTTAATTTGATTTGTAATATTTTTCATTTCTTCTTCTGAACGTAATTCTACTTTTTTTCCATTTACGCCATAAAAAGAAGCTTCAAACTGATTTTTTCCTTTAATAAAACTACCTTCAATAGACCAGTATTCTTCTGGAACAAACTTCTTTATCTCTTGCTCTCTTTCAATGATTAAACGCACAGCAACTGACTGAACTCTTCCTGCACTTAATCCTTTTTTGATTTTCTTCCATAATAAAGGACTAACGTTATAACCAACAAGACGATCCAAAACTCTTCGCGCTTGCTGGGAATCTACTAAATCCATATTGATTGCTCTTGGATGTTTAAAAGATTCCTTAATAGCATCCTTTGTTATTTCGTTAAATACAACCCGACAGTCAGAATCTATATCAACATTTAAACTATTTGCTAAGTGCCATGCAATTGCTTCCCCTTCTCTATCGGGGTCAGCTGCAAGGTATATTTTTTTTGCCTTTTTGGCAGCTGTTTTAAGTTCTTTTAAAACGGGACCTTTTCCTCGAATTGTTATATACTTCGGTTCAAAGTTATTATCTACATCTATTCCAGTCGTACTTTTTGGCAAATCTCTAATATGCCCCATTGAGGCTTTTACTTTATATTTTTTTCCTAAATATCGTTCTATGGTCTTCGCCTTAGCTGGAGACTCAACGATTACTAAAAATTCCGACATCCAATGTCCTCCTTAGAGGGATTTAAATATTCACTATTATTGTATACTATGATTCCGTTTGTCAAACATTCCGAAAAATAGTAAACGTTTTCACGCCTTTTGTTTTTAAATAATACCAATTCTTTAAAATCCTTTTATGTTGCACAATGTATAACAAAAAGCTAAAAATAGCAATACTTTTTTTATACTTTACTCAAAATTATCAGAATTGATGTTTGCCTGTATTCTAACAGATAGCAACGATAAATAGAATATATAGGAAAGTAACTTCACCATTTATTAATAATTTCTAGGTAATTAAAAGATAAAATGTAATGAAGTTCATTCGTATGCATTATATGAAACTATGTCCCTTACAAAAAAGCGGTAGGTAAGTATATAATTCCCAATTTGTTTTTATAGTACTATCGTAACATTTTCCTTAAAAATTGAAAACACTTTCTACTTGTCCTCCCGAAAAATGTAAATTTAACCCAATAAATAAAAGATAGTACATTTTTTCATATCCTACTATACAAACTAACCTCACATATTCCATTCTTCTAATATATCTTTCGCTTCTAATACTGCCTTTGCACCTTGTTGTATTAATTGATTTGGACCTGTTGAATATGGACTTAGTATATTACCTGGTACTGCAAATACATCTCTTCCTTCATTTACCGCATAATTTGCTGTTATTAACGAACCGCTTTTCTTTTTTGCTTCAACAATTAAAGTTCCATTACACATGCCACTTATTATTCTATTTCTCATCGGAAATTGCCACCTTAAAGGTTTTGTAATTGGCGGGTATTCTGAGAGTACTAGCTGGTCTTTCATCATCACTTGAGCAAGTCCTAGATTTTCCTTTGGATAGATATGATAGAGCCCACCTGCTATTACACCAATCGTTTTACCACCCTTTTCGATTGTCTTCTTATGTGCAATAGAATCTACTCCTGTCGCTAGGCCACTTACAATGGTAATGCCAGCTTCTAGTAACTCCTGAATAATCTCCTCTACCACTTTATTACTATATGCAGTTGCTAGTCGTGATCCAACAATAGCTAGTTTTTTGTTTGACTGGAGTAAACTTATATCCCCTTTTGCATAGAGCACCCATGGAGGTTGATAAATTTCTTTGAGAAGAGGTGGATATAGTGGATCAAAAAAGGTAATGGTTTTAATTTTATTATAGCTATACTGAATCATTTGTTCTTCAACATAATCTGAGTGAAAGACTTTATAAAGTTCTTTTTCGATGTGTGAGGGTAATGAATAATGGGAGGAATTTGATAGTAGATGTTTTAGTGTAGGGTCCTTTTTTAACATTTGATAAATAGTAGTCCAATTAATATCTTTGCAGTGATGGAGTTTTATTAATAGACTAGATAATTCTTTCAATTTTATCCCCCTTTCTTCATTCATAATTCATTTTGAGGAAGTAGAAAAAGGGAATGTTACTTTATTAAACAAATAGGGAATTATATATTTATTATTATAATTTTAAGATAACTATATGACTAGTATAAAGTATATTTCGTTTATTTTTATTATTAAAAAACAAACGAAATATACTATTTTTTTATTTTTCCAAGCATTCATAATAGATTCACTTATTTCATAGCAAAAAAAGGTACCCAAACAAGGAGTTTAGGCCCACCATTCATTATTTCGACTACTGTAATGGTTAAAGTATAAACCACTACTGTATGAGTTGTGAAAGCGTGAGGTCAACCCTTCTTAGGATACCTTTAAAAGTGAGATACTACTTTCTACTATTTAATAAGTAGTCATCCATCTTCACTAGATTAATATCTTTTATTTATTATTTCGTCACTACTTCATGTGTTTTACATTTTTCATATAAAGATTGCTCTTTTAACACTTCAATTAGTGTAGCTCCCATATCAGAAGGAGTAGGTGCAACTTTAATTCCACATTCGTTTAAGACGCTAATTTTTTCATCTGCAGTCCCTTTACCACCAGAAATAATAGCACCAGCATGACCCATTCGCTTACCTGGAGGTGCTGTTCTTCCACCAATGAAACCAACTACAGGTTTCTTCATATTTTCTTTTATCCATCTTGCAGCTTCTTCTTCAGCTGTGCCACCAATCTCACCAATCATAATTACTGCATACGTATCTTCATCTTCATTAAACGCCTTTAATGTATCAATGAAATCCGTACCATTTACTGGGTCACCACCGATTCCAACAGCTGTCGATTGCCCAATACCTGCTTGTGATAATTGATGTACTGCTTCATATGTTAACGTTCCTGAACGAGATACAACACCTACATGGCCCTTTGTATGGATATATCCAGGCATGATTCCGATTTTGCATTCATTTGGTGTAATAACACCTGGGCAGTTTGGTCCTATTAATCGAGTCTTTTTCCCTTCCATATATCGTTTTACTTTTACCATATCTAATACAGGAATATGTTCCGTAATACAAATAACTAAATCTAGTTCTGCATCGACAGCTTCTAGAATAGCATCTGCTGCAAACGGAGCTGGTACATAAATAACGGAAGCATTTGCTTCTGTTACCTCTACAGCATCTTTTACCGTATTAAATACTGGTACACCTTCAACAGTAGTTCCACCTTTACCAGGAGTTACTCCACCGACAATTTTTGTACCATATTCAATCATTTGTTTTGTATGGAAAAGTGCAGTAGCACCGGTAATCCCTTGGACAAGAACTTTTGTATCTTTATTAATAAAAACACTCATCTTATCTTCCTCCTTGTTCTACTAGGTTGACAATTTTTTCCGCTCCGTCTGCCATAGACTCTGCAGCTACAATATCCACACCAGACTCACGAAGAATCTTTTTACCAAGTTCAACATTTGTTCCTTCTAATCGAACAACTAATGGAACATGAAGACTTACTTGTTTAGCAGCTTCTACAATTCCAGTTGCAATAACATCACACTTCATTATTCCTCCAAATATATTAACAAAAATACCCTTTACATTCGGATCAGATAGAATAATTTTGAAAGCTTCCGTTACCTTTTCTGCTGTAGCGCCACCACCAACATCTAGGAAGTTAGCCGGATCTCCACCATAATGCTTAACAATATCCATCGTAGCCATAGCAAGTCCTGCACCGTTTACCATACAACCAATATTTCCGTTTAAAGCAATATAACTTAAATCATATTTAGATGCTTCCAATTCTTTTTCATTTTCTTCATCTAAATCGCGATAAGCTACAATATCTTTATGACGATAAAGAGCATTAGAGTCAAAATTTAATTTTGCGTCAAGTGCAATGATATTCCCATCTTCCGTTAAGACAAGAGGGTTAATTTCCGCAATGGAACAATCTTTTTCTACAAAAACTTTATATAATCCTGTCATAAAAGCACAGGCTTTGTTAATTTGTTTTGCTGGAATATTAATAGCGAAAGCGATACGACGTGCTTGGAATGCTGTTAATCCATTTACAGGATCAATCACTTCCTTAAAGATTTTTTCTGGATATTTTTCTGCTATTTCTTCAATTTCCGTACCACCCTCTTCTGAAGCCATTAAGACGATACGAGAAGTAGCACGATCCACAACAAATCCTATGTAATACTCTTTCTTAATTCTACATCCTTCTTCAATTAATAAACGTTTTACTAATTTTCCTTCTGGACCAGTTTGGTGGGTAACTAAAGTACTTCCTAAAATTTCAGATGCATAGGTTTTCACCTCATCGATTGTTTTAGCAACTTTCACCCCACCTGCTTTTCCTCGCCCACCAGCATGTATTTGGGCTTTTACTACATATACATCAGAATTTAATGTCTCCGCAGCTCGCACTGCTTCTTCCACTGAAAAAGCTACTTTTCCTTTTGGTACTGAAACGCCGTTTAATTCTAAAATCTCTTTCCCCTGATACTCATGAATATTCAAGCTTCCACACCCCTCTAAATTTCTTTTTTGTGTAATCTGAGACTCTGAAAATGTACATGTACTAATAAAATAAAAATTAATCTTTTTTTGTTTTTTCGTACAAAATATAATCGTTAACACTGTATTAATATTCTTTTAATAGGGTAAATACGATTATTTTGTGTATTTCGAAAAGACAAAAACTTGATTACGCTTTCATTTTATAAGAAAAAACCTTTCTTTGTCTATAAAAAAGGCTTTTATCTTTAAATATTTTCTAGTTAAAAATATTTTTTTCATTTTTTGCTGTTTCTTTCTCTATGGAATAAATGAAAGAAAACACTTCTGCAACCGCCGTATATAAGTCTTCTGGTATCTGTTCATTAATGTTTAATGTACTTAATAATTCTACTAATGAGGAATCTTCTTGAATAGGCACTTGATGCTCTTTTGCTTTATCAATAATCTGGTCTGCTATTAATCCCTTTCCTTTTGCAATAACAGTCGGTGCATTATGCTTCCTCTCATCATAACTTAATGCTATGGCTTGTTTTCGTTTCTCCTTATTCATATTTTAATATCTACCCCTTTGTATAGGCCTATATCCATACCCATATTCCGATATTTCCCTTTGGCATTCTCTGTCTTTTTAGTTAAAGGCTTTGTCATGATGGATAATAAAGTATAATTAGCTTCCTGTAAATTTTTCTTTAAACCTTCTAAATAACTATTAATAAGAGGTGCTATTTTCTTTTCTTGATTATTTTGCACCGTTATACTCAACACTCTATTTTGAACATGCATATCAATTATCGTTTCTTTTAAATGTGCTAATTCTAGATAAAATAGGATTCGGCAATAATCACTATCCACCTTACCATCCTCTTTTTTCCTTCCATTATATTGAACAGTTACATCTACCTGTTGATTTAAAAATCGTATCGGAATTTCCGTTATGATTTGCATCATCGGTCCAACTGGCTGAGATAGCAATTGATACCCTGTAATTTTTTCAATTACTTGACTAGCTACTTCTTTAATAGAGGTTGGTACCTCACTATTTACTAATTCCATCAATAAAGGTTTAATCATTTCTTTATTTAAAAGTATCTCTTCCTTTGAAAATAAGTTATTAACTAGTTCTGTTTCATAGGAGTAACCTATTTTTTGAAAGACCTGTTTTAGATTATCTACAGACATTTTTCCGTCTTTAAAACCAGCTGATGCATTCGTTAAATCAGAAAGTACATTAGTTAGTTCCCCCTGTTTTATATTGCTATCACTTAATGCTTTCTGTAACAAGTTCAATAAATCTGTGATTCCGTCTTTAGTTTGAACAGATGACAAGTTTTTAAAAA
>Ga0182739_1004806_pt1 | contig 10961 bp, 7 predicted proteins | sample eDN5th30CBELigBY_FD_128873 | JGI IMG/M metagenome (GOLD analysis project Ga0182739, IMG submission 128873) | Enriched backyard soil microbial communities from Emeryville, California, USA - eDNA 5th pass 30_C BE-Lig BY (version 2) (version 2) | ecosystem: Environmental > Terrestrial > Soil >...
CTGAGCATATCGATAAGGTTGCCCAGACGATCGTTGGCATGACGCCGGACTGCAAGGCGGGCTTACCGGGAGTGAACGGCAGATGATTGCGAAGCTGATTCAATACCGGAAGGTGACGCTGCTGTTTTTTTTGATGGCTATTATTATGGGGATCGTAAATATTTTTACTTTAAAGCAGCGCGAGAACCCGGAGATCGATCTGACGGTCGCGATGGTGAAGACGGTGTATCCCGGGGCGTCGCCCGAGAAGGTGGAGCAGTTCGTTACGCAGCCGTTGGAGGAGAAGATCAAGGAAATGAGCGACATATCGAAGCTCACCTCCACCTCCATGGCCAACGTCTCGATCATCAACGTAGAGGTCAAGCCGGATACGGATATTAAGCGGGCATGGGATACGCTCCGGCAAAAGGTGCAGGCGGCCCAAAGCGAGCTGCCGGATGAGGCGGATCAACCGGAGGTTAACGACGACCTCGGGAAAATAGCCGAACAGATCCTTCATTTTACGGTCAACACCCCTGAAGAGCTGGAGCCGTTAAGGCCCACCCTGGACATTTGGAAAAAGCAGCTGAGCACGCTCACCGGCGTCAGCAACGTAGATATCGTCGGCCTGCCGGATCAAGAGGTGGCCGTCAAGCTGGACACGGCAAAGCTTGATACGTTCAAGCTGCCTTGGACCGCAGTTGCACAAGCGCTCCAGTACCGTCATGACCGGGTTCCGCTCGGCACGGTAAACCAATCCACACAGAGCTTCTATGTGAATATGAACAAGGAATGGACGACGGCGGAGGAGGTCGCCAATACCGATATCCTCGGTCTGCCGAACGGACTTTCACTGAAGGTGAAGGACGTGGCGGACGTGCAGCTGCGGCCGAAGAAGAAGGAGGTCAGCGTCCTGCACAACGGCAAGCCGACGCTCGATCTGGTCATCAATGCGGCGAAAGGGACCGATATTCCGGCGCTGCAGGAACGAATCGATCAGAAGGTATCGGAGCTTAAGCGCCAGCTGCCTTCGAACGTAGAGCTGTCCTCTCTTTTCACGCAAAAGGAAAGTCTGGATCATCTGTTCAAGGAGCTTGGACGCGAGCTGCTGATCGGGATTGCGGCGGTCATCGTCGTCTGCTCTATGGGCTTGACGTTCGGCACCTCCTGGATTGTTGCGCTGGCCATTCCGATTTCCATTACAATCGGCTTTATTCCGGTCGAAATGATGGGGATTGACCTGAATCAAATTACGGTGGTAGCCATCGTTATCGTACTGGGGATTCTGGTGGACGATGCGATTGTTGTCAACGACAATATCCAGCGCCGGCTGCAGCTGGGGGATTCGCCTGCGGTCGCCGCGCTCGAAGGAAGCCGCGATGTGGCTATCTCCATCCTGACGGCTACGATTGCTACGGCGGCGGCCTTTTTACCGCTGTATTTTCTAAAAGGCAACATCGGAAGCTTTATACGTCCGCTGCCGGTCGTCATTACTTTAACGCTCGGCACGTCGATGGCCATGTCGCTTACGATCATCCCGATTTTTCGCCGGTGGGTGGGAGAGCGGGCGCTGCGGAGAGCCGGCGTACGGTTCAGCGAAGGCGTGACTGTGGACGGCAGTCAGGAGAGCAGCCCGCAGCAGCCTAAGCAGGGCGCCGTGCGCGAAGAGACGCCCGGCTTATTGGGCAGGCCGATTCAGCGGCTCAGCTTGTTTTACGGCAAGCAAATCCAGCGCGTTTTAAAAAGGCCGCTGCTGACAGGCATTATCGCTCTGCTGATCGGCACAAGCAGCTTCGGGCTGCTGCCCCTGCTTGGGGTGCAGTATTTCCCCCCTGCCGAGAAGGATGAAATGCTGATCGATTTCAAGCTTCCAACCGGGCGGGTATTCGCCGAAACGGAGTACACCATGGCGAAGGCCGCAGAGTGGATGCAGCAGCAGAAGGGCGTCGTCTTCGTGTCCGCCTACTCGGGAAGGTCGACGCCGCGCTTCTATTACTCGGAATCGGATCAGTCGGGGATCGAGGTCGGACAGCTATTTGTCAAAATCGATCTGAACGTCATTCATACGAAGGAAGTTATTACGGCTTGGCGTGAGCAGCTGAAGGCGATGTTCCCCGATGACGTTGAAATTACGCCGAGAGAGCTGGAGCAGGGACCGCCGGTCGGCGCGCCGATCGCGCTAAGAATCAGCGGCAGCGACTTGACGCAGCTTCGGCAGGTATCGAGCGATATTCAGAATGTGTTGTCAGGCATTCCAGGAGCGATCAGTGTAACGGACGATGTAGGGACGGAGATGAAGACCTACGAGGTGAAGCCGGACCCGGCCAAGCTGAATCTGTTCAACGTCAATGAGAAAGATTTGTCGCAGACGCTGCGCATTGCAACGGAAGGACTGGAAGTGACGACGCTGCAAAAAGGCGAGGACTCCCTGGACGTCACGCTGTATGCGAAGGAGCAGACCGCGGATCCTGTTGAAAGCATGAATAAAATGAATGTCCCCAAGCAAAGCGGAGGGACAGTAAGCGTCCGAGAGCTCGGAACGATAACGCCCGGCACGATGATCAAATCGATTCACCATTTGAATCAAACCCGCACGATTACGATCCGCAGCTTCGCCCAGGACCGGCTGCCCGATGAGATTGTGAAGGATTTGAAGGCGCAGCTCGCCCAATATTCGCTGCCGTCCGGGTTTACCATCGAATACGGGGGAGAGAACGAGGAACGCAACGATGCGTTCGTCTCGATCGGCAAGCTGTCTATCATCGTGGTGCTCTTGATTTATATCATTATGGTCATGCAGTTTTATTCGCTCTCTATCCCGCTGCTTATACTGTCTACCGTATATTTGGCCGCGGGAGGCGCCGTCATCGGTCTATTCCTGACCGGCTCGCCGATCGGCTTTATGGCGCTGATGGGCCTTGTCAGCTTAGCGGGAATTGTCGTGCGCAACGGGATCATTCTGATCGAATTTATCGAGCAGGCGAGGGAGAAAGGCTTGCCGCTGTACGAAGCGGTAACCGAGGCGGGCAAAGCCCGGCTGCGCCCGATTCTGCTTACGATGGCTACCGCTATCGGCGGTCTGCTGCCAATGACCGTAATGGGCGGAAACCTGTGGAGGCCGATGGGAATCACCATTATTTCCGGCCTGATTTATTCCACGCTGCTGACGCTGATTGTGGTGCCGTGCCTGTTCGTGATCCTGGCGAAATGGCGGGATGCCAGAGCCTTGAAAAAAGGCGGTCATGTGAACAGACACGCGGCAGAGACGGCGCATTCCGGTTAAAATTCGCTTCCAGCATTTGCATAGGCCCGTTTTTTTCAGGTATACTGAATATAACTGAAGTCGAAAAATGGGGGCATTTCACATGAATCAATTATTTTTATATCTGCATGTATTAGCGGCTGCTCTAATGGGTGTCTACCTGATGTTCCCGTTTTTGGCGCAGCGGATTCAGGTGCTGCCGGGACAAGGCCAATTCGGTTTTCTGAGCGTGCTGTTCGCAGCCAACCGCGTAGGCCAGATGGCTCTGATCATTTCGCTGCTGACAGGCGGCTACTTGGTCGGCAAGGCCGGTCTGTCCGTCGCCTGGATGATTATCGCGGTCGTGCTGTTCCTGGCGCTTGGCGCTTTGACCGGGGTGCTGGGCAGCGCAATGCGCAAAGCTTTGGCTGACCCTAACGGCGGAACGATCGGCGCTCATGCCGGTAAAATCAAGTCCGTCAGCGTCATTTCCGGCATCTTGTTCTTCCTGATTCTTACCCTGATGATGTTCCGCTTCTAATTGGGGGGTTCAAGCGAACGAAAGTGATGCTTGCGTTTGCAGCTTCTACTGGTCTTACCTTCAAAAAGCTCAAGGGCCTTGCAGCCCTTGAGCTTTTTGCTTTGCCGGCTGCACCTGCCTAAAGGGGAAATATGGCGGAGGGAAAAGGGGCTTCGGAGGCACGGAGTGTTGGCCTTGGAAATCGTGAAATATCCTATAGATTAGATGGTTGGGCATTCCCATTTCACGATTTCGACAGCGGCCGGAGAAGCCCCTTTTCCGCAGCCCGGCACAGCCCCCTTTGTTCTCAGCTCCTCAGCACTCAGCAGATAAAAAAGCCCGAAAGCTTCCGCCTCCGAGCTTCTTCTTACTCCTCCGATAATTCATCCAGCGTCTTCTCCAGGCTGGGCGCCAGATGCTCGAGGAAATAGGCCATCTCCGGCATATTCAATTCCTGTATCGCCTGCTCGATCTGCTTCTTGGCGCTGCCGAACTCTTTGTTTCCGGCGGACAGCTCCGTTACGCACTTCAAGTAGGCGTCGAGCAGGTCGGCCGCCTTGACGTATTTTTTCAGCTCCGGCTCATAGGACGCCTTCTTCGTATCGATCAGCGGCTCATAAACCCCATGCAGCTTGGCGGGAACCATATCCAGAAGCCGTTCGGCGGCCAATTGTTCAATTTCGCGGAAGTTCGATAATATTTTCGGATTGTGATGCTTGACCGGAGTAGGAATATCGCCCGTAAATACTTCAGTGGCGTCATGGAACAGCGCCATGCTGACGATCCGGTCGGTAGGCACCTGGCGGCCGTATACCTCATTAGCAATGGTGCACAGCACGTGTGTCAGGATGGCTACGTGAAACGAATGCTCCGCGACGTTCTCCTTGACGGTGTTGCGCATCAGACTCCAGCGCTCGATATAGCGCAGTCGGTACATATAAGCGAAAAAATGACTATCCATCGTTCTCATCCCATTCTATCTGTTTACTTCTTCACCGTAGGTGTCTGCTGTACGGAAAAGCTTTGCACATTAGGATTATACACGATTTGCGAACCGATGGCAGTCTCCAAATCTTTGAGCCCGATATAGAGCTTGTTGTTTTTCAGGTAGAGGGGCTTTTGCAGCGTCAGCGTTTTGCCTGCGGTCCCTGCGGTCAGCTTCGGGCTGCCGATGCTGCCGGTCCAGTGGATATCCTGGTACTGGAGCTGCACCTGACCGCCGCCGGACAGGCTTGCTTTGCCGCCCAGCTGGCTTACGGTTTCCAGCAAAGGAACCTCCGCCGCCGGAGGGCTTAGCGCCACGACCCGCCGGAGGATGGAACGCTCCAGCCCATCCGGCGTAATCGCGCTGTTGCCTGCGTTGATCCGCGGCAGCTGCATCGGATCCAGATTGCGGGTTGCCATTTCCGGCAGCACCGTGAACGCATAATTCATCCCGCCCTGGCGGACATAATCGATCGAAGGCTTATCATAAATGCCGTAGGGATAAGCGTAGGCATCAATCGGCTCGGGGTACAGCTCCGCCAGCTTGGACACGCACTTCTGCGTGTCGCTGATGACGCGCTGCTTGTATTCCTCGTTGCTTTCCTTTCTTCCGCCGTTCGCCATGCGTCCGACCAGCGCGGCGCTGCCGTCGGCAAGCTTATAATGAAAATTGTCCGAATGGCACTGGGCATCGATAAAATTTGTATCGTTCGTCATTTCGATAATCTCATCCTGCGACATGGACGGAATATAGCTGGCGAGCGGATTTTCCAGGTCATTCGTAATAACGAAATTGACAGCGGGAATACGCATGCTTTTTAACAAGGGGTAAGCGTTATCATAAAAGCTTTCATAGCCGTCGTCGAAGGTGACCAGGACGGCATTATTCGGAACGGAGGCGCCCTCCATATAATCCTTGAACTGGCGGAGCGTAATGAATTGGTAGCCCTTCTTCTTGAGAAGCGTCAGCTGATCGTGAAACAGCCGGGTGGTGATCGTTCCTCCGCTTTGGGCATCGTCGTCGATATGGTGGTACATGATCACAGCGACTTGGTCTTTATAAAGTACATTGGATTTCGCTGCATTGAGAGAGGGAAGCAGGAGACCAAAGCCAAGAAGACTCAGCATGGCGGCTTTAAAGGTGAGCTTGTTCATGAGGATCACGGGCTCCTTTGGATAATCCATATTTCACGGTTTGCACTAATATTCTATTATTCTATATAAATTCCTTCTGTCCGGATGAGAGGCAGAGACTTATTTTTCGAAGCTTCCAATTGGCCCCGGGGAAGGGCCGCCATCGACGGGAAAATGCCGTATTTCCTGGTGTTTAGACGTTGTCGAATATGCTATTATATACATATGTGCTTTTTATACTAAATATATCGAGCAGGCCATTTCGGAAGGGAGATTTTTATCCATGCAGCATTTTCAAGATAGTGTTTATAAACTGATCGTCGAAACGTCGACGAATCTGCCGGCTGACGTGCGCCGCGCCATTCAATCCGCCCAAGAGCGTGAGGATGCCGGTACCCGTTCAGCCATTTCTTTGTCTACCATTGCCAACAATATCGATATGGCGGAATGCAATGTATCGCCAATCTGTCAAGATACGGGGATGCCGACCTTCATCATTCACTGTCCTATAGGCGCCAACCAGATCGTGATGAAGCGGCAAATTCGCGAGGCTGTCGCTTTGGCTACAAAAAACAGCAAGCTGCGCTCCAATTCGGTCGATTCCTTGACCGGCTCCAACACCGGAGACAACCTTGGACCGGGAACGCCTGTCATCCACTTCGAGCAATGGGAACGCGACGATATCGAAGTGAAGCTGATCTTAAAGGGCGGCGGCTGTGAGAACAAAAATATTCAATACAGCCTGCCGACGGAGCTCGAGGGTCTAGGCAAGGCGGGACGCGATCTGGACGGCATCCGCAAGTGCATTATGCATGCGGTATACCAGGCGCAGGGTCAAGGCTGTAGTGCCGGCTTCATCGGCGTAGGCATCGGCGGCGACCGCACAAGCGGTTACGAGCTGGCTAAGCATCAGCTGTTCCGTCACGCAGATGACGTCAATCCGAACGAGGAGCTCCGCAAGCTGGAAGACTACGTGATGGAGCACGCCAATATGCTGGGCATCGGTACGATGGGCTTCGGCGGACAGGTGTCGCTGCTTGGCTGTAAAGTGGGCGTCGCCAACCGTCTGCCAGCCAGCTTCTTCGTATCCGTGGCGTATAACTGCTGGGCGTTCCGCAGACAGGGCGTCATTCTCGATGCGAACAGCGGCGAAATCCAGGAATGGGTTTATCCGCAGGGAGACACGGTCTCCATGAAGCAGGAAGCGGAGACAGCGAGCTCTGAGCAGGCTGAACGCCGCGAGGTTGTTCTGCAGACGCCGATCTCGGAGGAGCAAATCCGCCAGCTGCGCGTAGGCGACGTCGTGATCATCAACGGCCCGATGTATACCGGCCGCGATGCGCTGCACAAATATTTAATGGACCACGATTCTCCTATCGACCTGAACGGAGCGGCGATTTATCACTGCGGACCGGTCATGGCGAAGGATGAGTCCGGCGAATGGCACGTAAAAGCCGCAGGACCTACAACGAGCAGCCGCGAGGAGCCGTACCAAGGCACGATCATCAAGAAGTTCGGTATTCGCGCCGTCATCGGCAAGGGCGGTATGGGCGCCAAAACATTGGCCGCGCTGCAAGAGCACGGGGCCGTATATTTGAACGCGATCGGGGGAGCGGCGCAGTATTATGCGCAGTGCTTCAAGAAAGTAAACGGTGTGGACTTCCTGGAATTCGGTACGCCGGAAGCGATGTGGCATCTGCAGACGGAGGGCTTCGCAGCGATTGTGACGATGGACTCGCACGGAAACAGCCTGCATGCCGAAGTGGACAAAAGCTCGCTCGAAAAGCTGTCCGAGTTCAAAGAAACGGTCTTCGCTTAAGATGAGCTCATTCGGAATCCGGCTGAACGCCGTGATCGAAAAATACTTGTCGCTCTTTGTCCCGGTATGTTTGATACTTGGGTTTCTGTTCTCGGGCGGCTTAAAAGGAGGGGTACCGTGGGTACCCTTTCTTTTCGCCTATTTGACGTTTGTGATGGCGACCGGCTGCAGCTGGGCGCAAATCCGCCAAGCCTTCCGCATGCCGATGCCGATGCTGATCATATTCGCGGCGGCCCACGTGATCGCTCCGGTCGCGGCTTATGCGCTCGGGACCGCTTTTTTTGGAAGCCAATCACCGTATGTTGTCGGCTTTGTGCTGTTTACCGTCATTCCGCTCGGAGTCTCTTCAATCATCTGGATCGGCCTGTCTAAGGGCAGCGTTCCCTTGGCTCTATCCATGGTCGTATTGGATTCGGCATTAAGCCCGTTTGTCATTCCGGTTGAGGTTTCTCTGTTCTTCGGCGCCGATATCGAATTCGATCATGTGAAAGTCATGCTCGATTTGATCAAAATTATTGTGGTGCCGACGATACTCGGCGTGATGGTGAATGAGCTTTCCAAGGGGACGTTCAAAAGCTGGTCGGCTCCGTTCTGCGCGCCTACGTCCAAGATTGCGATGATTACCGTTGTTGCGATCAATGCGGCTGCGATTCAGCCTTATGTCATGCAAATGAAGAACGATATGCTGGTCGTTATCCCGCTCGTGGTCGTGATGGTCGTCTTTTGCTACCTGATCGGGTTCGCCTCCATGTTCCTGCTGAAGGAGAAGGAGCTGATAGTAGCCGTTTCCTTCTCATCGGGCATGCGAAATATTTCACTTGGGCTGGTGCTTGCGCTGGCGTATTTCGAGCCTTTAACGGCGGTGCCGGTCGTGCTGTCGATCCTGATCCAGCAGCCCTTCGCCACATTAAATCACTATGCGTTGAAGAAACTAGAACATACACGCCTTTACAAAAAATTAACTCGCATTCCCCAGAATGAAACGCTAAGATATTGAGGTTACGGCTATCTGATGCCGGACGGGCTTCGAATCACCTATCTTTTCGGGGAAGGAACGTTTGCGGATGCAGAAATTTCGGGCAAGACTGACGTTAATATTTATTGTGCTGATCGGGGCGGCGGTTTTGGCTGCGGGCCTGTTTATGGTGAAAATGCTGAAGGACTCGCACATGGACGCATTGCAAGCCAACATGCAGCGGGAGCTGAAGGTGATTCTCGTTACGCTGGACTGGAAGCAGGACGGGACGGAAGCGGAGCAGATTCAATATTTTACCGGGCTGGCAAATCGCTTGAAGGCATCTGCCGATGCCCGTGTCACCTATATTCGCGGGGACGGTAAGGTGCTGGGCGACTCGGATCATGATGTGGAAACGATGGAAAACCATCTGATGCGCAAGGAAGTGGTCGAGGCCCGAGAAACGGGAACGGTCGGATCGGATATACGGTACAGCACCACGGTACAGCGCAATATGCTGTATGTTGTCGTACCGGTGAAAGCGGGCGGCAGCGGCCCTATTCAGGGATACGTGAGGCTTGCTATGAGCCTGGAGGAGGTTGAAGCCTCCATTCGTCAGGTATGGTACGGCGTGCTGCTGGGGCTCCTGACGGTATTCCTGATTGCAGGCCTGATCAGCTACCGGGTCGCTTACGGGATTACCCGGCCGATCGAGATGATCACCCGGGTCGCGCAGCAGATTACGAATATGAACTATAAAGCGCGCGTGCATGTGCGCAAGAAGGACGAGATCGGCCAGCTCGGGCAGGCGATCAACCGGATGGCGGACAGCCTGCAGCTGCAGATGAACCGCATTCTCGAGGATGAGAGCCGGCTCAAGAGCGTGATGGAAAATATGATCAGCGGCGTCATGATGGTCGACCGGGACGGAAAAATCGTGCTGCTGAACCGCTCGGGGGAAGATATTCTGGGCTTCTCGGCACAGGAGCTGCTCGGCAAAAAATTCGATGAAGCGAAGCAGCAGTTCGAATTCACGCAGCTGATTCAGGAATGCATCGACTTGCGCGAGCATATTCGCGACGAGATGATTTTCTACTATCCTTCGGAACGCATACTGGAAATTAATGTAAGTCCGATTTCCCATGCGGAAGATGAGTGGGCGGGCATTTTGATCGTGCTGCATGACATTACGGCGGTGCGCCGGCTGGAGCGGATGCGCAGCGAATTCGTCGCGAACGTATCGCACGAATTGAAGACGCCGATTGCCGCAGTGAAAGGCTTCGCTGAAACTTTGCTGGCCGGAGCGCTGAACGACAAGGACACGGCCAAGTCGTTTCTGCAAATTATTTTTGACGAAAGCGAGCGGCTGAACCGGCTGATCGGCGACATCCTGGAGCTGTCCAAAATCGAATCCAAACGCATTCCGCTGCAGTTTTCGCCAATTGCGCTGCATTCGTTCGTCAGCAATTGTCTTCATGTGACGAATGCGGAGGCGAGGAAGAAATCGATCGAGCTGGAAATGCAGGTGGATGAGAATCTGTATATGGAAGCGGACGAGGACCGGCTGCGGCAAATCCTCATCAACCTTTTGTCGAACGGCATTAACTACACGCCTGAGGGCGGCAAAGTGAAGATCAAAGTGGAATCCCTGCCCGGCGAGGGAGAGAGCGCGGAGGACGAGCGCATACGGATGACCATATCCGATACCGGAATCGGTATTCCGAAGAAGGATCTGCCGCGTATTTTCGAGCGCTTCTACCGTGTGGATAAAGCGCGTTCGCGAAGCTCCGGCGGAACCGGCTTGGGGTTATCTATTGTAAAGCATTTGGTCGAGCTGCATAAAGGAACGATCCGGGTGGAAAGCGAAGTAGGCGTGGGCAGCAAGTTTATTATCGAACTGCCGATCCTCCACTGATGCCTTGGTACGGCAAACATCAATTGCCTTCCTTTTCATGCTATGTTAAGCTTGGCTTAACGGTTTACAAATTGTTTATAGAAGTACAGTGAAATCGGGGGATTCCCATGGCACAACAAATTTTGGTTATTGAAGACGAGCCTACGCTAGCCAGATTGCTATCGTATAACTTATCGCAGGAAGGGTACGAAACGAAGGTTGTCGACCATGGCAGCGAAGGGCTTCAAACGGCGCTTCAGCAGTCGTTCGATCTTATCATATTGGATATTATGCTTCCGGGGCTCAACGGGTTTGAAATCTTGTCCAAGCTGCGGCAGAAAGGCAATAAAACGCCGGTCATCATTCTGACGGCCCGCAATGCCGAGGAAGAGGTCGTTCAAGGCTTGAAGTACGGGGCTGACGACTATATTACGA
>Ga0182739_1004807_pt1 | contig 10958 bp, 13 predicted proteins | sample eDN5th30CBELigBY_FD_128873 | JGI IMG/M metagenome (GOLD analysis project Ga0182739, IMG submission 128873) | Enriched backyard soil microbial communities from Emeryville, California, USA - eDNA 5th pass 30_C BE-Lig BY (version 2) (version 2) | ecosystem: Environmental > Terrestrial > Soil >...
CGCGCCGCCTGGAAGCAGCCGGAGCCGCGCTATCGCCGCGGCGTGCTCGCCAAGTTCGCCGCCCTTGCCCGCCCGGCCGACGAAGGCGCGGTCACCGGATAGGAATACAGGGGAACCCGTCGCTCATGAGCCATTTCGCCCTCGTCACATTGCACCTTTTCGCCGCCATCATGTTCGCCGGCACTGTCTTCTTCGAGGTCCTCATCCTCGAAGGCATCCGCAAGCCGGTGGGACACGAGGCCATGCGGACCGTGGAAACCGCGATCGCCCGGCGCGCACGCCGCCTGATGCCGTTCGTCATCGCGATCCTCTATTCCGCCGGCATCCTCATGGCCTGGCAATATCGCGACGACCTCGCCCATCCCTTCGCCAGCAGCTTCGCGACGCTTCTCGCACTGAAGATCCTTCTCGCGCTCAGCGTCCTCGGGCACTTCATCACCGCCATCACGCTCAGCGCGCGCGGCAAGCTGAGATCGCGGCACTTCAAGTTCATCCACCTCAGCGTCTTCTGCCAGATATGCCTGATCGTCTTCCTGGCGAAGGGGATGTTCTACATAAGCTGGTGAGCGCCGTGCACGGCGGAAGGCCGGCGGCGGAGGTGCAGGAACCGGTTGGCTGCCCCGCGGGAAGCTCCCGCGGGGATGCCGCCGTTCCGGCTCTATTTCTGATCGGCGGGGCCGGCATGCATGATGGCATCGCTCTCCGGGCCGTCGACGATGAGATATCCCGCAAGCCCGCGCTCGGCGCGCGACAAGGCGTGATCGACCAGCACATAGTGCCCGCCACGGTCGATCTTGAAATCGACGATGGTGGCCCCGCCCGGCGGGACGGTGACGGTCTGCACGTTCGTCGTCGGCGGCGTGGTCACGCTGCCAAATGCATAGACGTGATCGAAGATCTCGCCGATGACATGGAAGGACGAGGTATAATTCGGCCCGCCCACGCCGAAGAAGATGCGCACCGTGTCGCCGGCATTGGCATAGAGCGGATGCGATTTCGTCAGCGCCCCGACGGCCCCGTTGAAGAAGAAATATTCCGGCCGTTCGGAGGACAGCTTATCGTAGTCCATCTCCATGTCGCCCTTCGTGCCGAAGGGCTCGACCGTGTAGAGCTCGCCCTGCATGACGTAGAACTCGCGGTCGACCTGCGGCAGACCGCCCTCAGGCTCGACCAGGATCAGGCCGTACATGCCGCTGGTGATGTGATGCGCGACGCTGGGCGTGGCGCAATGATAGACGTAGATGCCCGGTTTCAGCGCCTGAAAGGTGACGACGCTTTCCTCGCCCGGCGCCGTCTGGGTGAAGTCCGCCCCACCGCCGGGGCCAGTCGCCGCATGGAAGTCGACCGAATGCATCATCACGCTGTCGGCAGCGTTCTTCAGATGGACCTCGACGGTGTCGCCGACGCGGACCCGCACGAACGGCCCCGGCACCTTGCCGTTGAACGTCCAGTAGACATAGGTCGTACCGTCGTCGAGCCGGCCCTTCAGCTCGACCGTCTCGAAATCGACGCGCACCACCTGCGCCGGCCGCGAGCCGATGGGGCCCGGCAGGTCGCCGGGATCGTGCACGATGTCGGCCGCATCCATGTCCATCGTCTCGCGGGCGCCGGGCATGACGCGCAGGAGGCCTTCCATGCCGGCAAGCCTGTGGCCGGCAATCGAGCAGAAATAGGCGAATTCGCCCACCTTGTTCGCCGTGAAGGAGAAGGTGGACGAGGCGTTCTTGCCGACGACGACGGAGGAGCGCGCTGCATACTGGTCGATGACCACGTCGTGCTCGGCGCCCTCGCCGTTGATGAGGTTGATCTGCACGATCTCGCCCTCGTGCACCATCAGCTCGGGATTGACCTGCCCGTCGATGTCGCCGCCGACGCCGATATAGACCATGCGGCCGGCCGCGATCCCGGTCCTGAGGGTGAAGGTGGTGGCGCTGTGATAGCTCGTGCCGAGCGCCGGATCGGCCCGCTGCTGGCCGGCATCCTCGCCGGCCGCGTCCCCCGCCTGCCCGCTTGCCGGCTGGGCGCCGTGATCGTGGGTCTGCGCCGCCGCAGGCACCGCGAGGAAGGCCATGGCGGACAGGCCGAATGCCGCCGCAATGATGCGTCCCGTTCGCCGGGCGGCAAGCACATGGGCCGAAAGGGCTGCTGCAAAAATCGTGAGGACGAGTAAAACCGGATATGCCATGACTTCTCCCCTCTCCCTGGGAATTCACGCTCCGTGACAGCAACCGGTCTAGCACGGTTGCGCGGCGCTGGATTTGCGAGATGTCAAGAATGGAGGAGCCGGACCGGCGACCGACGCTAGCCGGTGATCTGCCATGGGCGGACATGGACGAGCTTCGGATCGTCGGCATGGTCCACAAGCATGCGCTCTACCCGCTCCTGCCAGAGCGCCGCGAACCGGGCCTCATCGTCTTCGTCCGCCGATCCTGCCACGATCTTCGGAAGGAGCGTTTGCATCCGGGCCGCCGGCGGCACCCGAGCGGTATCGAGATCGAGAACGACGCCGCTGCCGGTATCGCGCCGGCGGAGCGCCATGCGACCATCGATGGGCGCATCGAAGCACAGGAGATCACGGCGTGCGAAGCGATGGTTCATTCCGATGCCGCCGAAGCCGGTCTCGGGTGCGGCCCCGGTCAGCAGCGTCGCGATCGCCGCGACGACGCCGGTCGTGCCCTCGTCGCGCGCATCGCGCATATGGACTTCGATATTGCCGCGTTCGGGCAGGTCGTCGCCGTAGAGCCGGGCAAGGCCCTTGCGGATCATCAGATAGGCACCCGCGACGGTCGGGCAGGAATGCCCGGCGAGCTTCACCGCATCGGCATAGCAATAGGTGATGGTGCCGCTCGCCGATGCACCGAGCAGGGCCGCCAAGGGCTCGCGCACCGTGATGGCGGGCACCCGGTCGAAGAAATCGGGAAAGTCCATGCCTGTCTCCTTAGCCGCTCCGGCTCATTCGGCGGCGATCCGGCTTTCGGCCTTCGAAAGCGCTGCTGCCCGCGCCGCCGCGACCGCAAGCCAGTCCCTGTAGAGGCAGCGGTCCTCCTTGGAAAAGGAAGCGCGCCGGCGCATGTCGTCGAATGTTTCTCCCGGATGACAGCGCTCGTAATCGTCCCGCACAAGCGCTGCGAGACCGGCGCGATCCTCGAAATCGCGTGACATGACGCTCACTCCCTCTTGCCCGCGGTATCTTCGCCATTGTCCGGAAGTCCATGGCCTGCCCGTTCACGGTCCTCGAACGCCGTGACGAACCAGGCCGGGCAATTGCAAAGCCCCTGGCTGGTGACGGCGAACATGATTTCGAGGCATTCCGCGCGGTCGAAGGAGCCTGCTCCTTCCCGCATTCCGGCGATTTCGCTTTCCCGGGGCATTTCACCCTCCATAAAGATATATTTAGAATGTATCTTTTAAGATGCGGCGACAAGGACTATTTTGTCGCGCCTGCGGCCCCGCATTCCCTTTCGAGGCAGGCCGCCCGTTTCGCATGGAGGAACAGATGGCAATCATCCCGGCGCGGATGCCCGAAGGTTTCGAGGCGTATGGCCGTTCCCCGGACTTCACCCCGGAGACACTGCCCGCCCGCCTGCAATCCGCCCATACGACGAAGGCCGGCACATGGGCGCTGCTGCATGTCATGGAGGGCGAAGTCCTCTACCGGCTCGAACCGCCTCATGAGGGCGAGCAGCGCGCGCGGGCCGGCGAGGCGATCGTGATCGAGGCCGAGGTCCCTCATCGCGTCGCCTTCACGGCACCGGGGCGGATCTTCGTCGAGTTCTACAGGAAGAAGGAAAGCGGCGCGTCCTGACGGCATCCGCAGACGGCATTTTGCGCCGCCTTGCGACGGTCTTTCGTCGCAAACAAACATGATAAAATAACTCCAGTAATTTGATCTGCATGGCAGGGGCTGCTGTCGGCGCCTGCCCCGCCCGGCAAGCGCCTCGCCTATATCCATGTTCCCTTCTGCGCCAATCATTGCCTCTTCTGCGGGTTCTACCGCAATGCCTATGTTCCCGATGCGGGGGCCACTTATGCCGACCTCGTCGTCGAGGAGATCCGGCGTGACGCCGCGGCGCCCGCCCTGCAGAAAAGCCCGATCCATGCCGTCTATCTCGGCGGCGGCACGCCGACGGCCCTCAGCGCGCAAGAGCTTTCCCGCATCATCGCCACGGTCAGGGCCGCGCTTCCGCTTGCCGCCGATTGCGAGATCACCGTCGAGGGGCGCATCATCCATTTCGACGCGGAGAAGATCGATGCCTGCCTGGAGGCGGGCGCGAACCGCTTTTCCATCGGCGTCCAGAGCTTCGATACCGCCGTCCGCCGCCGGCAGGGCCGCCGCGCCAGCCGTGAGGAGGCGATCCGCTTCCTTGAGGTCTTGCGCGATCGGGACCGTGCGGCCCTGGTGATCGACCTTCTTTACGGACTGCCCGGCCAGACGCTGGACATCTGGCGGCAGGACCTCGAAACAGCGGCGGCGCTCGGCCCCGACGGGATAGACCTCTACGGCCTGAACCTCATCCCCGGCACGCCGCTCGCAACGGCGATCGCCGCCGGAAAATTCCCCGCCGCGCCCGGCCTTGCGGAGATCGGCGCGTTCTACGACACCGGCGCGGATTTCTTCCGGCGCCGGAACTGGCGGCAGATCAGCAACAACCACTGGGCCCGCACCACGCGCGAGCGGAACCTCTACAATCTCCTCATCAAGGAAGGGGCCGATTGCCTCGCCTTCGGCGCGGGCGGGGGCGGCTCCATCGGCCGGGCCAGCTACGGCATCGCCAGCGACCTCACGCACTATGCCGAGAGCGTTCGCGCCGGCCGCAAGCCCATCGGCCTCCTCGCGATGGCCGACGGGCTCCAGCCGCTGCGCAACCTCGTCACGGCGGGCTTCGAGGCCGGCCGCCTCGACATGGCCGCGCTCGAAGCCATCGCCGGCGAGGGAACGACGGCGTTCCTGGCGCCCCTCGTCGCACAATGGGAGGCGGCCGGCCTGCTTGCCTTTTCCGACGGCATTGTCGACCTCACCGTCGCGGGGCGCTTCTGGTACGCCAACCTGATCTCCGCCTTCCACGACATCCTCGAAACCAGGCTTCTGTCCGCCGTGGACGCCGCCTGAACGAACGCGCATCTGAAAGGAGCGTCCCATGCAGCATCTCAACCACGCGGAAAAGATCGAGCGGATCCGGCAGGCCATCGCCGAGAAGCCCGACGGCATCCTGGAATCGCTTGCCGCCGAATTCGCCGTACCCGTCCAGACCGTCATCGAATGCGTTCCCGGCAACGGCGTGACCCGCATCGACGGCAGCCGCTTCGTCGACGTGCTGACCGACATCGCCGAATGGGGCGACATCACCTTCATCGTCCACACCAAGGACGCCGTCGTCGAGGTCTGCGGCCCCATGCCGACGGGCAGGATCGGCCACGGCATGTACAATCTCCAGGGCGGCGGTAGCGGCCTTTCCGGCCACCTGCGTCCCGACAATTGCAAGTCCATCTTCCTCGTCCGCCGCCCCTTCATGGGCATGGAGACGATGTCGGTGCAGTTCTTCAATGCCGAGGGCGAGACGATCTTCAAGATCTATGTCGGGCGTGACGAGGCACGCAGGCTGAAGGCCGGCCAGGTCGAGCGCTTCCACCGGCTGGAAACGCTGTTTGCGGAGACGGCCGGCAATGCCTGACATGCGGCCGCTCGTGATCTTCGGCGCGAGCCGCGGCGTCGGGCTGGAACTGGCGCGGCTGGAACGCGCCGCCGGCCGGCACGTCATCGCGCCGGTGCGCCCGCAATCGGACATCGCCGCGCTGGACAGGACCGGAGCGGCCATCCTGCGCGCCGATGCCCTGTCGCGGCAGGACGTGACCGGCGCCCTTGCCCGGATCGGCGGCGACGTCGACATCGTCTCGACGCTTGGCGGACAGGCGGGCGACGGACGCCGGGCCGATGACGAGGGCAATATCAACGTCATCGACGCGGCCGTGGCGACGGGGCGGGCAAGGCGCCTCCTCCTCGTCACCTCCATCGGCTGCGGGGAAATGGCGCCCTTCCGATCGGCACGGGCCATCGCGGCCTTCGGCGCGGCGGTCGACGCCAAGACGCTCGCGGAAGAGCGGCTGAGATCGAGCGGCCTTGCCTGGACGATCATCCGGCCCGGCGGCCTCCTCTCCGAGCCCGCGACCGGACGGGGCCTTCTTTCCGAGGACCCGCAGATCCATGGCTCGATCCACAGGGCGGATGTCGCCCGGCTGGTGTTCCGGGCGCTGCGCGATGCCGCCACCGTCTGCCATGCCTTCGCCGCCGTCGATGCGGAACGGATGAACAGCGTGAACGTCCATCCTCCCTTCCCTCTCGCAGAACAGGATTTCCGCACGTGAATACCGGCACCCTCATGATCATCCTCATGCTGCTTCCGAACGGCGGCTATTCCGCCAGCTTCGTCGGCACCGACACGCCGCAGGAATGCGAGCAGCGCCTCGGGCGCATCCGCCCGATCCTTGAAAGCGGCACGGCCGAACTGGAGGAAGCCGGCTGCTTCGCCAGCACCGCCACCTTCGACGACTTCGACCACGATCCGCCCGCCGATGCGCCGCGCCACACGTTCCTCGTCACCCTTACGGGCGACCGGGCGAGCGTGCGCAAGCTGGCGAGCGAGGCGGAATGTCGTTCTGCACTGGAGCAGGCGGAGGGATCGGCCGGGCAGGCTCGCTACTGCACTACGTCGACCCAGGACATGACGGGCGGCGGGGACTGACCGCCGAAAGAGGCAACCGGGCGCCGGACGGCGCCTGCGATCTGGAGAGACATTCATGAGAGGGATTTCAATGGCCGGGGACTGGCATCGCCCGCTGGCGGTGCTGCTGCTGTCCGCTTCGCCGCTGGCGCTGCAGCCGGCGCTGGCTCAGGAGGCGGCAGGCACCTGGCTGGACACGGTGACCGTCGTCGGCACGCGGACGGAAACGGCCGTCAGGGACAATCCGCGCTCGGTCGCGGTGATCACGAAGGAGGATATCGAAAAGCGCTCCGCCGACAGCATCGCGGAACTCCTGCGCGATGTGCCCGGCATCGACATCGCCGATGAATCGGTCGCCGGCATGAAGCGGCTGCGCATCCGCGGGGAAAGCTCGCGCCGCGTGACCATCCTCGTCGACGGCCAGGAGATCACCGACCACAGCACCTACGGCACGCCGCTGCTGGTCGACCCCGCCACCGTCGAACGGATCGAGGTGGTCAAGGGGCCTTCCTCCGTGCTCTACGGCGCGAAGGCCATCGGTGGCGTCGTCAACATCATCACAAAGAAAGGCGCGGACAAGCCGGTCGAGGTCGAAGGCGGCGGCAGCTACTATTCTGGCTCGGGCGGCTGGCAGAGCTGGGCGGCCGTCTCGGGCAGCAAGGACGGCTTCGACTACCGCCTCTCCGCCACGGCCGACCGGCACGGCGACCGGCGCGTGCCGAAGGGCCGATATTCGGCGACCGGAAAGCTCGACGACACCGCCTTCAACAACAAGAACCTCTATGCCCATCTCGGCTATCGCTTCGGCGAGGCGGACAATCACTACCTCGCCCTGAAATACGAGCAGCATTTCCTCGAAAGCGAGGGCTGGCCGGGACCGCCCGGCTCGCTTGCCGGGGTCGAGCGCTTCAAGATCGACCTGCCGCAGCGCGACCGCCGCAAGGTCGGCCTCTATTATGACGGCGACGACATCAGCGATATCGTGCGCAAGGTCCATGTCGACCTCTACTACCAGACGATCGACCGGCTCTTCGAGAACCAGGTGAGCGTGAGGATGACCCCGACCCGCACCGTCGACGTCATCTCCACCTCCGACGACCGCATCACCGACTACGGCGTGAACGCCCAGGTCGATCTCAGCCTCCTGGAAGGGCACCAGACGATCGTCGGCGCGCAGTATCTTTCCGACAATCTGGTGACGGGCAAGACCTCGACCACGACGATGACCGGCTTCGGGCCCTTCCCCACAACGACGAAATCGTCCTCCCGGGACAAGGCGCATATCGACACGGTCTCCCTCTATGCCCAGGACGAATGGAGCCTCACCGACGCCGTGAAGCTGACCACGGGCCTGCGGCTGAACCACACGCGGACCGGGCTCGACGAAACGACGGTCGCCGCGCGCGCCGGCTTCGAGGGAACGGACGATACGCGCCTTCTCTCCTCGCTCGGCCTCACCTTCGAGCCGAACGACAGCCTCGTGCTGCGCGCGGGCTATTCGGAAGGCTACATCTCCCCGACGCTGCTCCAGCTCTTCAGCTCGACCACCGCCGGCGGCCAGGGCACGATCTACGGCAATCCCGACCTGACGGCCGAGCTCGCGCGCAATTTCGAGGTGGGTGCACGCTACGAGGATGCCGGCCTCGCGCTGGACGTGGGCGCCTTCTACACGAAGGCGAAGGACTACATCACCACCACGCCCTGCGTGACCGTCACCGCCTATTGCCTGACGACGGGCACGTCCTCCCTCTATGTCAACGCGGATAGCGCGACGACATATGGCCTGGAATTCCTCGCCGAATACGAGCTTGCATCCGGCTTTTCGCCCTATGTCGGCGGAAGCTGGATCCGGCGGGAGCTGGAATATGCCAGCTACTCGACCTTCAACAGCGATACGCCAGCGCTTTCGGGCCGCATCGGCGTGAAATACGAGGGGGAACTGTGGGAGAAGCCCTTCTGGGCCGACCTCTTCCTGCGCGGCTCCACCGGCAGCCGGCAGACCTATCTCGACGGCGCGAGCCTCGTGACGGAAACGCTGCCCGGCTGGGGCACGCTCAACCTCGCCTTCGGCGGCAGCTACGGCGAAGACAACCGCCTCAGCCTCTCGGTGAGCTTCAACAACATCCTCGACAAGGAATACCGCCCGACCTTCGGGGAACTGCCCGGCGTCAGGCGCAGTATCGAGGTCAGCGCCCGCGTGAAGTTCTGATCCCGCCGGATATGCGCCGGCCCCGTATTTGCGGGGCCGGCGCATCCCGGTCCTTTTCCCGATATTCGGCACGCGCTCCCGTATTGGGCGGCGCCGTCCCGGCTCCGCTGAATGGCTAAGGTTGACACCGGCGGCCGGAAGACGGTCTATTCTCACACGTCCCGATCGTTCCAGAGCGCCACGGCGATGGTGATCGGCAAATGATAATGATGGTTTTCGAGGGTTCGGAAGATATGGCACCTGATCGGCCGGGTGGAGAGAAGGCCAAGTCCGGCGGCAGCGACATTGCTCGCCGGATCGCATCCCTCACGCCGACGCTGCCCGATAGAAAAGTATCCGACCTTCGCGGAATCTGGCTGAATGCCGTGCGTCTTATCGCAAAGGCCGACCCCGACGATGTCCTCCTTCTGGAGCGCTTTATCGAACGGATCGAGGCCGAATGGGAAAAGCGGGGAGCATCCGCTGGCCTCTCCGCCGACGAGTATTTCCAATGGCCGAACACGGAAACGTCCTCCGGCCGGCGCGTCATAACGGTCGGGGAGCGCGATGACACGACCTCCGGCATGCTCGCCTATCTCGAATATCATGTCGGGCGCGAGAAGGGAGAACCGCCCGGCGTCAGGCATGCGATCCTTGATCGCGTCTTCTCCGGAAGCCTCCCGCCGGTCTTCGACAGGGACTATCTGGCGCAGTGGGGCAGCCCGGGTTCGGCCCAGCGCCTCCAGAAGCTGGCGGAAACGCTCGCCGCGCGGGCCAGAAGCTTCAAGCGCCGCCGGAACACCAACCTGGACGACGCCATTCGCGACTGGGAAGCCGACCTCGACTTTCTTCATGAGAAATATTACGTCGGCAAATTCGGGTTTGCCTGGCCGATGAGAAGAACGAGATAGCCCGCTTCCTGCCGCCCCGTCAGCCATGCCGCGCTGCACCCGAAGCGGCCCGGCGACGGTATTTTCGATGCTGGCATTGCGCAATCCTCGGCGGCAGGACAGATTCGGCCCCTCCGCCCCCATTTCAAGGATTCCTGCAACGTGCTGCGCAATCTCGATTTCACTTCCTGGCACAGCCTTCTCGTCACGCTGATCGGCCTGGCGCTGTTCACGCTCATCAGCATCGGCATCCGCCTTGTCATGATGGTGACGATCCAGCAGCGGCGGGAGCGGGCGAACCGGCAGATCAACGAGCGCCTGCGCACCCTGATCGCGGCCTACAAGACGCTCGGCGGCTCCTTCACCGGCAATCTCGCGGTCGATCCCACCCATTTGCGCGACCTGCGCCAGAGGGCGGAGCCGCAGGCAACGGTCGAAGGCGACGTCGATCTTTCTGCCAGCTCCGAGCGCAGCCGCCGCATCCGGGACGATGTGGAGGCGGCGCTTTCCGACATCATGCTGCTCGGCACCGAGGAGCAGGTCCGGCTCGCGGAAAAGGCGGTGCGTGAGCTGGTCGCCGGCCGGCCGGTGCACACCCACGATCTCGTCGTCTCCCTTCGCGCCTTCATTCGCGGCGCCCTCGATCTCGATCCGGTTCCCGCGGACCTTGCCATTCCGAGGCAAGGCCCGGCCCGCCCGTCTGGCGGCAGCAGCCGGGGCAAGGCGGAACGCGGCAAGGAAGGCGCGCGCGGCGGCGGTGGCGGTGGTGGCGGCGGCATGGGTATGGGAGGTGGAGGCGGCATGGGCGGCGGCCTTGGAATGGGCGGGCACCCGGCGGACGACGAGCCGGCGCACAGGCCCTGACGCTCGTCAATAGTGTGCCTGCCCTGCCAACCGGCGCTTTCAATTTGCCGCGGACTTTTCAACCAGCGCTCTTGTCACCGCCCGTTGCCGCTGGCACGTTCAGCGCGTCTGATTCACATTCCGGGAAAAGGGAAGCCCATGGCGCACAAGTTCGAAATCTACAAGGACAAGGCTGGCGAATTCCGCGTTCGCTTCAAGTACAACAGCGAGATCATGTTCTCGACGGAAGGCTATTCCAGCAAGGCCAGCGCGCAGAACGCCATCGATTCGATCAAGAAGAACGGCCCCGACGCGCCG
>Ga0182739_1004808_pt1 | contig 10958 bp, 9 predicted proteins | sample eDN5th30CBELigBY_FD_128873 | JGI IMG/M metagenome (GOLD analysis project Ga0182739, IMG submission 128873) | Enriched backyard soil microbial communities from Emeryville, California, USA - eDNA 5th pass 30_C BE-Lig BY (version 2) (version 2) | ecosystem: Environmental > Terrestrial > Soil >...
AATATTTCGCAAAGAACTTTTCTCTTTAGAATAATATGAAACTGTTCTTGCAATTAATTTTTTGTTTTTTGGTATTTTGGCAAGACAAGGTTTTGCCTGTGTAATTTCGGGACACAGTAATAATTCAAGCCATTGACGAGACATAATACATTCACCGAGATGAAAGTAATTGACAAAGTTTGGTTTATAAAATCTTTTCAAGACGGTTCAAACTATTTCGCATTGACATTTTACCAAGACATTAATACACAGACGGACAATTTTTTCCATTGGAAAGACAGATGGATGTAAGAGCTACATGCATACAACAAGGGCTTTATGCAAGTGGGGCGGGACGGAATTCGTTCGGCAGTAGTTCACTGTTGGGCAGCGGTAGGCAGACATTTTACTATCAACATTTATTCATACTTTCAGCAATCAAATAAAAAATGGGTTAGCCGTCGGTTGGGCTGAAGGAATTCTAATCCCCACCTGCATAAAGCCCCGGGCGTTGTAAGCAAGCCTAAAGAACGACCCTTACTACAAAAAACAGACATCTAAAAAGCGAATTTTGACATCTTGACAAGAACTGACTTTGGCGACACTCAGACCAACCAGAATGTTTTAAAAATTTTCCCACCGCACATTTTAAAAAATAATTTTAGCCAGCCACACATTGCACACATTTGGTAGCTGCCCTAACACACAAGCCTAAACCAGCAGCCACCAAAAGAGTGCAATTAGCCAACGCTGTATGAGAATTTAGATAAAAAAGACAACTCCTCATTAAAAGTTGATATATTTGCACGAAATGCTAATTGATATGAGTAAGAAAGCAATTAACAGATTGAAGGCAGTTTTAGCAGAGCAAGGCAAGACAAATAAATGGCTTGCCGAAAAACTCGAAAAAAACGAAACGACTATTTCCCGTTGGTGTACCAATGAGGTTCAGCCTTCAATGGAAAGCCTTGTTGAAATAGCAAAACTCTTAGGGGTTGACGTAAGAGAATTGATTAACTCCACTAAAATGTAAATGAAAATGCAAGTTCAAACAGACGGAAGTAAAATTTTTGCACCACTTAAAGACAAGTGGTTGGTGCAATCGCCTGAAGAAAAAGTAAGGCAAGAATATATTTGCCGACTTGTAAACCATTACGGCTTTACACTTGACCAGATGGCACAAGAAGTGAAAGTAAGTAATTCAAAACGTGGACAAGGTAAAGCACAAGCTGACATTATTATCTGGAAAACTAAAGAGGATAAGAATAATTCTAAAAGCCCAATCATTGTAGTTGAGTGCAAAGCGGAACATATAACCGTAAGAGAAGAGGATTATTTTCAAGGCTATAATTACGCTTCTTGGGCTGGGGCTGACTTTTTTGTAACTACCAATTTAAAGGAAACTCGAATCTTTAAAGTTGTTAAAGGGCATTTGCCTAAGAAACTTGAAGAAATCGTTGACATCCCGGATGCTAAGACTGCTTTAAATGAAAAAAAGGTAAAAGACCTATTATCACTGACAAAAGCATTCACAAGAGACGAATTTAGCCGTCTGCTTTTTAAGTGTCATAATATTATTAGAAATAACGATAAACTCTCACCTGAAGCTGCATTTGACGAGATTAGCAAAATCTTGTTTATGAAAATCCGATATGAAAGAAACCCAGACGAAGACAATATTTTTTCATTAAAACAATTCAAAAAGCAAGAAGCACATTATGACAAAAATATAAGACCCGTAAATGTTCGCTTGCAAGGACCGAATATGGACATTCCATATATGGACTATTGGTTTGAATTAACAAAAAACGAGTTTAGAGATGATGATTTGTTTGACCCCAATGAAAAAATAAAAATCAAGCAAGGAAGCTTTGAGGCAATTGTAAAGGAACTTGAAATATATAATCTTTCTACAACATCTGACGATGTGAAAGGGATTGCGTTTGAGCAATTTCTTGGCAGAACATTCAGAGGCGAATTAGGTCAGTTCTTTACTCCGAGAACCATCGTTGATTATATGGTTGAAATTCTTGACCCGCAAGAAGGTGAAACTATTTGTGACCCGTGCTGTGGTAGCGGTGGCTTTCTGATTAAGGCATTTGAATATGTGAGGTCAAAAATTGAAGAAGACATTCAGCAAGCAAAAGAAAAAATCAAAGAAAAATACTACACAGATGAATTTGCCAATCTGACTGAAAAAGAGCAAGAAAAAATAGACCACGTAGTGAATGAACAATTTAATATGCTCAATGCAGAATTGGACATTAATAACCCAGATAGCCGTATACGCAGACTTTCATTTGACTGTATTTTTGGAACAGATGCAAATCCGAGAATGGCAAGAACAGCTAAAATGAATATGATAATGCACGGTGACGGACACGGTGGAGTGCATCATCACGATGGATTACTTAATGTAAATGGAATTTTTGACGGACGTTTTGATATAATCTTGACCAATCCTCCTTTCGGTGCAAGAGTTGAAAAATCTCTGAAAATAACCGAGCAAGACAAATACACCGATTTTGAAAGAATTGCAAAATATACTGAACGTTACGGCAATGACTACACAGAAGCTCTAAAACAAATTAACGACAACATAGGCAAGTCTGTATTAAGTCTGTTTGACACGGGCGAAATGAGTAGCTTGACAGAAGTATTATTTATTGAGCGTTGTTTAGACCTCTTAAGACCTGGTGGAAGAATGGCTATCGTTTTACCTGAAGGGGTTTTGAATAATGCCAAATTACAGAAGGTAAGAGATTATGTGGAAGGTAAAGCCAAAATTATCAACATTACTTCCATACCACAAGATGTATTTATTGCTTCTGGTGCAACTGTAAAACCAAGTTTGCTTTTCTTTAAAAAATTTACAGATGATGAAGAAAAATGGTATAATAAAATAAAAGATGATGCAACCAAAGCAGCTAATGAAAAACATCAGGCCGAATTGGAAGCCTTAGAAAATCAGTTAAGGGTAAGAGGGCTTGGAAAGGACGAAAAGAAGGAACTGAAAGAAAAACTCAAGCAACACATTCAACAAATAGAGGATGAAATTAAACTGGAGGTGAAAACTAAATTTGATTATGAAATTCCTATCGTTGAAGTTGATAAGGCTGGAATTAGCACCACTGGAGCACAAATTGAGAACGAATTAGAACCTGTTGCAAAAGAGTTCAAGAAGTATCGAATCAAAAACAAACTATGGCGAGACCATTTTGTGAAAGTGGAGTATGATGTATTTAATGACAGGTTTCAAAGAGTAATTGCAGCGGGAGAACCACAAGTATTTTATGGAAAGAATGCAAACAGTAACTACTAATATAGAGCAGAAAGACTGGATAAAGTATGTTCCATTCCGTGATGTAGTGTTGTGGGACGTAAAACGTTATTCATCCGAACGAATAAAATCTGACTTTCCAGTTGTAAAACTTGGTATGCACATTCAAGAAGAAAGCCACAAAGTAAAATTGTTTGACTTTCCTGATGAAGAATTTGGCATACTTGGCGTAAACAACAAGATTGGAATTTTTGATGCCTACAAGGAAAAAGGGGCGAACATTAATCAGGCATACAAAAAGATGGAAGTTGATTGGTTAGCATATAACCCATATCGAATTAATGTTGGAAGTATTGGAATGCGAACAGCAGAGCAAAAGCACGAGTATATTAGCCCTGCCTATGTGGTGTTTAGTTGTAAAGAAACATTGCTACCAGATTTTCTTTATAAACTCTTTAAAACCGATCGGTTCAATAAAATCATTAAGGAAAGCACCACTGGTTCAGTACGACAAAATTTGACTTTTGACATAATGAAGATGTTGGATATTGCTCTACCGCCACTTGAAACTCAAAAAGAACTATTAAATAATTACTACGCGAAAACTGAAAAAGCCGACAAACAGGAATTAGAAGCGAGGAATAAAGAGCAAGAAATTAATTCTTATCTTCTTGATATTTTAGAGGTTACTCTTGAAAAAACAGATAGAGTTAAAGGGATTTCATTTACCAAGTTTAGCTTAATAGACCGGTGGGCAGCCGATTATTTATTCAACTTAAACTCAATTAAAGGTATCACCGAAAGTAAGTATCCCGTTCAAAAAGTCAGAAACATATTGCTATCATATCAATACGGTTTATCATCTAAAGCAAGTGAAGAACCTATAGGAATCCCAATGCTTAGAATGAATAATATTAATAATTCTGAGCTTGATATCGATGACTTAAAATATATTCAGATTGAAGAAGGGCAAAAGGAGAAAGTTCTATTAAATAAAGGTGATTTGATATTTAATAGAACAAATAGTAAAGAGCTTGTTGGGAAAACAGCAGTTTTTGAACTGGATGAAGAATTCACTTTTGCCTCTTACTTGATAAGATTGAAGATAGACACCGAAAAAGTAAATGTTCACTATCTAAATTATCTTTTTAACTCTCCTATTGGGAGAATCCAAATAGATATGATTAGCCGTCAGGTTTTGGGGCAGGCAAATGTAAATGCCCAAGAGTTGCAGGACTTCATTTTTCCAATTCCAAATATAAAAACACAGGAAAAAATTGTATCTGCAATTTCAGAAATGAAAAATGAAGCTAATAAATTAAAACAAATGGCAGAACTCAACCGAAAACAAGCAATCAAAGAGTTAGAGAAAGAGATATTTAAAAATTAGAAAATGAAATTAACATCGCTATACATTGATGAATATAAGCTACTTAAAAAATTCAGTATTGATTTCAAAAAAGACATTTCTATTCTAATTGGTATTAATGGCTCTGGAAAGTCAAGCATATTAGAAACTATTACACAGATTTTTAGTGATGCCTTCCTTGGTGAGAAATCAAAATTTGGTTTTAAACTTTCTTATGAATTACGGTTAGAAGAAATTTTAGAGCAAACAGCAACCACAAGTGAATTTAGAACTGACTACATAGGCGTGGAGATTTCTTCACCCAAAAAAGATTCAGACCTTACATTCAAGGTTTTTGTGGCAGATAAACTTTTAGAAAAGAAAGAAGACATTGAAAAACGATTTAACAGTTTTCATAAAATATTACCAAGCAATATTGTTATTTATTATTCGGGCTTATCCGACACAATGAAAAGTATTTGTGAGCCACACGACCAAATTCTTTCTAAACAATATCGGGAAGGAAATACAAATGCACATCGTCCATTTTTCTACTTTGAACCAGCCTTATTTGAAATAATTTTAATTAGCCTACTTTCCTACGAGTATGGAAATATTCCTGATTATTTGGCTAACAGAGCCAAAATACAAGGGGTTCAAAGCATAAGAATTAGATTAAAAAAACCTACCTGGGCAAAGGGAAAAATTGACAAATGGTGGGGAGCAAAAGGAGAGGTAAAAGTGTTTTTGGATTTTCTTGACAGTATTGGAAGCCCGCTAATGATGGATGAGACTAAGTCCCAAAAAGGAAGACTTGGAAATGTTGTTATTGAAGCATTCCAAGATGAATATTTAATCATTACGATAATAGGTCAGGAAAAACTATTTGAAATCCGAGAACATCTGGTTGAGGAGAAAGCGTTGTTTAAAATTTTGAATACGCTATACATAGATGGATTGTGGGTTGATGCAGCATTTTCATTTATAAGAGAAGAAGAGGGCAAAATAAGTTCCTTTTCTGTAATAAGTGAAGGTGAACAACAAGCTATAACGATTAAAGGCTTGATGGAACTTGTGACTAACGAAAACACCTTGTTCTTGTTTGACGAGCCTGATACATATTTGCATCCATCTTGGCAGAGAAACTTTATTGAGGGGATAATCAACTTTACAGAAAGCAATATTTCTGTAATGAGTCAATTTTTAATTACAACGCACTCTCCGCAGCTGTTAAGTAATGCAAATCCTGAAAAATCGGAAGTTCAGATTTTAGAGGATGGCGCAATAATAAAAGTAACTCCGAAATATTATGGAAAAGACATTAGTACCATTCTATATGAAATGATGGGAGTTGAAAGGAGAAATAAAAAAGTAGCTAAATTATTAAGTACCCTTTTCAATCTCATAGAAGATGAAGATCTGGTTTCTGCAAAAGAGGAGTTTACAAAACTATCTAAACTATTAGGAGAAGATGACCCCGCAATTATTAGAGCAAAAACCCAGATAGATTATTTAGAAGAATCTGCTAATGAAGGAAATTAATAAGATACAAGAACCTAACTCATTATTGCAGCACCGCTTGAAACAGCATAGCAATTATGACAACCTTCCTTTAGTTGCTAAAGAAGAACTTAGAATTAATTTGCTTAGTGAGCAAGGCCACATTTGTTGCTATTGTATGAAGCGAATACCTGAAAGCACTGCTCCATATATGAAGGTTGAACATTTTAAGTGCCAAGATAATTTTCCAGACCTTCAGCTAAGGTATTCAAATCTTTTAGGTGCTTGTACAGGAAATGAGGGACAGCCAAAACGTATTCAGACTTGTGATACAAGAAAGGGGAATGATGATTTTAGTTTGCATCCAGTCTTTTCAAATCCGAGTTGCAACACTATTTTTAAGTATACAGCAGATGGCAGGATTATTTGTAATGATGAAGAATTACAAAATGAAATAGATTCAATCTTAAACCTTAATAATCAATCTCTTATTGACCAAAGAGCAGAAGTCTTTGACAATATCTCAAGTGTGGTTGAATCTGAAAGCAAAAAACAAAAGGACAGAAAAGTAAAATTGAAGTATTTTGAAAATCTACTTTTAGAATGGACTACACCAAACGTAAATGGTAAACTAAAGCCTTTTTGTATGGTAGCAGTATATTATCTAAATAAAAAAATTCGCCAAAATCAAAATTGAAAAGAAGGAACAAACATATCAACCCAAAGAAATTTAAAAGTCAAACTCTGACAGGTCAAAAAGGTGTGAACCTGATTGAAGGCATTGTGCTTGATATGGGTTTGGTGTGGAATCCTACCAATCTTGATGCAGGTATTGATGGCATTATTGAAATAAGAGATTCAAGAACAGAAGAAGCAACAAACTTTATTATTCAAGTTCAAAGCAAAGGAACAGTAAATCCTTTCACCGCAGACAATGGAAATACTTTTGAATACTTGTGTGACGAAAGAGATTTAGATTATTGGCTAAAAGGAAACTGCCCTGTGATTTTGGTATGCTCCAATGTAATTGAAAAAGAGGCATATTGGGTTTCCATCAAAGATTATTTCAAAGATTCAACCAAACGAAAAAGCCGCAAGGTAATTTTTAATAAAACGAAAAATGCCTTTACCGTTAATGCAAAAGACGATTTAATAAATCTTGCAGTTCCTGAAACAAGTGGCTACTACCTGTGTCCACCGCCAATTAAAGAAACAGTTTATTCTAACCTTTTACCGCTAATTCAATTTCCTGCCAAAATTTTTGAAGCAAAAACTAAATTCAGAAAAAACAGGGAACTGTGGTCTGCTTTAAATGAACTTGAAGACAAAAGAGGCATCAACAAATCTTGGGTATTATTTGATGAAAAAATTTATTCATTCAATGACTTGTCACAAGCCCCTTGGACAAATGTTATTTCATCAAAACCAACGGAAGTAAAGGATTTTCTAACTTCCAATTGGAGTGATTCTCACGACCTTGATACCAAGCATAGATTTATTCAGCTACTGAATAACAGCTTTGAAACCTTTACTCATCATAAGAATATCCTGCATAAAAGAGCAGGCAAAATTGATTTGTTCTATTTCAGACCAAAAGCAGATGATAATGATTTGCCTAAAACAGTAAAAGTCTATTACGACCGATTCGGCAGAAGGAGTTTTCAAACAGTGTGTGATAGGTATTCAAGAAAGAGCGACCCAAGTATTATATCTTATTTTAGACATACAGCTTTCGAAAAACAGTTTTATAGATATGACAATCAATGGCATTTAGAGATTACTCCTACTTATTTATTTACCCACGATGGGTATAAACTCCACACCTATTATGAAGGTAAATTAAAGGGGAAAAAGGGACTTGATAAAGCAGAGGCAGTTTTTAGCCAAACGCTTTTTTGGGCTGATGTCCTTACAAAAGGAAACCAAGATTTGTTTCACAATTCTATGCTAAAATTTGACAAACTATTTCTATCGGATATTGAAGTTGGAATTAATGATGTTGTGTGGCTTGAAAGAGAAGATAAGGAGAAACAGAAAATACTCACAGGTCAATTAAGTATATTCAAAAATGAAGATTAAATACATAGATGAACCAGAGCTTGAATTCGGTAATTCGTCCCATATTGATATAAAATTTGGGATTATGAATTACGGTGTTCTTGATTTTGACAAGGAGGATGCCCCAAGAAAAATTCATTTGGGTATTGTTGGTATTAATGAGGATATAGAAATTCTTGAAGAATGGATTGAAAAGTGTAAAGAACCGATTGAAGGCAAAGAGACTAAAAAGAAGAATCTTTTCCCAAGATTTCCGGGGTTTCATACAGAACACGGTTTTCATTCTGAAATCATAACCAACTCAAACATTCGGGGAAAATTGAGTCCGCAAGTCTTTAAAGAACTTTCTGGATTATCCTCTGACGAAAAGAACATCAAAGCGGTAGAAATATTTATTCGCGAAATCGAACACATAACTTCTAAAAATCATAAGGTTGATGTAATTCTTTGTGCTATTCCAAAAGTTTTAGCTGAGCAATTAACTGTTAATATTGCTGATGAAGGGGAAGAAACAGAGGAACCAACAGAAAATAATTCGGTAAAATCAAAATATGATTTCAGAAGACTTTTAAAAGCAGAAGCACTCAAATACAGAAAGCCAATACAGATTATTCTTCCCTCGACTTATGATAAATCTGTAAAGAAAAAATTTCGTATCGGGTCACAATCTGAAGGCTCTTTGCAAGACGAAGCAACAAGAGCTTGGAATTTTTTCACTGCATTATATTACAAAGCTGGTGGCGTTCCTTGGCGTTTAATTAGAAACGCTCAAGATTATCAAACCTGTTATATTGGAGTTAGCTTTTATCGTTCATTGGATGAAGAAACCTTGCAGACAAGCGTTGCACAAGTTTTTAATGAAAGAGGAGAAGGAATAATAATCAGAGGTGGTGCAGCTAAAACTTCTAAAGAAGACAAACAAATACATTTAGATGCAGAAGGTGCAAAAAAGTTACTTTCAAATGCTCTGGCCAAATACAAGCAAGAACACAAAACTAAGCCTGCAAGAGTTGTTATACATAAAACATCGGACTATGACCAAAATGAAATAGATGGCTTTGTAAATGCTATACGTGACGAAGGCATTGAATTGTTTGACTTACTTTCATTGACAAAATCAATTACAAGACTTCACAGAAATGGGAAATACCCACCATTAAGAGGGACATTTTGGGAGTTGGATGATGAAACTAAAATACTTTACACAAAGGGTAGCGTTGACCTTTTTCAAACATATCCCGGTCTCTATATTCCAAAGACTTTGAAGATTAAAGTTGCTTATCACGAACAATCTCCTAAATACTTAGCGACAGAGCTTTTAGCATTGACAAAAATGAACTGGAACAATACCCAGCTTGACAACTCCTTTCCAATAACAGTTAAGGCAGCCAGACAAGTGAGTGAGATAATTAAATACATTGACGAAAATGGATATATTGAACCCAGTTATGCATTCTATATGTAGGAGCCACCGCACAGGTGTAAGCACATTTGCAAACCGCTGCATTCCAACACGCAGACCAAAGTTTGCAAAAGAGCTTCCACCTTTACCACCCGATAGAAAATTATTTTTTAAAACCCCTCCCTTAAAAATTTTTAAAACAGCCGACACACAAGCTAAACAGACAGAAATAAGAACAAATAAAATGACATCAAAAACACAGAAATACAGAGACTTAACACTGACGGAGGACAGAAGGCCAGCTTACAACAGCGTGTATGTGGCAATAGCGGGTGAAATGGTAACTCGAAGGTCTGTGCTTCTAAGAAACATTGTGCTAAACGGACAGGAAAGTGCTTCTAATCCGCTACTGCACATACACGCAAAACGTTGGTTGCAATTTTTGACGACCCAAACATTCAAAACAATTAAATGAAAAAGTGCCTTATTATCTTGACTACAATTTTGATGTCCTTCACGACATTTAATAATGACCCAATTGACAGAATTGGTGTACCAGGACCTTTGACTTTCAACAAGACAATATTTAGTCTTTCGTGGACCGACAAACCTAATGACACTTACTATATTCAAGAATATTTGCCGACAGGAGAGAAATCAGAAAGTTTCAATCAAATGTTGACACTTCACCTATTTAACACAGAGACTAAAGTTAAAGACGCAGTTAAACAAAAAACGAAAGAGTTAGACAATCGTAAAAAGACAGACCCGACCTGTAACTATCAAGTAACAGAAAGTCCGGATGGAAAAGAATTTATGGTTGATTTTTTACTTGGAGAAAGCAAAGGTGATAAGATGACTATCATTGAATTCAATATTTATCATTACAAACAAGTTGACCTTGGCGACAAGAAAAAAGGTATTCTTGTTTATGCTTACACCAAACGGGCATACGGCGACGACATAACACCTTTCTTAAAAAATTTACGTAGTGACAGAATAGAATTATTAAATGCTATGATTGGTTCAGAAATGCCGACAGTTAGACTATCGGAAAAATAAAACTGCAACCAACAGCAGGTTTGGCAATAGGCTGGCTGACGGAATAACAATCGGCTACAAATCAATATCAGCAATAGTTCCAGCTTGACTTTATCTATTTAGCTATTAGTTGTTATCTTCATCTTTAGTAACAATTTTCAGCTTTGGTTCTGGGCTTGACGAGCAATGAATATCAGCCCATCGCCAAGCCTTGAACGTTATACGCTATGGCTTGAACCTCTTTTCTATTTCAATAGTAATCTGAAAAACCTTAGCTCTCTTTTTGGCAGAATTGGACTTTTATTGAAACGAAATAAAATTATTTTCTTAAGCAGTTCTTAAGACACTAA
>Ga0182739_1004810_pt1 | contig 10954 bp, 11 predicted proteins | sample eDN5th30CBELigBY_FD_128873 | JGI IMG/M metagenome (GOLD analysis project Ga0182739, IMG submission 128873) | Enriched backyard soil microbial communities from Emeryville, California, USA - eDNA 5th pass 30_C BE-Lig BY (version 2) (version 2) | ecosystem: Environmental > Terrestrial > Soil >...
CCGGCGACGACCACCCCTTTGAGTGCCCCCGCCTTCTTGCGGTCGAGCATCTCGCGAATCACCGTCAGTGATTCCTGCCGAGCCGCGTCGATGAATCCGCACGTGTTGATGATGACCAGGTCCGCCTTCTGGGCATCGGGCACGAGCACATAGCCGTCCTGGGCCAGGAGTCCGAGCATGCGCTCGGAGTCCACCAGATTCTTGGGACAACCCAGGCTTACGAAAGAGAACGTGCCTTTGATCTCGGGGTTCGGAGTCATCGGTCTCGAAGTTCCCGTCGGCCCGGCAAAGAGCGAGGCTGCAGACGAGTGAGGGAGGAAATCTGCATCGCAATCCGACGCAGCAAAGAGTTATACCCTAAGAAATTGCGGACCGCGGCGTCAAGGCTTCCAAACCGGAAGCTTGCTCTTGGGCCCGTCATCGATTATACTCGGTTCCATCAATCAACGGTGCCGGTTTTGGTTGTGTTGAATCCTTAACTCAACCCTGGCACTGTTGTTTGGGAATGCACTCGTAGCTCAATTGGATAGAGCATCGGTCTTCGGAACCGAAGGTTGTAGGTTCGAGTCCTACCGGGTGTACTGACCGCAAATCCCTCCAGAGCAGTTTGGTCGATCTAACCGCGAGTCGTCGCTGGCGTGTTCGGATGAACACTTTGCAGTAGCGATGAGTGGCGGGCGCTCTTTTTGAAGTATCACGGCCCCCGGGGTGTCTTTCGCGAGAACCCCGGGGGCTGTGCCTTGCGCCAACCTCGCCATGGGTCGCGATACCGACGTGAACGAAGGCGAAAAGATCAGAGCGAAACCGAAACCTGGAAACCCGATCGTCGAAGTAAGATCCAGGTCCTCCATAACGCTATGATAGATCGCCTTTTGCGGCGGGAAGCTTTTTCATCGCCCTGCTTTCGTGCGCGGGTTGCTTGCCCCACCTTCGTGGACCGCGCCCGGGTGGGGAATATGATGAGGTCGGCGAGGCCGATTCGGAGGAGCGCCGAACGTGTCTGCTCCGTCGGTGCCGAGGTATGAGTCCTGTTCCCGAACGCCTTGCGGCGGATGACCGTCTGGGGTGATCCCTCGGCCCCGGCCTCCTTCAGAGCGTCGAGGAGCTTCTCCGCCGATCCGTCGTTCTCTGGTGTCGGCGGGCGCAAAGCCAGGGGAAGCCGTTAGCCGCGTCCGTATCGGTGAGCCGGCGATGAAACTCCTCGCTCGTTACATTGGCGATGAGCGAAATGGACGCCCCGGTCCCCCGGGGCCGGCTGTTCTGGGTCACGGTCCCGGGCGAGTCACCGTCCCAGCACGGCTGGAAATAGCCGCAGGGGGAGCCTTTCCAGGTCAGGGCGAACCGAACTTGGACTCGACGAACAAGGCTCGCTGGTCGTCGACGTCTGGGCTGACCATGACGTCCTGGTATCTGCTGCCACCGGGCCGCGGATCGCCACCAACCTTCTCACGCTTGATGATGGCGTCCCGAACCTCGCAATCACGCCTTTGCCCAGGCTTATCCACACGGCAAGCTCAACGAGTCCAACGGCGGTTGTCTGCAGTTGGACGTGAGGGCAACGTCGTTGTCGCGTTCGGGACGCCGGTGAACTGGGTCCTTATGACCCCGGACGGGACCCGGAAGCTGTTGGCGGGGAACCGAGCGGAGGCAGGGGCAGACACACCCGCGGACTCGGCCTGTATCCTTCGGACCTACGGGCGGCAGGGCCGAGATATACTGGATGCCGTGGTCGCGTAGTTGCGCCAGAGGCCGGGTCATGTCTTGGAATTCGACCATGTCAAACTCGAGGGTCCGGCCTTCTGAAATCTCGGACACCCGTTTGGGCCTTACCCGTTAGGCCCCTTTCGGGGCGGGACGAACCAGCCTTGGCGACCTGAGTGGCCGCTCGACGCAAGGAAATGGCGATGGCAATCGAACTGGAATGCGCGAGCGTGATTGTGCCGACCCGTGCGCTGGACGAAAGATATGCGGGCGGTCTGAAGGCCTATCGGGATGACTGCCCCAACAACTCGTATCTCCAGGACGACCACCTTGCCCGGGTTGGCTTCATGAGCACGGCCGAGGCGGAGGAGTACCTGGGCCAGATCGCCGCAAAGGGCTTGCGCGTCACCGAGGATCCCAGTACGAGTGATGCTCTCATCCTTTGCAGCGGTCGAGAGCCGGCGCCGTGTAACTGGCTCATGATCGGGGAGCACGATGGGGTTGTGGCGTGCTGGCTGCGCGAGTCACCGCCGGGACCGTTGGTCCGGTGGCGGGAAGGCCCGATCTACCGATGCCCCGGCCAGACGCTGAGGGAGCTGCCCGGGGTCTTTCGTGATAAGGGTTTCACCTGCCGTCCTTCGGGGAACGGTGGAGGCAGGCTCATCTGTGAGCGCGGAGACCACCGGATCGATGTCGAGATCTTCGGGGGCAAGGTCCCCGGCGAGGACGGGTTCATCGTCCTGATTCCGCAGTATGGGAGGATCGCTGGGGCCCCCGAAGACGAGGACCTGATTCGTGAGGTCGACTCGCTGCTGAGAGGACATGGCCTCGGCGGACCCACGGCAAACTGAAGGACCTCCCGGCTTTGTGCAGTCGCTAAACAAGTGCGATCCCGGTAACCAATGACTGAAAGGATAAGTCATGGTTTGTCGATGCTGGGTTATCACCTGCCCCCAGTCTTGCGATGATGAGGGTTCACATCGCATCGGTCGGGTTCGCAGGGGAATGATATTGATTGGTCCCGGTTGGCGACCTTCATGATCGTCACGTCGAGCACAGGGGCCTGCTGCTCGAAGATCTGGTCCCGGTCGTTGACGCGTTGCAGGCAGCTCTGTTCCGCAAGATGATGTCGGGGTTGTGGGGCGGGTGTTGAACTGCCGCGAAAGTAGGCCTCAAGGAGGTCGACATGACCACTCCCACGGCGCGACGACCGACAATCCGTATCCGGCAACTCATGGCTGGGATCGCGGTCATGGCCGTTGTCTTCGCCAGTCTCGCATGGGCTGAACGGGCTGGCGTTTGGTGGTGGGCCTCGGAAGCGTTCGGATTGAGCCTGTACTTCTATCCTAGATTCGCCTGGGCGGCCGGCGTGGCTTCGCTTGTCGCCTTGATTGCGACGGCCGCTGATCGTCGTGTCTGGCGTTTGCGCTCGCTCTGGATGCTTTCCCCTGCTGCGATACCGATCCTTCTCCTCGCGTTCGGGATCATCTTCCCCAATGCGTGCTATGCGGCAGAAGGATGGCCGATGTACGTCATCGATTGGTCCCCCTGGCTCCTGCTTCCGCTGGGACTTGCCTTGCTGGCTTGTTTCCGCTCGGCATCGACCTGGATCATCATCCTCGGTGTCTCGACGGCGGCGGCGTGGCTTTCGCTTGGCTCACAAATTATGAGTTTTATGTCCGTGACCAACTGCTGGCTCTGACCGGGGCGACGGGAGGCCTCGAGGATCTCGGCGAGGTCGCCGCCATGACGCCGAGGGCGTAGAAGTCCCAGGATCGCTTGAACGGCCATTGGCCAGCATGGATTCTGCAACACGAACACCGAATGCAATCTCTCGATCACCGATGGTTTGATCCTGATCGCAGGGATGGCGATGGTGCGGCTGACGCATCCGGACGTCACGCTGGGGCAGACTCGGGATGAGTTTCTGACCTCGGCAGACGGCTGGACGCGTGAGACGGCGCTCACGCGGCTCTTCGAGAGCGGCCCATTTTACGCCATCCCCTTCGTGGGAGCCTGGACGTCAGCGTGCCTTCTCGTCCAGATGAACGGCCCTCGATGACGACGCCTGGACGATGCCAGGGGCGAGCGTCGTCTGCTTTCGCATCCTGCATCACGAGGCCTGTGAAGATCAAGGGTGAGTCATTCGGACACCGGGATTGTTGCGGGACAACCCGATGGTGCCGAGAATGACGATGAACCCGCCACAGATCGGAATTTTGGAGGCGACCGGATGGCTTATTCCTCTGACATAACCAAGACGCTGACAGAACAGATAACGAAGTTCGCCACCTTGCATCGTCATCAACTTGCAGGGCACTTGGCGAACCTGGACTTCTGGGCGGCGGAAGTACGGCACTGCCTCGAAGTCATCGATGGCTACGGCCGTAGGTTCGAGCGGATGAAGGCGGCCCAGTTGAACCTCGTGACCGATGCATGGCTCGGGCGCGTCCCGAGCCGAGAACTTAGAGAAACGAGACGACAACTCTGCGATGCCTTCTATCGCTTCTTGATCCGCTGCTTCCGCGAAGGTCTCATCGACGAGTCTTCGTTGCGAAGGGTCTGCGGAACGCTCGACATCGGTGTTGAGTCCAGCGACCTTCGGTCGCGGCCCTGAACATCGACCCCGCACCTGGCCACGAATCTGCGCCTGGAGAGTCGACCCGGTTCTTCGGATTGCCTGACGGCCATCCGATAGCGAAGAGTCGGGTTTTGTCGGAGCTTGTGAGACGAGACGAGCCATGACCCACGGTCGATTGGCCGATTTGATTCCACCCATCCGACTTGTTCGTCAGGTCGCTTCTCGAGTACGCCGAACCCGAGCTTGGGAACTCCGTCCCTCTTGAACCAGAGTCAGCCGTCGGCTTTGACGGTCAGGCTGGTGGGCTCGAAACCCGGATCACCGAGCGACGGCGGCCCATCGCCCCTGGCGTTCCACGAGTCCTAAAGAGAGGGCGGCGGGGCGACGCGCATGGAGTGGATTGCCAGAGATGAAAGTGGTCCGAAGTGGTGGCGGCTCGTGGCGCTTCGCTGGGAATGTCCGTGAAGCCACCATGGCATCGCAATTGCCGATCAAGGCTCTGGCTGTCGGCATTCCAGCTTGGGAAGGATCGTTGTCCGATGGCTCTCGCCTCCGTTGCCCCCACCCGGCTTGGACCTCGACCTTTTCGAGGGGCGGGCCTACGTGGGGCTGAGCCCGTTTATGATGACGGACATTCGACCGATCGGCCTACCGCCGATCCCGTTCGTCTCGAGTTTCCATGAGACGAATGCGCGAACTTACGTCCATGTCGGGAGCCGTGATCCTGGGGTCTGGTTCTTCAGCCTTGAGGCATCGAGTGCCCTCGCGGTCCTAGGGGCATGCGCTCTTCTGGGACTCCCTTACTTTAGTGCGTGCATCGAAATGACATTTCTCAATACAAGAAATGCCTCTGGGTCGGTGATTGATTATCGACTGCGGCGGAATTGGCCGGCGCGTGAATCGGCCTCTTGTAAGGTTCGCTATGCGCCCTTCGGTCCGGCGGCCGTCGCTGCGACGGGCACGCTGGAGTATTTCCTCGTGGAGCGCTACGTTCTCTACAGTCAATACGGTCATCGCCTGTATCGAGGGCGTATTCATCACACGCCCTGGCCGCTGCGATGCGCCAGCGTGGACGGTCTTGAAGAGTCCCTCCTGGCGGCCGCAGGGATGGCTCGCCCCGATGAAACCCCGCTCGTTCACTATGGGGGAGACGTCCATGTCGAGATCTTTCCCACGGAGCGGGTCGGGATGCGAGGGAGAATCGGAGGCGTCACATGAACGGAATGTTTGGCGATGCCGTCGCGGGTCTGGCAGGCACGGCGGTGATGTCGTTGGCGATGGCCGGGGCCAAGGCGGCTGGGCTGTTGCCCGGTGAGACACCCCCCAGGAGGGTCAGCCGTAACGTCGAAAAGGCCCTGGGGCTGAGCGACGAACGGTCTCCCACTTCATCCGAAGCGGGATGGATCGGTCAGCATTTCGCCTTCGGCGCGACGGCTGGTGTCGCGTATGGGCTCGTTGAACGTCGCCTGCCACTTCGTGAACCTCTGCTTGTCGGTCCGTTGTATGGGGCTGCGCTCTGGGCTTTCAGCTACGCGGGCTGGCTGCCCGCAACGGGACTTTATCCTCCGCCTGATGTCGAACCGAAGCGCCGGGTTGCCTCGATGATCGCAGCCCACCTGATCTATGGGACCGTGACAGCGGCCGTGGCGCGCACCCTCGACGCGGGGCCCGGACCGGTTCACCCCTCCAGGGGTTCTCATGCCGGTTGGGTCTCGGAGCGTCGGCTCTCGATACCGGCGGGTTGTCGGTGAGTCGACATCATCGGTCGGCCACTCGTTTTGATCCGCCTGGTTCGACAGACTTGCAACGCCTCTCCGGACAGGCTGTCCGCAAGCCGCTCCGGAGTGTCCGGCGTAACCGCGACATCCCGCAGGATATCGATAGGAGAGCCACGTCATTCCTACTTATCGCCGACGGACGTTGAGCTGAGTTTTGGCCGCGATCAGAGACGGGTCGAGTTCGTCGAGCGGACGAAAGCGAGCGAGCTCGAGCCAGCGCGGTCCGGTGCGCTTGGACTCCATCGCCGTTCGCAGGACGTCGGCCAACGCGGCGCTCAGGGTGGTGCCACCGATGCCGTCGAGGTGGCTGGGGTCGACGAAGACCGAGCGTGGATAGTCGGCTTGGCGGCCGTCAAGAACGACCAGGTTCGGGAATTCCGCCTGGATCTGAAGGGCGAACTCGGTGTAGGCAGTTTCCAATCCTCGCTGTTCACGGCGCGTACGCGCTTCCGGAGAGTAGGGGGGCATCAGCCAGAAAACGGGAATGTCGTTTTCCGCCGCAAGCTGCAGGAACCGACGGGCGTAGGCGACCATCACGGGAGAGGGCGTCCAGGGGGTCTTGAAGAGAGACTGGAACTCGGCACGTTCCAGGTCGGCGGGCTGGAATTGAGGGTTCGGGCTGGTGAGCTGACTGCCGCGATGATAGCGCCATTGGTCGAGGTGGAAGCGGTTGGCCTGGCGCATCGAACGGCTCTGGCCGTCGAAGGCCGCAAGGAGGTGGTCGCGGAGGTCGGTCCGATTTCGAACGGAAGGGAGGAGCCGGCCGAGGACGACGCGGGAGAACAGCTCGTCGCTCCTTGTGGTCTGGGCGAGATCCCAGCATTCGCGAAAACTCAGCAGTTGCTGGTAGAGCCAGACGTTCGGCATCGGGTCGATTTCAAGGAGATACGGCTTGAAGTTCACGAGGAGGGCCGTTGGGCGTGCCCCTGCTTCAAGGGCGCGACGAAGCAGAAAGTAGTCGATCGGCGCCTGTCCGGCGGCGACGGCCAGGCTCAGGCAACGTCGACCGGTTCGCTGTTGGATCACGCGTGGTAGGACACCGTGCCGGATCATGCTGTCGCCGAAGCAGAGGATCTCGTTCTCCCTCACACTCCGCTCGAGGCGACGCCCAACCTGATTCCAGTCGATTCCCACGATCGGAGTCAGGTCGAGTTTGTGATGTGCCACGACCAACTCGATCGCTGTGATGGCGATGAGCATCCCTAACAGACCCGAGGGTCGCATCCGAGCCCGCGAGGCCCGCGCCGGATCATCCATGTTCATCGGCGGCACGACTCTTCTCTTTAGGAAGATGGGGGAGGTCCATTGGTACGTGGGACCTTGGTCGATCACCGAACGGCGGTTATGGCCTGAACCAAGGAAGTACGGGGCCACGACGCTTGACGAACGATGGGGTCGAAGCTTCGGGTCTGTCGATCCCAGTTGGGGAAACTTGGCGTGGTTATAACGAAGATTCGGGCATCCGGCGCCTCGGCCGTAAGGAAATCCAGGAGAACTCCACCGAAATGGTTCGGTGACTCAGGGCCTCGGACTGCGCTGCCGTCGCGGCTCACGGAGAACGCCGCTCCCAAGACCGAGAGGACGTAAAAGACTTGAGCACTCTCGGTTGAGTGGTGCGTCCGCCAAGTGGTTTGCCCTCGGCCCAGCCAATCTCTGCCGCTCGAGACGGGATCGAAGTTGGTGGCGTGGCCAGCCCGACGCTGTTCGAGAATAGGCTGGCCCTATTTCGGGCGGGCGTTGGGCGTTTGCGAGGCCGTCGGGGCGATCGGCTTGATTCCCATCGATTGCTCGATCAGCCGAGTGATTTCATCCTTCCTGGCACGGCGGATGATGGCCCATTCGGGGTCGGTCTGGCGCACCGTGAGTACTGAGACTTTTGAGAAGCGGGACTCATTCAAGGGTGTCGTGAGGCGAAAGACCTCGTGAGCCATCCCAGTCCCTTCAGCGATCTGTCCCAGAAGCTCAACTTGACTGGCGGTCAGGTCGAACTTGGGGAGGCCCTCGGCTCCCGCCACCTTCTGTTTCAGAGCAAATAGGAGGACTTGAAGGTCGTCGTCAAGGAGCATACCCCAACCGGCTCCGTTTTGGCGCAGGCCGATCACTTTCAAGGTCCCGGGGTTGGCTGCGTCATCGGCCCGTTTCGACCGGTAGACGACGTAGACCTTGTCTTTCCCTTCGACAACATGTCCGACGACCTGCATATCCAGCTTCTTCAGGAGCTCTTTGTACCCCGGGATCCGCTTGGTGGAGCCTCGGAGGTAGGCCGCCATGAAGGCCACCGGGTTCATCGCTTTCAGGTCATTCGTCGTCTTGGCGCCCTCGAATAACGAGAGAACCTCGGTTGCTTTCCCGGACCGAGTCGCCTCGTCAAGAATGCCGAGCAGGGCGGTTTGGAGTTGGGTAAGCGACTCGGGATGCATCGCCTGAGCGAAGGCCTCGATCCGATCTTCCTTGAGATCGCGCAACGAGGCACGCGCCACGTCTTCGGGACCCGAGGAAGGAGGGCCCGCCTGACCCATTGCCTGCGAGTGGAGGGGAAGCCACGCGAGACTGGCGACCACGATCCATGCTCGTCGCTTCGACATCCGTCGTCTCCGAAGGTTGGTGGAGCCCGGCCGGAGAACCGACAGGGCTGACCCGACTCGATGGGGAACCGGATCTATTTAAACGAACTCGCCGTCTCTGGCAACCAAGGCTTTTCTGTTCGTTTGTTCAGAAACGGAGGCTGTTCGTGGCGATCGAACCGAGGGAATGGGGAGCCGCGAAGCGGGCCCCCGGGCGTTGGGGGCCGCCGGCCGGTGTGTGAAGGGGGCGCTCTTGGCTGGGCCGGAGCAGGGACGGATTTGGGAGGAACCCTGTGCGATTAGAGTTGCAGGTTGTCGAGCAATTCGGCGAGGTAGGTCTCAATCATGCGGGCGGTGCGCTGATAGGTTTCACGATCGCCGCCGACCGGGTCGGCCACGTCGTCCCCTTGGGGGTGGAGCAACCGGGCGTAGGGAGCGCATTCGGGGACCTGGTCGAGCAAGGCGTCGAGGTGGTCGTTGGTCATGGTGATGATATGGTCGGCGTGGCGGATCATATCGGGGGTGAGCTGTCGGCTGGCATGATGGTGGAGCGAGCCACCACGGGACCGGACCACCTCGATGGCGTGGGCAGCGGCCGGCATCCCGTTGGAGGTCGCGATCCCGGCCGAGAGCACGACCAGACCGCGCTCTTCGAGCTCGTCGATGTCGCAGCCCAGGCGGCGGGCCAGGAGAATCTTGCAGAGCGCCTCGGCCATCGGGCTCCGGCAGGTGTTGCCCGTACAGACGAACATCAGGATCGTGCCCGCCATCCGGGTGAGGTACGAGGTATCGACCACACCGGGGCGGACGACACGGTACCGGTCTCCCTCGACCTCGACCGAGGTCGAGACGTTTCCCAGCCGGGTGGGACCGTCGTCCAGGATCATGGCGAGTCCGGCGGTCGACTCCAGGTGCTGGGCCGTGGTCGCGGCTTTTCCGTCGGGACCAACCCCGCGAGAGATCACCAGGGGGGCGGGCAGGAGCCGAAGGATCTCACGAATGAACGGGTGGGCGGGCGAGCGCAGGGCCACCGCGCCGTTCGGGAAGACCAGGGGCCGTACGCTTGCCGGCAGCCGGAGTGCCAGCCCTTGGGAGTCGGCATTCGGAAAGATCAAGGTCACCGGCCCTGGCCAGGCGCGTCGTGCCAGCCGCCAGCCGAGCTCGGAGAGGCCCGGGACCCAGTCGGCCACTTCGACCGGGCCTTTGAGCAGCAGGGTCAGGCAGGCGGGATCGCCCGCCTCCTTGAGTTGCCGAAGCTGGGCGACGGCGTCGGGTTGCAAGGCGCTGGCGGCGACGCCGTAGACCGTCTCGGTGGAGAGTCCGACAAGACCCCCCTGAGCCAGGCAAGCCACGGCGCGATGGACGACGTCGCGTCGGTCGTCAGCCTGGGCCAGATCGATCCGTTCCGGCTGCGAATTCGGCTCGGTCATCAATTCGCGTTGACCTCGTCAGTCGAGAGTGGCTCCCTCCGCCGGGGCGACTCGCAACCTTAAACCAGCTCTGCCCCATACTCTACGTCGGCGATTTTCGCCCGGTCAACCCGACTCTACCACGGTTTGACTCTGGCAGATACGCGAAATAGATAGGATACCAGGAGAACACCCCCTGGCCATGATTTCGGCCGGCCGAGGCCGGACCCTGGGGCCAGGCCGGATCCCCAGCCGTCTTTTCTCGGCTGGTTGGCCAAGCGCGGGGAGATTCGTTGAGGAGGAGGCGAGCGCCTACGGCTGGTCGGCAAACCCTCGCCCGGCCGGCTCAGAACAGAAAGGTAAGACCCGCGAGCTCGCTGAGCCGAGCATAGATGTCACGCACTTGCTGGGCCGTCTGGACGGTGAGGTCCATGGTGATGGCGACGTGCCGCCCGCCGGGGGTGGTTCGGACCGAGTGGTCGACCTCCGACATGCTGGTCAACTCCGCCACAACGGCCTCGATCACCCGGGACTCGAAGTCGTCGTCCACGGTCCCGATCGCCTTGATCCGGTAGGTGCCCGGGAAGAGGTGAGTGGATTCAAGAAGGTCGAGCGATGGGCGATGATCCATGAATTCGGCTCCGACGCCCGATGAGAAAACCGGGAAGGACAAAACGCCAACTCAATCCTAACGCCGATCCGAGACGTTCGACAACGCGGAATTCCGCCGGGCGAAGCCGAGGCCCGGAAGAGCGCCTGGCGGATTGGGTGGGCGCTGAGAACGAAGAAAACCCCGCCAGGCCGGTGGGCCCGTCGGGGCTGGTTGGTTTTCCTGGCCTCATCATCCGTCCACGCTGCGCAAAACAGACCGCAGGCCGGATCAGGATAGACCTATTTCTTGCGGTGCCGGATCCTGCTGCG
>Ga0182739_1004811_pt1 | contig 10954 bp, 12 predicted proteins | sample eDN5th30CBELigBY_FD_128873 | JGI IMG/M metagenome (GOLD analysis project Ga0182739, IMG submission 128873) | Enriched backyard soil microbial communities from Emeryville, California, USA - eDNA 5th pass 30_C BE-Lig BY (version 2) (version 2) | ecosystem: Environmental > Terrestrial > Soil >...
ATATCATCTAAATAGTGACGGCATACTTCGTAAGTATCATGCCCAACACATTTAACAGCAGCCCCGTCAACAAATTTATCGATCGTATCCAAAGAAACTACTTCGCCATGTTGGAAAGCAGATTTCATGCTGGCTGCACCAGCAGGCTCTACACCGATAACTTTACTCGAAGGGGATAAGTTTTTAATGTAGGAAGAGACACCTGACATTAAACCGCCCCCGCCGATACTGCCAAATACATAATCGATCGGTTCTTCGATGTCATTCATAATTTCGACAGCCACTGTTCCTTGGCCAGCCATTACATCTGCATCATCGAATGGATGGATGAAGATGCGATTCTCCTGCTCACAATAGGTAAGTGCGCTTTCTGCCGAGTCGTCAAAAGTATCTCCTGCCAGTACAATCTCCACAAAGCTTCTGCCAAACATCCGTACTTGATCGATCTTTTGTTTCGGTGTAGTCTTCGGCATAAAGATTGTTGCTTTAATTTCCAGCTTTGCACACGCATATGCAACACCTTGTGCATGGTTGCCGGCACTTGCACAAACGACACCTGAAGCACGGGCTTCCGTTTCGATTTTTTTTATTTTATAATAGGCACCACGTAATTTAAATGAGCGAACATGCTGCAAATCTTCACGCTTAAAGTAAATTTTTGCCCCATACTTTTCGGATAAATATTCGTTTAATTGCAGGGGTGTATGTACAACAACATCTTTTAAAAAATGATGTGCGATTAATACGTTTTCAACTGCAATCGTAGTCGGTTGAGTAACTCCCATTTCCATGTAACCTCCGTCATCTGATTAAAGATTATATTATTCTATCATAAATTTATGTCGTAATGGCGTAAAAATTCTGTAAATTATGAAAATTCATCAATACGCCATAATGAAAGCGGTTTAATAGAGAAATGAGGCAATGTTTTAGACAAGATTACCTTCAAACTGAAACGAGAACTAAATCTTGTTGGTGTGCATATCCATGAACAAAATAGGAAAAGCTGATGTATGAACTAAGACCTAAGTCGTAAATCACATTTTAAAGGTTTAACCGAAAATTAAAGGGGAAATTATATTATTGTGAAAGGGCAATTTTGCAGATAGGAAAACTTATTGGCAATGTCCAAATTTATATATCAGGAGGAATAACAATGGCTAAAACAGCGATTATTACAGGTGGAGGCAGCGGGTTAGGCCAAGCAACAGCAATCCGTATGGCTGAGGAAGGTATTAATATTGCGGTAGTGGATGTCAGTGAAAAAGGCGGAAACGAAACAGTTGAACAAGTTAAAGCAAAAGGTGTAGACGCTATTTTTATTAAAGCGGATGTATCAAAAGCGGAAGAAGTAAAAAACTATGTTGATGAAACAATGAAGCATTTCGGTTCAATTGATTACTTCTTTAACAATGCAGGGATTTCCGGCAGCGGTAAATACTATTTAGAAACTACGATTGAGGAAATCGAACAAATTGTCGGCATTAACTTGCTTGGGGCACTTTATGGTGTACGCTATGTTGCTGATGTAATGCTGAAAAACGGTGGCGGTTCCATCGTGAATACGGCATCAAGTGCCGGTGTAATTGGACAAGATTCCGTTGTTACATATTCGGCAACAAAACACGGGATTGTCGGGTTAACAAGAAGTATGGTAGCGGAGTACGCCAAAGACGGTCTGCGTGTTAATGCAATCGCTCCGGGACCAACTGAAACACCGATGGTAAAAGCTTTTTATGAAGCAAACCCGCAAATGAAGGAAAATGCCACAGGCGGAATCCCGCAAAAACGTTTAGGTACACCAGAAGAAGTAGCAGAGCTTGTAACATTCCTGCTAACTTCAAAAGCAGAGTATATTAACGGGGAAGTCATCCGTATTGACGGCGGCTTCACAAGCACGAAGTAAAAAAGTGAAAAGTAAAAGGGCTGCTGGGAAATTTGATTTCCCGGCAGCCCTTTATTGTTTAATTAAAATAATAAATGTGCAATTGCTGCGATAATTGGAATCGAAATGATTGTACGAATTAAGAAAATCATGAATAGATCCCAAAGTTTTAATGGAAGCTTCGTACCTAAAATCAGTCCGCCGACTTCCGACATGTAAATTAACTGTGTAACCGATACTGTCGCGATGAAGAAACGTGTCATTTCAGATTCAATGCCTGCACCTAAAACAGAAGGTAACAGCATGTCCGCAAAACCGACAATCATCGTTTGTGCAGCTTCACCGGCTTCAGGAATTTGCAGAAGCGCTAAAATTGGCTCAAATGGCATTCCTAATATACGGAAGAAGCTAGTAAACTCGGCTAACACTAAAGCGATTGTGGCGAATGCCATAATAATCGGTGTAACCGCAAACCACATTTCCAGTACATTAATAAATCCGTTTTTGATCATTTTACCTAAGTTACGGTTAGAATCGGCTTTTGATAAAGCATTGTGTAATCCAAAAGAGAATACATTATAGCCATCTTGTACATCTTCACGGTTTGCAGGCACTTGTGAGCCATCGATTAACGTATCTGCTTTTTGTTTTAAAGGATAAATACGAGGCATAATGAATGCTAAAATTAATCCGCAAATAATGACAGAAGCATAAAATTCGATGAAGTAATCACCAATGCTGATTGTTTCAACTACTACTAAACAGAAAGTAATCGATACGACCGAGAAAGTTGTCGCGATTGTTGCTGCTTCACGGCCTGTATAGTTTTTTTCTTCATATTGCTTGCTTGTAAGCAATACGCCGATTGTTCCATCGCCCACCCAAGAAGCAAGGCAGTCAATGGCAGAGCGTCCTGGAATTTTGAATAGGGGACGCATAATTTTTACCATCATCGACCCGAAAAATTCAAGTAAACCGAAGTCTGTTAATAAAGGCAACAATAAACCGGCAAATAAAAACAGTACAAACATGAAAGTTACAAGACCTGCCGCCGGATCAAGTAACACGCCTGTTGTCACATCACTTGTTAAACTCTCAGGCCCGATTTGCAAAACATACATACTTGCAAATATAACTGCAAGCACACGCATGATTGTCCAGAACCAGTTCACACGGAATAATGAATCAGCGAGTGTACGCTGTTCTGTTTTTTTCGGAATAAATTGCATTACGACAGATCCTGCCGCAGCAACAATAAACACAATGAATGCGAACCAGTGAATGAATGGCTCTACTTTACCTGCCAAAAAGTTTGCCAGGATTGCAATCGGTACTTTTATGCCGTCTTCTGTATTAATCGGTGTAATAAACAGAAATACACCAAGAGCAGAAAGGGCAATAAACAGAAACCAAGTATACGTAGAAAATTTTGTTTTCATATATGATAACCTCTTTGATTGTTAGTTTGAATATTTATACACTATAAAACGTGATTATTCATTTGTCTACTGTTTTACATAAAGATTAATATTTCTGAAAACTACACTGATTAAAAAATGAATATAATTAGGCCGACGAAAAGTTTATATGCAATAAACATCATATTTTTGAAGAAATAAGCTAAAAATGAACCGAATAAAAATGCAAAAGATGAATAAGAGAAAAAAAGACGTCTGCAAATCAAAAAATATGCAAACGTCTTTTAAATTATAAATATGCATTAATCATTAAATGTAACAGTGTAAAATCTTTCATGATTTAACCAGTTATCGAGTGAGACGTCACCAGTATCTACCCGTTTTTCGGCGTCTTGAATCATCCAGGCAGTTTGAGAAGCATGCGCTTTTAAAGCTTTTAACTTATCTGCCTTTACAGATTCGATATCGATTGTAACATCCGGCTCACCGTTTTTCTCGACTGTGTCATTCGCAAATGCACAAGCTAAAATTCGAGGTCGGTACTGTTTATCGATACGACGTACCGCTTCAACAACCGCGCGTCCAGTTGCTTCATGATCGGGATGGACAGCAAAGCCAGGTAAAAATGTGAAGATTAATGAGGGATTCAGCTCGACAATCAAATCATTCACGAGCTTGACCATTTTTTCATCATCTTCAAATTCAACTGTTTTATCACGTAAACCCATCATACGCAAATCACTGATACCCATTGCCTCACATGCTTCCATCAGCTCTTTTCGGCGAATTTCCGGCAATGATTCGCGTGTTGCAAAAGGAGGGTTTCCTAAGTTTCGTCCCATTTCGCCCAATGTTAAACAAGCATATGTAACAGGAACTCCCATGTTGTGGAATAAGCGTAATGTACCTGCAACTGAAAAGGCTTCATCATCCGGGTGCGGATAAACGACTAAAACGTGACGTTCTTCTTGTAATGTCATATTAGCGACCTCCTTAATAAGCAAATGGCGTTTCGCTGATTTCTAATGCAACCGCCAGCTTTCCAGTATTATCTAAACCAGCCATTAGTAAACGGCCCTGATCGTCCAGTTCGAAATGTGTAATTCCTTGCGCGTAGACCCAGCCATGCGGCATTTTAAGTCCAACACGGTGCGGGGCGTCTCCTACCACTTTTCCTAATTCATAGCGTATTTGTACATTGCGTATAAATGCGCCTGCATTGAAAAAGCTTTCATTGTAATGTGTTGCATAAGAGCCGTTTGTAGTTTCTAGATGAATAAAAACGTCTTTGTTCGCAAAAGAATTAATTAACTCCTGGAGCTCGTTAGTATTTACTTCCTTCATCACTCTTATTAACTCCTTTCGAATCTTTCTATTAATAGTATAGTCAAAATATATTCGACTGGGAAACGAAAAAGTCACACAAGAAATGAGTTCCTGTGTGACGCAGTTGACTTTATGCATTATGCTTTAACATAATTTGGAATTGTTGTAACCGTAACTTCAGGTGCACCGAAACGTGGTTTAGCCCCGTGCATTACTGGTCCAACATGTTCATTTAAAGCCCATCCGTGTTTAATCGCTGCTGAAACGAATTCTTTCGCTTCAATAACCGATTCCTCAACAGAAAGACCATTTGCTAAGTTTGCACAAATACTCGCTGCAAAAGTACAGCCTGCCCCATGATTATAAGTAGAAGAAACTTTTTCAGTTTCTAATAATTTAAATTCTACTCCATTATAGAACAAATCCACGGCTTTATCATGTACTAAGGCTTTTCCACCTTTAATTACAACATTTTTCGCACCTAGCTCATGAATTTTTACTGCGGCAGCTTGCATTTGCTCGATAGTTTTCGGCGTTGTTGTACCTGCCAGCTGTCCTGCTTCGAATAGGTTAGGTGTGACAACTGTTGCATAGGGTAATAAATATTTAATCATGGCTGTCGTGTTGCCTGGGTTCAATACTTCATCTTCGCCTTTGCAAACCATTACGGGATCGATGACAATTTTATCTGTACCGGAAGCCTGAATTGCTTTTGATGCCATTTGAATAATTTCTTCAGTTGAAAGCATACCTGTCTTAATGGCATCGACACCTGTTGAAAGGGCTGTATCGATTTGTTTTTGCAATAATTCTGTCGGCAGTGGTGTAACCGAGTGGCTCCAAGTTTTCGGATCCATTGTCACAACAACTGTCAATGCGACCATTCCGTATGTGCCATGTTCCTGGAAGGCTTTTAAATCGGCCTGCATTCCTGCGCCTGCAGAAGTATCAGAACCGGCAATCGTTAAAGTTTTTTTTAGTGTCATAAAGCATATCTCCTTAAAGTGAATATTCGAATTATAATTAATTTAAGTATAACGTCTAGCTGACTATATAAAAATAGCCAGAAAACGAAAAATCTATAATGCCAGAAAATATGCTTGCACTTTTACGTCATATTCAATAGCGTTTAAAATGAGGTGGAAATTATGATGAAACAGTTGACGAATAGATGGAAAGATTTATTGACTCAAGAAGTGGAACAGCCATATTATAAACAGCTTGTAACATTTTTAGAGCAGCAATATAGGGAAGAAACAGTGTATCCGAAGAAGGAGAATATTTTCAATGCCCTCCAGTTAACGGATTACAATCAAGTAAAAGTAGTCATATTAGGACAAGATCCGTATCATGGTCCGAATCAGGCCCATGGATTGAGCTTTTCGGTTGAAAAAGGGCAAAAGTTGCCTCCTAGTCTAAAAAATATGATGAAGGAACTGCAGCAGGATATTGGCTGCGAAATCCCGGAGCATGGAGACTTAACATCGTGGGCAAAGCAGGGCGTATTATTACTGAACACCGTTTTAACTGTACAAGCAGGAAAAGCCAATTCACATAAAGGGCAAGGCTGGGAACGGTTTACGGATACGATAATTGAAAACCTCGCTAAACGCGAGCAGCCGATTGTATTTTTATTATGGGGAAAACCGGCCCAAAGTAAACGAAATTTAATTGAACGAATTTCAAGCAACCATATTATTTTCCAATCGCCACATCCGAGTCCGTTAAGCGCACATCGCGGGTTTTTCGGAAGCAAACCGTATTCAAAAGCAAACGAAGCACTCCTGTCATTAGGACAACAGCCGATTGACTGGTGCCTATCGAAGAAATAGGGAAACAAGCTAAACTTTTGCACAAAAGAATGGTAAAGTATTGATAGAAAGAGAGGGAACGGCACATGAAAGTAGATTGCTTTAAATGCCAGCACTTCCGTGTAACATGGGACCAGTCTAATCCGCGCGGTTGCACAGCATATGGCTTTAAAACGAAGCAGCTGCCATCTCTCGTTGTTAAACAGTCTTCGGGAATGGACTGCTTAAAATTTGTACCGAAAAATAGAGAAGGTGGGCAAAGGCGATGATTACGTATGAATCGATTGTTAAGCAAATTGAAAAATTGACATCAGAAGCAGCACAGGCGGCAACAGAACAACAAACCCGTGAAAAGCTTGCAGCAATTCGTGCGCTATGTGATGTTGTTTTAGACGAAAAAATCAGTTCGCCAAAACCTGCTTCCATAAATAGCATGAGTACAACAATCTCGTCACCTGTATACTCGCAACCGGTCGCAATTCCAGCACAAAAGCTTGAAGAAGACGATGCAAACGGCGACTCCTTGTTTGATTTTTAACAAAGAAATCAGTATTAGATAAAGAAAGAGGTAAAAGAAATGAAAGGTTCAATTATATCTGGCGCAATCCACGGATTTTTGGCAGTAGCATTAGGTGCCTTTGCAGCACATGCACTGGAAGATATACTCGATGATTACAGTGCCGGGATTTGGGATACAGCAATCCAGTATCAAATGTTTCATGCAACAGCACTTATTTTAGTCGGTATTTTAATGTCAAAAGCGGTTTTCGGTGAAGTGAAGCAGTTGAAAATTGCGATGTTCTGCTTTAATGCAGGTATTATAATCTTCGCGGGAAGCTTAATGGTATTAGCCTTAACAGGAATCGGTATACTTGGTGCCATTACTCCTATCGGTGGGGTATTCTTTTTAGTGGGCTGGATTATGGTTATTACAGCAGTAGTAAAAAAGACTCAATAAAACTCGTAGCATATACTTCTTGAAATGGAAGTATATGCTTTTTTTATTATTTTGTTAGGAAAATCAAATCTTTTATCTAAATTATTTGAATTTATTGTATAGTTATAAAGTAAGAGAGTAAAGGGGTAAGGAAAATGGACCAATTATTATTAAAGTTAGAAGAAAATTTTGAAGAGATGGTAATTATACGACGCTATTTACATGAGCATCCGGAACTATCCCATCACGAAGTACACACACCTGCATATATTGCCAATTTCCACCGTGAACTAGGTTTGGAAGTACGAGAATTTGTTGGGGGGCGCGGAGTTGTAGCCACATTAAAAGGGGCTAAACAAGGAAAGACCGTTGCTTTACGTGCGGATTTTGATGCATTGGCAATTCAGGAGTTAAATGATTTTCCATATAAATCAAAAAATGATGGAGTAATGCATGCATGCGGACACGATGGTCATACGGCAACATTACTCGTTTTGGCAAAAGTTTTGACAGAGATGCGGGACCAACTATCCGGCAATATTGTGTTCATCCATCAGCATGCTGAAGAGCTCGCTCCAGGTGGGGCAAAAGCAATGATTGAAGATGGCTGTTTAGGCGGTGTGGACGTAATTTACGGAACCCATTTATGGGCACCGACTCATTTAGGAGAAGTGCTAGTTCGGGAAGGCGCCATTATGGCAGCGGCGGACCGATTTGAAATCGTAATCCAAGGCAAGGGCGGACATGGTGCAGAACCGCAGCACTCGGTTGACGCAATCGTTGTCGGTGCACACTTTGTCACGCAGTTGCAGACCATCGTTTCGCGCCGTGTTGCACCACTTGAATCGGGTGTAGTGACGGTCGGACAATTTGAAGCGGTTAACCCGTTCAATGTCATCGCGGATACAGTAAAAATTCAAGGGACTGTACGTGCCTTTGATGAACAAGTGCGAAATCAGATGAAAGAGGAAATCGAATTATTATTGAAAGCAACATGTTTAGGGATGCATGCTGACTATCGTTTCGAGTATTTCGATGGGTATCCGCCTGTAATCAACCATGCAGCCGAAACACAATTTGTTGCACAAATAGCAAATGAAACACCAGGTGTTGAAAAAGTCACGGTTTGTCCTCCTTTTATGATAGGGGAAGATTACGGCTACTATATGCAGCATGTTCCAGGGACTTTCTTCTTTACAGGGGCAAAGAATCCGGAATGGGAAACGGTATACCCGCATCATCATGCACGCTTTGATTTTGATGAACGGGCAATGCTCATCGCTGCGAAAGTTTTAGGACAGGCAACATTGCAATTTTTACTAAATGAACAACGAGAAGAGGAATCAGCATGAGTGTAGGGAAAAAGTTAAATGCTGCACTAATTATAATGATCATCTTAATTATGATTACAGTAGTGCTTAACTATATGAGTTTAAAAAACATACAGGGAAATATGGATGAAGCAATCGATTACCGGGTAGAGCAAATTCGTTCTGTGGATAAAATCCGTTTTAATGTCGCAATGCAAGGAATGTATGTGCGTGCAATTGTTTTTGACGGCAAAGAAGAATCTGTCGATAGCTTTAAACAATACAACGAATTATTGGATCAGGAGATTGAAAATTTAAATAAACTAGTCTCAAGCGGTACGATGAAAGAACTGATGGAACAAGTCGAAAAAAACCGGGATGACTTCAATTACGGTTACCTTGATATGATGGATGCTTTCGAACGGGGAGAACAAAGACTCGCAAACGGTTTTATTAATACAAAGCTCCGCGCGGCGAATGACGGAATGTTCGATGCAACAGCTCAGATGGTCGAATACCAGGAAAAAATGCTCGATGAGATCAACAAGAAAGCAGATGATTCAATTGCCTTATCTGTTTTAGTTGCCGGTATCGCTTTAGCTATCAGTGTTCTTATTGGCATACTTGTTATGGTATACATACGTAAAACAATTATTTCGCCATTAAATGGTATTGTGAATGAAGCGAATGTTATTGCAGCAGGAGATTTATCGCAGCAAGATATTTTAGTGAAATCAAAGGACGAAATTGGCCAGCTAGGCAACGCGTTCAATTCAATGAAAAATAACTTATCCAACCTGATTAAAAACATTCAGGTTAACTCAGAGCAAGTAAATGCGGCAGCACAGGAACTTTCGGCAAGTACCGAAGAAATTTCGGCGACGACGGAAGATGTAACGGTGCGCGTAAATGATACAGCCGAAAGAGCACAAATATCTGCACATGCTTCAAATGAAAGTGCCCGTGCAATGGAAGAAACAGCTGCAGGTGTCCAACGAATTGCGGAATCAACTCAAAAATTGCTTGGGAATTCGGTTGATGCAACACAGACAGCTAAAGACGGTGGGCAGATTATTTATGATGCCCAACAACAAATGAGCATTATCAGCTCATCGACAAACTCTGTGAATGCTTTAGTGCAAAAGCTGGCACAACAAACAGAAGAAATTAATAATATTTCGCAATTAATTACATCGATTACGGATCAAACGAATTTACTGGCATTGAATGCAGCGATTGAAGCAGCGCGCGCCGGGGAACATGGCAAAGGCTTTGCTGTTGTAGCAGATGAAGTAAGGAAACTGGCTGAGCAATCGAAATCATCCGCCCATTCTATCGTTAACTTAACACTTGAAATTAAAGCAGATACGGAAAACGTGGAACGTGCCGTATCGGAGTCATTAGTTTCTGTGGAAGATGGCGTGAAGATTATTTCACATGCCGGTGAATCGTTTACAACAATCGTAGATGCAGTGACGCAAATGTCGATGCAAATCCAGGAAATTTCAGCTACTTCCGAAGAGCTTTCTGCAAGTGCGGAACAGGTGACGGCATCGGTTAATGAAATTGCCCACAGCTCAAATGAATCAAGCGGCAACTTGGAGATGGTCGCGGCAGCGGTAGAGGAACAGACCGCTACAATGCAACAAGTAAATGCAGTAGCCGTCTCGCTAAGCGATAATGCCCAAACACTCCAACAGGAAATTCAGCAGTTTAAAGTATGATACTTCAAAACGGTACCTTATAAAGGTGCCGTTTTTGCTGTTCTTGTTATAGTAAAAGGGTACTTTTTCTAATAAAAAATTTTTTCTTCTAATATAAACCGATTTGTTCTAATAAAACCGCGATTTTCTAATATATCGTGCCGTTGTTCTAATATCACTTTGATATGTTCAAATATCGGTGCTCCATCTTCTAATATCGCACCATCTTGTTCTAATAAGCGGTTCATTTATTCTAATAAAATTTAGGCAAGGCTTTTTTGTGCATTAATCTAGGGCAACCCCTCATCCAGTTCAATGCCATTTCAGCAATCTTCTAATATCCGCTCCGGTACTTCTAATAACACAGAAACTTCTTCTAATATCGTGCTCAAATGTTCTAATAAACCACTCGATTGTTCTAATAAAATCAAGGCAAGGCTATTTCGCGGCGCCTCAGTTCATCCACTACTATGTATGCGTTTTTAGGCAACAAAAAAAAGGCGCCGGAAAAATGCGCCTTCCAATTTTATGGTTGCTGTGTAAAGTAACTTAATTCTTCATCAA
>Ga0182739_1004812_pt1 | contig 10954 bp, 8 predicted proteins | sample eDN5th30CBELigBY_FD_128873 | JGI IMG/M metagenome (GOLD analysis project Ga0182739, IMG submission 128873) | Enriched backyard soil microbial communities from Emeryville, California, USA - eDNA 5th pass 30_C BE-Lig BY (version 2) (version 2) | ecosystem: Environmental > Terrestrial > Soil >...
CTGATCGGAATGATCTGGATGTGGCCATCCCGGAACCAAAGAAAATAGATCGTCATGGCGGCCAGCCACAAGGTCAATACCAACAGGAGATGTCGTTCCTCTGTAAATCCGTAATACGATACACGCTGATATACAGCAAGCGCAAGCAAAATAATCAGCGGTATCATAGTGAGGTAAAACGACTTCGAAAAGAGCCTCACCCAGCGGTTCCCCTCGTCGTCTTTTATAGGCCACACCAACAGCAGCGACAGCATGCCGAAGACCGCATAACCCAACAGGAGGGTAGCGACGATACCCTTCGGCATTTCCCAATCGATCACTATTTTTACTTCGTAGACCAATAAAATGGCCAGATAGATGGTCATCAGCGGGATGAGCACGTATTGAGTGAAAATCTTGAGTCCTTTGGGATAGGGTGTGGCCACGGGTGTGGTTTCAAATATGGTGGGTACGCCGGCAAGGAAAAACAAGGTGTTGAAGCCGATGGCTACCACGGTGAAAAGCTGAGCGTAAATTTCGGAAGGCATGTCGAGATTGAACAGCTCTTCCGTACCGAAAACGGCTACGGCGAGTCCGGCATACAGTGATGCCGAGTAAAGTACGGCTGTAAGGAAACGCAGGAACAACGCCTTATTGAAGTGCCAGAAATCGCTACTGTTGCCACGTTTGATGAAGGGGGCGAAGGATACCAGCTGGTGGAAGGCAAAGATAAACAAACCCACCCGCACTACATCGGTTTGATACAGGGCGGGGTCGAGTATGATATACAACAGGCCGCACAGGATGATTGCCGCTGCCCGAAGAGCCCACTTGCGGATACCCGCAAAAGCCCTCGACTCTGCAAAAAGATCGGTTGCAAGGCCCAGCGTAAGCAGCAAATCGCAGGTGGCCAATAGCTGCCAGAGCTTATTTTCCAACGTCGTGTCAATCGATGGCTCGCCCATCAGGAAGCAGGCCAATGCCGTGGCGAAAACGACTAACACAAACAGCGTAGGGAAACGCTTAAAAACGGTAGCAGCGTTTCTGAAGAGATTGGCTAGGGAGGGAAATTTCATGCGCGCGGATTTACTAACGGATTACTGGAGATAAAATTAAACATAAACCAGCAAATATTTTTACCTTACTGGTAATTGCCATGCAACATTTGTAAGCAGTCCGCGACTTAACAATGAATCACATAAGTAAAATTAGTTGGATCCCACGGATAGAAAAGACGAAGCGGCGTTAATTACCTTGTGCCACCGGGGGGATGACACTGGCTTTACAGTGTTATACAACCGATATGCGCGACCCGTCTATAACGCTATCTGCCGCATCGTATCGCACACGGCCGAGGCTGAGGATATTTTGCAGGAGTCATTTTACCATGCGTTCTCCGATATTCATAAGCTGCAGAACGCCAAGAGTTTCGGGGCCTGGGTGCATCGGATAGCCCTTAACCGGTCCATTACGCACCTGCGGAAAAGAAAGGTCATCTTTTCCGATAACGGCAAACTGGACGTCGCCGATGAGGAAGTATACGATCTGGAGGCGGACCAGCTTTTCGACTGCAAGGTAGAGGATGTGAAACAAGCGATTGAAGAACTGCCGCAGGGGTATAAAACCATACTGAGTCTATACCTCTTTGAAGAGATCCCCCAAGAGGAGATCGCCGAAATGCTAGGTATTTCACACAGTACGGTACGTACGCAATACCACCGTGCCAGGAAAAAAATAATCCAGTCACTTAAAGATAAGATGTTATCATGAATGACCCGCTAAAGAAATTTGTACACCAGCACCGCGAGGCTTTTGACCAGCTGGAGCCGCCCGAAGACGTATTGCAGCGGTTGCAGGCACGGCTTAGGCCTGCGCCGCCCCGCCGGCGGAGTGCTTTCCGACGATTTCCACGGACGGCATGGCTGGTCGCTGCCTCGTTGTTGATTGGCGTGATCTGCACGTATCTGTTCCTTGATAACAGCCGCGCAGGGCGAGTGCATCGCCCCGATATCGCGCAGCAGGTGGTTGATCAACCGGTTGTCGGAAAGAAAACACCCGCTTTGGCGACGCCACCCATTGAATCTTCGGTTACGCCGGAGGATCTTCGGGAAACTCCGGTCAGGGAGCCGCTGAAACAAGGCCACCCAAAAACGGTGATCAACGAGGATTCGGCTCCGGTTTCATTGGCCAGCCGGCTGGCCGACAGCACCTCCGCAAGTACGCGATTGGCCGCTATCCTCGAAATCGAGCAGTCAGAACGTATGAACGGGCAACTCGTGGCGATGCTCTCGGAAACGATGAATCATGACGGCAATACCAACGTGCGCTTGGCGGCACTCGATGTGCTGAGCCGCCACCTCGGCGACCCACGGGTGGCCAACCTGTTGGCGGCGGCGCTTACCAGCCAGGACGATCCGCTGGTACAGTTGGGTATTGTGCGGATAGCAGCGCAGCTAGATCATGTCGGAATTGAAGAGGCATTGTTTGCGGTCGCACGCAGCCCGTATACGTTCGAGGCAGTGAAAGACGAAGCATACGCTGTGCTATTATATCAGGAAAAACTATAAATAAAACATAAAAAATGAATACAATGAAAAAACAAACCATTGCACTGGCACTCCTTCTGGCCGCTTGTCTTCCGGCATGGGCGCAGAAGCAATACAAGATTGCCGAACCTTCCGGCAAACTTTACCTCAACCTCAACGGGGCCCGCATCGAAGGCTATGCGGGCAATGAGATCGTTTTCAGCAAGCAGGACGCTCCTGAAGAAGAAGACGAACGGGCCAGAGGGCTGCAGACCCTCAGCAGCTCCGGATTTACAGACAATACCGGCCTGGGCATCAGTGTTACAAAAAAGGGCGACGATATTGAAGTGAACCCCGTAGGAAACAGCGGCCAGGACGATGTCTTATCCATCCGCGTGCCCAGCAACGTGGCTATTGTTTTCAGCAACAATAACTCGATTTTTGCCGACACCTTACTGATTAAGGATATGAAAAGCGAAATAGAGGTGTCTACTTCCTACAACGACATCGTGCTGGAGCATAACAGTGGCCCCATGAACATCAAAAATGTCTACAAAAACGTGGACGCTACTTTTGCAAACGACATCAAAGGGCCTGTATCCATCATCTCCGTATATGGGCATGTGGATGTGGCCATGCCGACTTCTACTAAGGTTAACCTGATCATGGGCACAGGCTATGGCAAACTGTACGCCGCAGGCGATTTCAACGTTGCCGTTAGGCCCAAATCAGCTGATGATGAACGAACCGAGGTTAAGGTGAGTGGGGAAGGAGTCACGGTCGATGTAAAAGGTGGAGACACGGTCGATGTGGATGAAATCGTGGCAGCTGCATTGGATTCGCTCCCAAGTATCGTAATGTCGACGCCCCCGCCATCCGGGGCCAGCGGTGTTTCAATCGCGCGCGTGTTCCGCGCTAGTAGGATGGGAGAAAATATCGAAGGCACCATCAATGGTGGGGGCGCAGACCTTATTCTCAAGTCTACCTATAAGAACGTATACTTGCGTACAAATTAATTTGTTCTATAACTTTCGCACACAGCGCCTCCGTGGTATGTAGGGGCACTGTGATTTTTTACCATGGCACCCGCTAATGCTAAAGAAAAAAACCGGAGATTAGCACAAAAAAATTAAGTGAATCCGGTATATCAAAAGTGGGTACTATTAGGTATCCTTACACTCACCTGGGGTAGTTCATTCATTCTCATCAAGCAGGGCCTCGTCGTTTATACGCCGATGGAGGTCGGTGCATTACGCTTGTGCGTGGCCGGACTTGCCTTGGTTTTTTTTGGCGTGCGAAGCTTTAAGCATATCCCAAAGAAGCTGCTGCCCTGGGTTGTTGTTGGTGGTGGAATGGGTAACTTCATTCCGATGTTTTTGTTTCCATTGGCGCAGGAGCGGGTAAGCAGTTCCATGGCGGGTATCCTAGACTCCCTCGTACCCATGTTTGTCCTGTTATTCGGATTCTTATTTTTCGGCGTCAAGAGCCGGGCATGGCAGGTCATAGGGGCTGTCATCGGGTTCGTTGGGGCAGCCATGCTGATGGGCGGTGATGCTGATGATGGTAAAAGCGACGTGTTCCATTCATTGCTCATTGTACTGGCTACCGCCTTTTATGGGATGAATGGACTGATCATCAATCGGTATCTTTCAGGCATCCCGTCCTTTAAGCTGTCGGCCGCGGTATTCACCATATGGTTCGGTCCGTCGTTGATTATTCTCGGTTTTTCTGGCTTTTTTTCCACGTTTACCGGCACGTCGGCCCAGTGGCAGGGGCTGGGGTATGTAGCTATCCTTGGCCTGGTGGGTACGGCACTGGCCATGATCCTGTTTTATAAGCTGCTTCAGCTAACGTCGGCGCTATTTGCATCGACGGTTACCTACCTCATACCCATCGTTGCAGTGATGTGGGGCGTGCTCGACGGGGAGCGGCTGGGGTGGTCACACGCCTTGGGGGGCCTGTTGATCCTGATAGGCGTCTATTTAATCCAACGCAAACCCCGACGAAAGCCCGTAGTTCATAGCGACGCACTAACGGAAAACGTAGCCCAGTAGGTAATAGAGAATAATAAAAACGATGATGGTGCCAAAACAGCCGAAACCTAATTTTTTTGCACCCCATCCGGCAATCAGTGCCCTGAATAATTTGTTCATAATCGATATTTATTAGCTTCATAACAACAAAACTAGCATAAGGTTTTGAAGTGGAAGACAACCGATAGTTTTTGCCATTTTATGGCGTTAGCCCTATATTAGCCGACACAGATAAAGTAAAGCCGATGGATTATCGTTTCGACGAATATATAGACCGAAAAGGTACCGACAGCATCAAGTGGGACACTGCTGAAACAGATATACTGCCCATGTGGATCGCTGACATGGACTTCAAAACAGCCCCGGCTATCCGGGAAGCGCTGAACGCACGTGTGGCACACGGCGTATTTGGATATACCCGAACTCCCGATCGGTTTTTTGATGCCATTATGGGGTGGTGGAAGAAAAGGCATGGCTACACGTTGCGGAAGGGCTGGATTCGCCCGGTAACTGGCGTGATCCCCGCGCTATCTGCGATCATCAGGGCACTTACGGACCCCGGCGATAAGGTGCTGGTGCAGCCGCCGGTTTACAACCATTTCTATATCGCTATCGGGCATTGTGATCGGCAGGTGATTGAGAACAACCTGCATTTTACGGATGGTCATTACTGCATTGACTTCGAAGATTTGGAGGCCAAGGCGGCAGATCCTGCCGTGAAACTCCTCATGCTGTGCAATCCGCATAATCCTGCCGGCCGTGTGTGGACCACTGAAGAACTTACGCGCATCGGCGAAATATGTGCCCGGCACAACGTGGTGGTGCTGTCGGATGAAATCCATTCCGACCTGGTTCATCAGGGGCATAAACATGTCCCATTCGTCTCCTTGGGAAGCACCGACGGACTTCAGTCGGTAACAGTCAGCTCGCCGAGCAAAACGTTCAACCTTGCTGGCTTGCAGGTGGGGTACCTGTTTTCCGAACATGAAGATCTCATGAAGCAGGTTCGACAGGTATTGGCAGCACAGGAAATGGACCTGCTGAGTCCGTTTGCCATCGAAGCGCTCATCGCAGCTTATGAACAGGGCGAGGAGTGGCTCGATTCACTTTTGGCTTATCTCCATGGTAACTATGCCTATTTGACCGACTTCTGCGCGAAGCATTTGCCGCAAATCAATATGGTGCCACTGGAAGCCACTTACCTGGCTTGGCTGGATTGCCGGGCCATCTTTACTTCCTCGGCCGATTTTACCGAAAAACTCCTCGTCCGGGAAAAAGTATGGCTCAACCCGGGCACGATGTATGGCGATGCCGGAGAGGGCTTTATACGCATCAACATTGCTTGCCCCAGGTCGTTGTTGGAGGAAGGGCTCACTCGCCTGGCAAGCGGAATCAAGGCGGGTTAACGTAGACCAGCTATATCAGATCGAAGCCGATGTCGCGACGGAAATTTTTACCTTCGAAATAGATACGTCCCGCATCGGCCGTGGCTTGTTGCAAGGCGTCAAACAGCGTGTCTTCCAGTGCGGTAACCGCCAGTACCCGGCCGCCGGCAGTTTTTATTACGCCATTTTCCGCCGCGGTGCCCGCGTGGAAGACAATGGATTCCTTAACGCTTTCGATATTACTGATGGCTTTCCCCGATTCGTACGGCCCGGGATAGCCGCCCGATACCAAAACCACGGTGGCAGCAATTTTGGGTGATAGCGTGAACGAGCGTTCCAGCAGATTTCCCTGGGCTACCCCTTGCAGGAGGTCTACCAAATCGCTTTCGAGGCGCGGCAATACACTTTCCGTTTCCGGATCGCCCATACGCACATTGTATTCAATCACGTAGGGTTCTCCATTTACACTCATCAACCCAATGAAGATAAATCCTTTGTAAGGGATGTTGTCTTTTTTAAGCCCTTCAATGGTTGGGATAATGATGCGTTCGTCAACTTTGTCGAGAAATTCGTTGTCGGCAAAAGGCACGGGCGAAACCGAACCCATACCACCGGTGTTGAGGCCGGTGTCCCCTTCACCGATGCGTTTATAATCTTTGGCAGCGGGCAAAACCTTATAGGTGTCGCCATCAGTGAGTACGAAGACAGACAATTCAATGCCAGAAAGGTATTCTTCGATGACTACCGTGCTGCTCGCCTCGCCGAATTTGGCGTCTGCGAGCATCGCTGTCAATTCTGTTTTGGCTTCTCCCAAGGTTGTGCAGATCAATACACCCTTTCCTGCCGCTAGGCCATCGGCCTTCAGCACGATGGGAAGCCGCTGTGTTTCGAGGTAGGCCAGGCCTTCCGGCAATGTATTGCGGTTAAACGACTGTGACGCGGCGGTAGGGATACCGTGCCGCGCCATGAACCGCTTGGAGAAATCCTTGCTTCCCTCCAGTTGGGCTCCCTGCTGTTGGGGGCCGATAACCGGGACATGTCGGAGGTCGGCGCGATCGAGGAAATAGTCATGGATACCCTTTACCAGCGGCTCTTCAGGGCCGACAAGCACCATGTCAACGGCATGCTTGAGCACGAAGTCCGCAATCCCGTCAAAATCGGTCACCTTGAGCGGAATATTCTGGCCGTAGCGGCTCGTACCCGCATTGCCGGGAGCGATATACAATTGGGTGATTTGGGGGCTTTGGGCTATCTTCCAGGCAAACGCACTTTCCCGGCCGCCTGAGCCAACGATAAGGATATTCATCCTGCAAAGATATTTTTTTTACCTATATTTACCATATTGCAGTCACACCAAATTGAGCGATCGTGTAATATCAAGCAGGGACTAATGGGCTTACATCGTTTTCTTGTGGTAGTAATCGTATGCTGGCTTACCGGGTCAACGGTTCGCGCACAGGAAACCCCGGTAATTGACGTGGTGTTGGATAAGCTGGAAAATTATGCCACCCAGTATCCACAGGAGAAAGTATACGTGCATTTGGACAAGCCTTATTATACCGCGGGCGACGATGTTTGGTTTAAGGGGTATGTGACCATTGGCGCCTACAACCAGCTTTCGGGACTGAGCAAGATACTGTACGTCGACCTCGTCGGCCCTGAAAACAACATCGTGCAATCCATCCGTTTACCCCTTATTGCGGGTGTAACCATGGGCGATTTTCAACTGGCAGATTCACTTGACGAAGGTAACTATCGCGTTCGCGCATATACCAATTGGATGCGCAATTTTGATGCGGATATTTTTTACGATCGCTTACTGCCGGTTGGCAACGCCCGTACCGATAATATCGTAGCTCGCAGCACGTTTTCCTATGAAAATTCTCCCGTACATCGGGTATACACCGAAATCGCATTTACCGATTTGGATGGCGGGCCCTTTGCAGACCTGGATGCCAGTTACCAGGTGGTTATGGAGGGGCGGAATATTGCCCGCGGGCGGGAGACGACCGACGAAGAAGGACGTATCGCTTTTGATTTTGTTAATAAACAGCCGTTCAACCTCCAATCGGGCGACGTGTTGCTTACCTTGTCTACAGCCGATAAGCGCACCGTTAATAAGCGGATACCACTCAAGACAACATCGAACACCAACAGTATCCAATTTTTTCCGGAGAGTGGCCACCTGATAGCGGGCCACCTGACCAAAGTGGCATTCAAAGCACTGGCACCCGAAGGGGTGGGTATTGCCGTGAAGGGTTACCTGAAGGGCGAAGGTGGCACCCAGATGATTGAGTTTGCGTCGGCCTATGCCGGGATGGGGAGCTTCAGCTTCATCCCCGCGCCGGGAACCCGCTATACAGCGAGCGTAGTCTACGCCGATGGAAACGAGGCGGAAGTGGAACTTCCCGAAGTGAAGACTTCTGGTTATGCGCTGGCAGTGAACAATGAATTGGATCAGCAGCTTTTCGTGGAATCTTATGCTTCGGATGATCTGGTGGCGGGGCAGGAGATGTCGCTCGTGCTTCAGCGAAATGGCACCGTCTTCTACGCATCAAAAAGTAAGCAGACGAAAAATGCGCTGGTTTTTTCAATTCCACGCGAAAATCTTCCTGTAGGGGTCGTACAGCTGACCTTATTTGCTGCTGACGACGTGCCCGTGGGCCAACGGACGGTTTTTAATTACAACGATTCGTTACTGTTGCCGTTGGCTATTGAAACGGATCGGAAAGTTTATGGTCAAAAAGAGAAAGTAGTTGTTCAGCTTAATGCTGGGCAGCCGTCGGATACCAGCCGCGTTGCCACGCTGTCTGCCGCGGTGGTGGATATGGCTAAGGTACCCATTGATAGCGGGGTTCATGAGGGGAATATATACGCCAGCTTGCTGCTCAGTTCGGATATCAAGGGGTATATCGAAACGCCGGCCTACTATTTCAAAATGTCAGATCTCGCCAGCCGGCGGCAACTGGACAATGTGATGCTCACCCAAGGGTGGAGCCGCATCAACTGGCAGGATCTGATGGCAGGAAAGAATCCGACGATGACCTATGCCCCTGAGCAGGATCTCCGCGTTAGCGGTACGGTAACCAGCCGGAATGGCAAAACACCGGTGCCGAATGCTGTGGTAACGATAATGTCTACGGGAGACGTTACGGCTGTGATGGACACCGTGACGGATGTTGACGGCCGCTTCAATTTTGACCGGCTTTTGTTTTATGATGATGCCAGATTCGTAGTGCAGGCACGCGATGAGCGCGGCCGGAAAAACGTGGATATTGTGTTGGATGAAGTGCCGAGGCAACAGGTCACCCGCAATCGAAATGAACCGGATGCCACGGTCGATGTGAACCAATCCATCCAAACTTACCTCAAAAATACACAAGCACAGTTTGAGGAGATGGAAAAGTACGGACTCCGGGAAAAAGCCATCCTGCTGGACGAGGTGAAGGTTACCGAGCAAGCCGAAAATGAAAAGGTACGGCATTCGAGTAACCTGAATGGCCCGGGCAAAGCCGATCAGATCATCACCGCAGAAGAATTATCCATGGGCTGCGCCACACTCGATATGTGCCTGCAGGGGCGCCTGCTTGGGGTGGTTTTTCGAAACGGCATACCTTATTCGACACGTTCCATCAACCAACAAATGCAAATAGTATTGGACGGCATGTATATGGAGCCCGAAGCGCTTTCAATGATTAACCCGTTTGATGTTGAAACAGTAGAGGTACTACGCGGGGTGGGCACGACGGCCATTTACGGAAGTATGGGCGGCGGTGGCTTACTTATCATCACCACCAAACGGGGTGATAGCGGCAGCTTGAGCCGGGACGCATATACCCCCGGTATCGTGACTCATAGCCCACAGGGATATTATGAAGTGCGTGAGTTTTATGCGCCTGATTACAGCGCCCCGGCAGATTCGTTGGCGGATATGAAAGATTTGCGCACCACCATCCATTGGGCGCCCAATATCATTACGAACGAAGACGGTACCGCCGCTTTTGAATTTTATACCGCTGAGACGCCCGGCACCTACCGCATCGTGGTGGAAGGCTTGGATGTGGACGGCCGTTTGGGGCGTGTAGTACATTACATAACGGTTGAATAGGCGCTTACATAATAAACATGGACTTTATTAAAATAACAATTGAAGACCGCGTATCACACATCTACCTCGATCGCGGTCGGTCGAATGCGATCCACCAGCAGATGCTCGAAGAACTTGATGTGGCCGTGGCCACAGCTCAAAGTGACCCCGGCGTGGAGGGGCTGATATTGCATGGCAAGGAAGGGTTTTTCAGTGCCGGGCTGGACCTCATCACTCTTTATGACTATGACGAGGAAGAAGTACGTCGTTTTTGGCATACGTTTATGGGGGTAACCCGTGCGCTAGTGGCATTCGATAAGCCCGCGGTAGCGGCCATTAGTGGCCACAGCCCGGCGGCGGGGTGTGTATTGGCGAGTTGTTGCGATTGCCGGGTGATGGCCGATGGCGATTTTGTTATCGGCCTGAACGAAGTGCCTGTTGGGCTCATCGTTCCCGAAAGCATCTTCCAGCTGTATGGTTTTTGGCTCGGCCGAGCGCAGGCCTATCGCTATTTGCTGGAGGGCCGGTTGCTCAAGCCGAAGGAAGCACTCGATGCCGGACTGGTGGACGAAGTAGTCGATAGCCAGCGTATCCGATCGGCGGCAGAGCGCCAGCTGCGCAAGTACACGCAATACGAACGCAATACCTGGCGGCAAAGCAAACGTAATATGCGACGGGCGCTGGTCACCGCCTTCGACACCAATCAAGATGAAACCATTGAGGCAATGCTGAAGCAGTGGTGGTCGCCCGCTACACGTTCCATCGTTAAAACAATTATCGACAACTTAGCGAAGCGATCTCATTGATACCTATGAAACAAACAAGCATCAATAACCTAAAGGGAGGTAAGTAATGGCAGTAACAGGTGCCTTGCGCGAGGATGCGCTTCAAGGAAAAACGATCGTCGTGACAGGCGGCGGTACCGGATTAGGACGGGCGATGGCA
>Ga0182739_1004813_pt1 | contig 10953 bp, 8 predicted proteins | sample eDN5th30CBELigBY_FD_128873 | JGI IMG/M metagenome (GOLD analysis project Ga0182739, IMG submission 128873) | Enriched backyard soil microbial communities from Emeryville, California, USA - eDNA 5th pass 30_C BE-Lig BY (version 2) (version 2) | ecosystem: Environmental > Terrestrial > Soil >...
ACGCGCACGTCGGGCATGACGATCGAGTTGATCGCCACCACCACGTCGAATTGCCCGGCATAGTCGTCGAGGTCGTACATCTCCCGAGTTTCGAACGTCACCTTGGCGGCGTCGCGCCCCAGTCGAGTTCGCGCCCGCGCGATCATGGCGGGGGCGAAGTCAAGGGCGACCACCCGGCCGAACCGGCCGACCAGTCGGGGCAGAAGCGGCCCGGTCCCGCAGCCAAGGTCGGCCACTGTGAGCGACCCCGGGTTGGGGATCGAGTCCAGGGCGCTTAGAAGGGGGTTCTCGACCGTGGGGGCGAGCGCGTCGAGGAAGAGTTCATCGTAGCGAGCCGCATGGCGGCTCCATTGGCGATCCTGGTCCTGAGTTTTGTTCACGAGACGAAGAATTCTCCGGAGACGCGAGGCGAGGACGAGCCGTTGGACCCTGGCCCCCTTCTTGTTCATTGGTTGGGAACCGCTGACGAGCTCGATCGGTGCACCTGGTCGCGATGGTTCTGAGGTGGATCGCGTTGGGGTGGCTGGGACCTTGGCGATGAGGCCCCAACCCGAACGATCAAAATCTCCAAAAGTACCGTGTTCAACGGCTTGGAACTAGAGCGCAGGCTTGGCTCGAGGGGGCTCGGGGGCGAATCGGACGACGTCGATGGCTACCGGCAACGTGGAGCCGACGACGTCACGGCGATAACTTCGAGGAAAGCCATATTTGGGGTCGGGGGTAAACCGGAGCACGGCGGTCGTCCCCTTGGCCTTGCCGAACGGCCGGTCGGTCCCGAGCTGAGCATATTCATCAGCCAAGGTGAGAAAGAGGCCATCAATTCCATAGTACCGGGGCTCGCCGGGATGAAGCTCGACGGTCCGGCCGTCGGGGAGCACCTGTTCCACGGTCTGAACCTGTTTCGCGCGGACGCGGACTCGGTAGTAGGCGTTGTTCGTCCCCGTGCTGGTCCAGTCCAGGTCGTAATCGTCGATGCCGGCCCGTGCCCAGAGCGACCGTGCCCTGGCCAGCGACTGCTTCGTGACGGCCTCGCCGTCGCTACAACCCACCAAGGGGAGCACGGCACAGAACAGCCAGGACCAGGACCAGCGCGACGGTGATGGGAATCGGGTCGTGGTTGACATATCGATGCATTGTAGTCGGAACCGTCGGAACTCGCACCAGGGACGAGCGAGCGAACGAAAGAGCGGGAGGGGGGCGCCAGGCGCCACGACCCTGGACCGCCCCTCAGCGTCTGGGGAGTCGGCTCAGGAAGTCGCGATAGGCGGTCAAGGCGGGATGACGCGCGGCGAGCGGGTTCGGCAGCAACGAGACGTCGACGGCCAGGGCCTCGCTGAGGGCATGGGGGACTTCCGACGGGTTGCGGCGGCGGGTCCGCTCGGCGTCCAGGTGGAAGGACCAGGCGAGGGTGTCGAGCTGCCAGCGCAGCGGTCCGTTGGGGAACCCCTCGGGCAAGACGCGGTCGGGCGCGAACCGGCCGATCAGGTGATGCCAGGCGAGCGCCTGGGCCCGGTCACGGCTGGCGTTCGGTCCCGATCCGCTCTCGAATTCGGCCAGTTCCGTCGTCGAGAGCCAAGGGCCCCGATAGCGTACGCGCTCGGCCAGCGCTGACATCAAGGCGACGGGATCCGTCGCCGGTGGGGCGTCGGCCCGGATCGCGCCGAATTGCTGGGCCAGGTCGAAGAGGCCCTCGGTCAAGCGACGCCGCTCCTCGGGGTCGGTGGCCTCGATAGGGTAGTCGGACAGCCTCGGCGCGAGGCGGCGAGAGGAGACCGAGGGGGCGGTCGAGGCGATGGCGAGGGCAGGGGTGGGTGCGGCCGAGGGAGACGGCCCATCGCCCGGGCGGAAAGCCACGCCGAGCCCTGCGCCCACCAACAAGGCCGCCGCTCCCAGCGCAGGCATCGCGCGCTTCCAACGCGGGGGGGAGCTCGACCACGACGCGGGCGTTGGGACCGGCTCGAGTCGAGGGACTTCCGCGTCGGCGACCACATTCGCGAGGGCAGCCCCGTCGAGGTAGGAGGCATCGAGCTCGATGCCGGCCAGACGGGGCAGGGCGACGAGGTCGAACCGATTGCCGTTGCCGAAGGCCCAGGTCGCCACCGAGGCGCGGTGGCGGATGGAAACCGGCAAGGTCTTCCAGACGTGTGAGGCCAGGTCGTCGATCGGTTCGGCCGACTCGAGCGCGACCCGTTGACCGCGCACCAGCGCCGAGACGATCGACTCGACCTGGCGGTCGGTTGGCACCGAAGTCGGTTCGGCCGGTTCGATGGTCAAGTGGCTTGAGGGCAAGGGCTGTGATTGGTCGGTCGCGGTCCAATCGTGGCGCAGGATCGAGGCGAAGTCGAACGGGTTCGCCCCGGCTCGGCGGAAGTCGTGCGGGTCGAGGAAGAGGGCGTGGAAGGCCAGGGCCCCGGGCCGGCCCCGGTCGTCCCGCCCCTGGGGGCCGACACCGACGATCAAGCGGGGGCCGGCGTCGAGCTCGAGCGTGAACAGGGCCGGGGCCTCACTGACACCAGCATTGGGCTCGCCGAACCGCTGACAGACGCTGCGAAGGCCGAGCAGCCACTCGGACCGGCATCCCGGCGACTGCGCCAGGATCGCGTAGCCGCGGTCCCAGAATGGGAAGCTGCCGTAAACTGCCTGTTCGTACCGGACGTCAACGTGCTTGACCATCGAATTCACGACCCACGTGCTGAGGGAGGGGGCCGGTTCCACCGGCGCTTTGGCGGCTTGGGCTGGATGGAGGTCTCCGGCCTTGCTCGCCGGTTCGGGCCTACTCGGGGGCGCTCAGCTGGGGTATCGAGAAGGTCGAGGTGAAGACCAGTGAGGTGTTCCCTCCCTTGGCCGGTTTGACGGTGCCAGAGAGGATCCGCATGGCCAGGGGGTCGCCCTTGCGACTGCTGAGGGTGAAGATCGTCGAGTCGGACCAGTCGTAGTCGATGATCTTCACCGTGACCGGATCCCCCAGCTTCCAGCGGATCGGCCGTGCGAAGGTGTAGTCCCAAATCGGCCGATGGGTGTTGCGGACAACCGGCGAGGGGCCGTACGTGATCCCGGCGACCTCGATGACGACGCCCAGGTCGGGCCCTCCTCCAAGGTACTTGCCGACGTCGGACTCGACCGACCCCCGGCGCAGGGTGACCCGGTACTCGCCGGGGATCGAGACCTTCTCCCACCAGGCGAGATAGGTCCGGGCGTCGGCGGCGAACCGGCCGTCGCGGTGGTCGCGGAGATAGTCGCGGAGCCGGCGGGCCACCTCGGCGACATCATCGGGATGAGCGAGCAGGTGGTCGTAGGCCTGGCGGTAGGTGTAGGTATCCCACTCGCGGAGGATACGGTCGCGAGCCTCGGTCGCCTCGCTGATGAACCGCCCTCCCCCTTGGTGCGCCTTGAGGTAGTCCTGATAACGCTCGATCCGGGTCGTGAAGTTGGTGGGGTATTGGCGGGAGTACTGTCGGGCCCGCTCGATATCGCGGTCGTCGAGCCGGGCGACATAGTGTTCGAGCCGGCGCTCGACCTCTCCGCGCCACTCGCTGCGGGGATGCTCGGCGAGAAACTGCCGGGCGCGGTCGATCAGGTCTCGGAGGTCGGCGTTGGGCAGGGCCTCGGAGCGGGTCAGGTCGTCGAGGAAGTGGCGATCGGCGGCCGACTCCCGGGCGGCGATCCGGGCCCGCAACGAGCCGGCCAGCGCCTCGGCCTCAGCGCGGCGCGGGGTATCGGCAAACTCGCGGAGGAACGATTGCAGCTTGGTCAGGGGCGTATCCAGGTCGTCCCCGGGCGCGAGGGCTTCGGACCGGGCCTCGGTCCAGAGCCGGTCGTGTCGCACCTGGTCCTGGGCCTGCTCGACCTTGCGGATGGCGAGCACGAGATTCGGCGCCCGCTCCTTGACCTCGTCCAGCGTGCGGCCCAGCTCGGGGCCGGCGGTGCCGAGGGCGACCTTGACCCCAGCCGCCTTGACGGTCCACTCGGCCTCCTTGAGCCGGGCGCGGCGGTCGAAGTTCGGCCAGGTCCAGGAGAGGGTTGGGTGCCAGGTGAGGAACTGGCCCCAGTGGTGGGCCACCGCCGGCGCGGGCTGACTGCGTTCGAAAACCAGGGCGTTGCGATATCCGATGGCGTCGTAGCCGAACAGGGCGACCACCCCGACTCCGACCGCGGCCGCCGCACGAACCAGGAGCCGCCGGGTCCGGCGCCGTCGCAGGATCTTGAGCCGGGCGCGGAAATCGGCCGCGCTGGACGACTTCGGATAGCGCTTGCTGAACGCGTCCACGCACCGGGTCAGGCGGGGCAGATCATCGGGGACGAGGTCCCAGAGCCAATCGAGCTGTTCGCGGTCGATGGTTTCGAGCTGCTCGGTGAGCCAGCCCAGCGGCCGCTCGAGGCCCAAGGGACGGAGCTCGGCGGGGGGCCGCCCCCCCTCGGCTCCTCGGCCATAGGCGCTGACGGCGAAGATCCCGCCGCCGGGGGCGTGCTGCGCCAGGGCGTGCCGGGTCATGCCGTACCGCGCATCGACCAGACGTTCGACCCCCCAGGTCGCGGGGTCATCGCTGCTGGAGGCCGACGCGTTCGGTTCGCCCGGGATCGGCCTGCTCGCCAGGACCTGGTCGAACTTGGTGAGCAACAGGGCGGTGGGCCGGCCGGTGGTGCCGTCCTCGGAGCGGTCGATATAGCGCTCGAGCAGGTTCTCGATCTCTTGCTGGCGCCGGCGCCGTTCGGCCGGCGTGGCCGGCCCCTCGGGATCGAGGCAGAGCAGGACCGCGTCGCAGTCGGCGAAGAACGACTGGATCGGCTCGTCGGAGCCGAGCGTGACGTGCTCCCCCTGGTAGTCCTTGACGATCAGGTCGAACCGGGCCGCGCCATGATAGAGGTGCAGCTTGAGCTCGGTCTCCGCCAGGGTCCCCGCCGGTGGCTCCCCCGACTCGATCTGGCCGATCTTCTCGGCCAGGTACTCCGCGCTGGCGGGGTTCGCCGCGGCCATCCTCAAACCCGGCACCTGACCGGTCGAGGCCTGGCGATAGAACATCGCCAGGAGCGTCGTCTTGCCCACGTTTCGATGGCCGAACAGCCCGATCCGCTTCGGACCGGTCAGCCGGCGCTCCAGGGCATCGAGATGGGTCTTGCGACGGTTGTTGGCCATGAGACGGGTCCCGCCATCCTTTCTTTTCTTTCAAAGGTCGACGACCAGGGGCTTCTTCGTCTTGCCGTTGTATCGTCGGAGATAGGGAGGGGCCACTCGACGATCCCACCTGGTTATTGCGGCTAACACGAGAACGACGACCAGGGAGGCCACAACCGCCGGCCAGCTTCCTTGAACGAGCTGGGCAAGCTGACTCGGTCGCGGCGCGATCCAGCTCAGGGTTACGACTCCGACAAACAGACAACCCACGGCCATTGCCAGCAAGGAAATCGGCGTCAATAACCTCAATCGACGGGGCCCACGCCCACAGACCAGGTCGATTCGATCCCCTTCTTCCATCCGCAACGGTTCAGTCTCGAGGCACTGGAGGCTGTTGAGGACCACGCCGATCGTATGCTCGCCGGGCGCCACGTGGAACGTCCGGGCCTTCCCGCCAACGAGAACCCCGCTCCGTTGGCCATCGACCAACACGAGGCCGGTGGTGAAAGGGAGCCAGGCCGGGAAATCTTCTCGTCGCACCGTGACCGTGATTCGCCGCAACGGTTGCAAGGATGAGATCATCACCGCTCCTGACTCCTGCTCGTCCAGGTGCTCAAGCCGTGAACTCAATTAGACAACGTGCGCATCGCGTCGTTTGTTCATGAAATGGCGGATCGGCCAGGTGAATGGGCGGAACATCCAGCGGATCGGCAGGCCGAGGATGACCATCCCGGCCAGAATGACAACGAGGACGGCGGCCCCCATCCCCAGGCGGCGGAACCACGGGGCGTCGAGCCCGTACGTGGCCAGCGCCTGGCCGATCGACGACTCGAGGCCGCGCGCCGCGCCGCCGCTCATGGCGGAGGCGAGTTGAACGCCCGCCTTGGAAAACTCGCGGACGGCGTACTCCGTGGCCCGGCCAGCGTAGTCGACAAACTGGTCGGGGTTGGCCAGGAACGCGCCCAGGACACCGGCGGCCATCAACTTCTTTTTATTCGGCAGGACCGTCTCGGTGAAGAAGTTCCAGCCCCCTCGGCCGGTTTTCCGCAATACGCCCAGGCTCTCCGGCCCCTCCTTGGCGAGCACCTCGGCCACGTCGTCGCCGTAGACCCGGACCGCCGAGAGTCCCTCGGTGCCGAGGCGGCGGATCATCGCTTCGGCCTGGTCGGGATAGCGGCGGGCGAGCCGCTGGGCGGTCTCTCCCATTTCGACGACCAGGCGCTTTTCGGCCGGCGCCAGGGTCGAGAACGTGCGGGCAGCGTCGGAGTCATGAGGCAAGAGCCGCGCGAACTTCGTCCGAAGCAGGGCCTCGGAGGGCTGCTCGACCCGACGGCCGGCGCGGGCCAGGTCCTCGGACCGCTTGGCGACGATCTCGAGCCCTTCGTCGGCCTCATGGGCGAAGAGCCGGCCCATGCTTCGAGCCGCGGTCGGTTCGCCCTGTGCGGCGGCCCGTCCCCCCGCCTTGGCTTCGAGCACGACCTCTTGGACGACCTCGTCCAGCCACGCCAGTTTCCCCGCATGGGCGGACTGGAAGGGAGTGAGCACGGCCGCGAGCAGCAGGCCGACCGAGGCGAGGCGGGCCGTGGCGCGGCGGAGGTGATTGCGACGGAGAGGCGTCATGGGGTTCCTCGTTATCCTCGACCGCGCGGAGGGCGTCCCTCACAGCGGCTCAGTAGTATCTTTCGTAATTCGGAACCAACTTATTCGAGGAGACTTGGGAATCGGATCGGTAAACCCGGCCGAATGCGCCGCCCGAAACGATTGCGGAGGGAGGCTCTGGGGTGAGATGTCGAGTCGCAACTGGCTGGAAAATCAAATCTTAGGGGTCGGCATCCCGTCGAGCATCGTTGCGTTCACACGCCCGCACAATCCCTGCGTCCGCTCGATTCGAGGGCGAGGCCCTGCGATCTCAATCGTCGAGATCCGAATGGGGCTCCCCCCCGTTCTTCGGCGGTGGACCCCGACCCCGAGGCCAACCCGCGCCGCGCCAGTCCTCATGATTCCATTATAGCGCATGGGCGTTCGACCGGCCAGTTAAGCTTGATCGGTCGGACGTGCTGGTGGTGAAGGGAACGGTTGTCGCCGCAAAGTTGACGCTGCGGCGGGGGGAACGGTCTTGAGATCCCCCGGCGCGCGGTGGGAGAATCGTCGGCCTCTCCCATTGGAATCGCGGCCGACGCCCGTCGGGGAGCGACTCCTTGGCCTCGTCCTTCCTTTTGGGTGTGGTGGGACCCGCTTCGCGGGAATCGGGATCACGACGCCGTCGTTCTCGCAATCGGAACCCAAGCCAATGAGCCTGGTCGTTCGGCAGATCACCGCCAGAGTCGTCGATCACCCGGTCCGCTCGCAGGGGGCGATCATCTCGTTCCTGGGCCGGCACGAAGCCTCGCACTACGTCACCCTGACCGTCACCGGCGACGACGGCCAACACGGCTATGCCGAGGCCGCGACCGCCCCGGTCTGGAGCGGCGAGGCGGCCGAGACCGCGGTCTGGGTCCTCGAGAACCTCATCGCCCCCCAACTGGTGGGCGCCCGGTTCGACCACCCGTCGGAAGCCGTGGCACTGCTCGACCGCGCCCTCCACGCCAACTCGTTCCTCAAGTCGGCCGTGGACATCGCTCTCTGGGACCTCTGGGCCCGCTCGCAAGGCGTCTCGGTGGCGAGCCTGGTCGCCGATCGCGAGCCGGTCGCCTGGATCCCCACCCGCGTCAGCATCGGCTGCTACCCGCCGGAAGAGACGGTGCAACTGGCCGTCGAATTCTGGGAAGCAGGAGTTCGCACCCTGAAGTTCAAGACGGGCAAGCCCGGCATCGATGACGTGGCCCGGCTGCGTGCCGTGCGCGACCGGCTCGGGCCGGAACCGGTCTTCACCATCGACTATAACGGGGCCCATGCGACGGTCGACGGCGCCGTCCGCTCGATCGAGTCACTGGCCCCCTTCAACCTCTCGCTGGCCGAGCAGCCGACCCCGCGTGACCGGATTGGTTTGTTGGCCGAGGTCCGCAAACGGGTGTCGGTGCCGATCCTGGCCGACGAGGCGGTCTTCACGCCCGACCATCTCAGCGAGGCGCTCGACCGCGACGCCTTCGACGTGCTCTCGATCTACCCGGGGAAGAACGGCGGGTTCACCCATTCGCTGGCCATGGCGAAGCGCGTCCAGGAAGCCGGCAAGGCCTGCGCGATCGGGTCGAACCTCGAGACCGACCTGGGCCAGGCCGCGATGGCCTGTCTCGCCTCCAGCCTTTCGGTCTTCCCGGTCGAGCGTTATGCCTGCGACCTGATGGCGGCCCTGTTCTACGACGCCTCGTCGGTGTCGCCGCCCCTTGTGTTCCGAGACGGGCGTATCGAGGTTCCGACTGGCCCTGGATTCGGAGTGGTGCCTCATGACCGAACGGTTCCGCGTGATTGATGCTCATGCGATGCTGGGCCGCGAGACCTATCTCGCCCTCGATGCGGATGAGTTGCTCCGGCGGATGGACGCCGCCGGGGTCGTCACGGCCATCGCCCGCCCGATGGGGTCGGGGCTGGTCGTCGACCATCGGGCCGGCAACGACCTGGTCCTGAAGGCGGGTCCGAGGATTCGAGGCCTGGCGACCGCCAATCCCTGGTGGGGCGTCCATGCCCTCGACGAGTTGGCCAGGGCCCGCGACCTGGGCGCGGTCGGACTCTTCCTCGACCCCGCCCGCCAGGGGTTCTTCCCCACCGAGGAGGTGGCCCGTCCCCTCTTCGAACGGGCCTCGAATTATCGCTGGCCCGTGATGGTCCGCACCGGACTCTACACGTTCGCCGACATCCTCGCCCTGGTCGAGGTCGCGTGCAAGTTCCCGGAGACCCCGTTCATCGCGGGCTTCGGCGGCTATGCCGACATGTGGTTCGAGCTCCCCGAATCGTTCGGGAAGGTCGAGAACTTGTATCTCGACGCCTCGATGATGTGGGGCGACGCGATCCGTGAGATCGTCAAGACCTATGGCGCCTCGCGGGTCCTCTTCGGCGGCGCTGAGCCTCGGAACCGTTATGCCGTGAACTTGCGGACCCTGGAGCGGCTCGAGCTCGACGAGTCGGCGCGGCGGGCGATCCTGCACGAGAACGCGGCCCGGATCTTCGGCCTTTAGGGGGAGGGACTGGTTCCATGCGGATCATCGACTTTCACGCCCACCTCGACGGCTGGTGGCTCGACAAGCCCCTCCCCTCGGCGGCCGACCTGGTTGCCATCCTCGACCGTTACGACGTCGAGGCCGCCTGCGTCTACACCGTGATGGGGTTCTATGGGGATTGTCCTCGGCACAACGAGGCGCTCGCCGAGCGTTGTCTGAGCCAGCCGGGCCGGCTCATCCCGTTCGTCACGGTGGACCCGAAGCTCGGGCCTCCTGCGGTGGACGAGCTCGAGCGTTGTTTGGCCAACCCGCTGTTCCGGGGGGTCAAGTTCCACCCCTGGCTCCAGGCGTTCGCCTGCAGCATGGTCAAGGAGACGATGGTCGCCATCCTCCGCGCAGCCGCCGAGTTCGACGTGCCGGTCCTCTTTCACGACGGCACCCCTCCCTATTCGACCACCTACCAGATCGCCGACGTGGCCCGCTGGGTCCCCGAGGCAAAGGTCATCCTCGGCCACGCCGGTTCGGCCGACTACACCGACCCGGCCGCCCAGCTCATCCGGGACATTCCGAACCTCTACGGCTGCTTCTGCGGCTCGCGACCCGGCGACCTGGTCCATCTCGTCGCGACGGCCGGGGCCGATAAGATCCTCTTCGGTTCCGACTTCGGCGCGGGGGGAGGCTGGGAGCTGCTCCCCGAACGCATCGACAACGTGACCGAAGCCGGTTTGCACCCGGTCGACCTTGCGAAGGTCCTCCACGCCAACTCCGAACGCCTGTTGAAGCTCCGCGAGCGGCCCCTCTCTTCGAGGCCTGCCGCCCTGCAGTCATAAGCACTCCTTGACGAACAGCGGGGATCTGGCTCGTCAAGGGATCGGCCTCGTGCGGTTTCCCAGTACGGCGGGTCCGCACACGCCGGACGATTCAACAACATCCAGTCCTTGGCATTCAACAGGTGGGTTCAACGCGCCCGAGACCGGCATCGGTCGATGCCACGATGGTGGTGGGCGGTGCCCCCTCCCCTTCAAGAAGGGACGCTCCTCAATGATCGTCGACGTGCATTCGCACTGCTGGCCCAAGCCGGACTGCTTCTCCCCATCGTTCCAGGCCGATGCGCGGCGAATGCGGGCGACGGAGGTGGACCTCGTCACGCGTTACGAGGACTATCGGGCCTCGACCGGGGGCGAGGAGGTCGTCTCGCTCGTCTTCGGCGGGAAGGCTCGCCTGACCGGCGTCTGGATCGACGACGCCGACGTCGCCGCTTGTGTGGCGGGAGACCCGGAACGCTTGATCGGGTTCATGTCGCTGGACCCGACCCAGCCGGGCTGGGAAGACGAAATGCACGAGGGACGCGAGCGATGGGGGATGCGCGGGATCAAGCTCTTGCCGATGTACGCCGGGTTCTTTCCCCAGGATGAGCGTCTTGATCCCCTCTGGAAGTACGCGGCACGGCACCATCTCCCGGTCCTCCTGCACACCGGGACGACGTTCGTCGCGAACGCTCCGATCGAATGCACGCTTCCCCGGCACCTCGACGTGGTGGCCTCTCGATTCCCGGACGTGACGATGATCCTGGCGCATCTCGGGCACCCCTACGAGGGGGAGACGATCGCCGTGATCCGCAAACATCCGAACCTCTATGCCGACATCAGCGCACTGTTCTACCGCCCCTGGCAATTCTTCCACAGCCTGATGCTCGTCGACGAGTACCGAGTTTGGGAGAAGCTCCTCTTCGGCACCGACTTCCCC
>Ga0182739_1004814_pt1 | contig 10947 bp, 9 predicted proteins | sample eDN5th30CBELigBY_FD_128873 | JGI IMG/M metagenome (GOLD analysis project Ga0182739, IMG submission 128873) | Enriched backyard soil microbial communities from Emeryville, California, USA - eDNA 5th pass 30_C BE-Lig BY (version 2) (version 2) | ecosystem: Environmental > Terrestrial > Soil >...
GACGAGGATCTGGACGGCGATGGCGTCAACGATTCATATGTCCCGACCAATACGCCGCTTTCTGCCATGGTGATCGATGTCTATGGCGATGGCAGTCTGGTATATACGCTCTCGCCGCAGAATCCCAATCAGAACCAGTTGCATACCGACAACCAGGTCAGCGGCAATATCAGCCAGTTCAATGGCAATTACACGATCCTCGACTCCGAGGGCAATGAGGTGGGCACCCTCGGTGGCAACATCTACCTCTCCAGCGACGGTGACTTTGTTGACGGCCAGAACAAGGTCGTGAATCCCCAGGACAATGGGGGCTTTGTCGTCGACGATCTCGCCGTGTGCTATCTGCACGGGACCCGGATCATGACCTCGCGCGGCGAGGTGCGGATCGAGGAACTGCGCGAGGGCGACCTGGTCGTCTGCCGGTTTGGGGGTCTTCGCCCGGTGCGCTGGATCGGCCGTCAGACCCTGTCGGGACTGCGCGCCCGCGGTCAGGAAGCGATCCGCTTTGCCGCCGGTTCGATCGGAGAAAACCTCCCGCGCGAGCCGCTGCTGGTTTCGCCCGGCCATTCGATGCTGATCGGCGAGACACTGGTTCTGGCAAGCGCGCTTGTCAACGGGATCACCATCACGCGCGAGAAAGCCCGGTTGAAATGGGAATATTACCAAATCGACCTTGGCGTGCATGATCTGGTCCTGGCCGAGGGCACCTGGTCCGAGAGCTTTGCCGACTGCCGCGATTTCCGCGAGCGTTTCAACAATGCCGATGAATATCATGCGCTCCATCCGAACGAGGTGGCGCCGGAGACACCCCTGCTATGTGCCCCGCGTCCCGCCGGCGGCGCGGCATTCCACGCGGCCCTCGCACATACCGCCCGCCGTGCGGTTTCAGCGCGCAGGCCCTTGGGGAGGGGCAAGCTTGAGGGCAGGATTGAAGGGTTTGCCGCCCCGAGCCATGTTACCGGCTGGGCGATGGACGCAGATCATCCCGGCCAACCTCTGATGCTGGACATCCTGCTGGACGGCGAGGTCATCGGCACCGCGCTGGCCTGCATTCCCCGCAAGGGCAAGGGCCATCAGGGCCGCATGGGCTTCGTGTTCAGCGGAGACAGGGTATTGTCGGTCGCGGAGCTTCAGCGCCTTGTCGTGCGTCGCCCCGAGGATGGCCAGATGCTTGCACCCGCGGCCTGCGCCAAACCGGGGCCGATGCATGGTCATGTCGACCTGATCGAGGCCACCGGACGGATCGAGGGCTGGGCGCGCGACAAGTCCAATCCCGGCCATCCGGTCCTGCTTGAGGTCGTACTTGGCAGCGAGGTTCTCGGCACCGTCCTCGCCTGCCTGCCCCGCCCCGACCTTGCCAAGGTCGAATTTGGCGATGCTGCCTTTCTTTTCGAGGCCGGCCGCGCGCTCTCTGCCGACGAGATGTCGTTGATCCAGCTGCGCCGAGCCAGCGATGGTGCCGTCCTGAGGCGCTCCTTGGCAACCCGCATGATCGACGGCCCCGCTGGCCGGACCGAGGCCGCCTAGCATTGCCGAGGCTCCGGTGCGCGGTTGAACGGCCGCGCACCGGGCCACCGCTAGAACCGCCAGGTCGCGCCGATGACGGGGCCGCGCAACTGCGTGTCGAAGACATGGCCGTCGTCGCTATAGTCCACATCCAGCACCTTGTATCCGGCCGAAAGCGAGGCACGGTCGGTGACGATCCAGTTCACCGTGGCCAGCAGTGACCAGGTCTTATCGGAGCCGACGCCGAAACCTCCGATGTCACCCTGCGCCTGGAAGGACCATTCGTCATTGATCGGGACAAATATCCGCGCCCCGACAATGGGATCGAACCAATCGAAACTTTCCTCGAACTCGACCGAACGACCCGCCGCCGAGACATTCAGCCGGTTCGAGATATTCCAGTATCTTGCCCCCGCCAGCGCATCGACCGTGATCCCGTTGGCGTCGTGGAAGCGGTATCCGCCCTGAAGGGTGGCGCTGAACTGCTTGCTGTCCAGCTCTCCCTTGACGGTCAGCCCGGCAGGCACGCCCGGGAGTGCCGGCAGCGGCCCCGTTGTGCGGCTGTTCGTCGTGTCCACGAACATGATGTCCCCGGAGATGATCCAATTCCCCTGCCTGCCCCAAAGGTTGATGAACCCCGCCATGTTCAGGCTGTCCATGATGTCCGAGAATGACTTCTCGACCGAAACTTCCGGGCCACGCTGGAACGGCGAGACATCGCCCTTCAAGGCGGCGGCCCAGATATAGGGCGTGACCTGGATGACCCAGTCGGATCGTTCCGATGTCGCGAGTTGCGGATCAATCCCCTCGACGGGGTCGGCCATCGCCATCGCGGGAGAGACGACAAGCAGGGTGACGAGCGTGATGGATCTCACAGGTATTCCCCTTTTGACGGCAGCGTCTGAAGCCAGTGGAATATAAATATCGGACGCAGGCAACCACCGGAAACAGGGATGCCGCGACATCGGCACCACTATCCGATTGCGTTCCCCATTCGCGTGACCGATGCTTCAACCGACTTATCCCCTCCGGGCTGGCGAACCAGAATTTGCCCGCAGCTTCCTGTCACCAAAAATCCGTAAACTGGCGAGAGAAATGACATGATTTTCCATCACCGTCCCCTTCGAGCCGCCCTGACCTGTGCAACCATGATCGCCGGCATCCTGACCGCCGGCATCGCCGATGCCTGCACCCGGTTCGTCTATCACGGGATCAACGACCAGATCATTACCGCGCGTTCCATGGACTGGAAGACGGATACCGGCACCAATCTCTGGGTTCTGCCCCGCGGCATGAAGCGGGACGGAAAGGCCGGGCCGAATTCGATCGAATGGACCGCGAAATATGGCAGCGTCGTCGCCTCGGCCTATGACGTCTCGACGACGGACGGTATGAACGAGGCGGGGCTTGTGACCAACCTGCTCTGGCTGGTGGAATCCGAATACCCGCATTTCGATGGCACGGGCAAACCGGGACTGACCATCGCCGCCTGGGCGCAATATGTGCTCGACAATTTCGCCACCGTGGCCGAGGCGGTCGAGGCGCTGGAAAGCGAGCCCTTCGTTGTCGTCACGGATAACGTGCCCGGCGAGGAGCGCCTGACGACCCTGCACCTGTCGATTTCGGATTCGACCGGCGACAGCGCGATCGTGGAATATATCGGCGGCAAGCAGGTGATCCATCACAGCCGCGACTATCAGGTGATGACGAACTCGCCCATCTTCGAGGAGCAGCTTGCGCTGGAATCCTATTGGCGCCAGATCGGCGGAACGGTGATGCTGCCGGGCACCAACCGCGCCTCGGACCGCTTTGCCCGCGCCTCGTTCTATGTGAACGCAATCCCCAAGACCGAGGATGCGGTGGAAACACTGGCCAGCGTCTTTGGCGTGATCCGCAATACCTCGGTGCCTTTCGGCCTGACCACGCCCGACCAGCCGAACATCTCGTCGACGCGCTGGCGCACGGTCGCGGATCACAAGCGCATGCTCTATTTCTTCGAATCCGCGCTGACGCCCAACACCTTCTGGGTGGACCTGAAAGAGTTCGATTTCAGCCCGGAGACCGGAAAGGTGCTGAAGCTCGACCTTGGGCCGCAGCAGTCGCATATCTATTCCGGCGTCGCGAATGGCGACTTCGTGGAATCCGAACCCTTCGAGTTCCTCGGGTTGTAACGGATTTGCCATCCAGCGGCTGCATGACTGTCATCTGGCCCGACTAGCAGAGGGCGATCGAACTGACAGGAGAAGTTCATGCGCCCGACCATTGCCCTGCTGGCCTGCGCCCTTGCCACGCCGGTTGCCGCCGAGGAGGTATTTCCGGCCAAATTGGCCGGTCACGCCATGCTGCCCGCCTTCACCTTGGTGACCCCGCCCGAGGACGCGCCCCGCGACCTCTGGGTATCGGGCAAGTTCACCGGCAAGACCCGCAACGACGCGCCGATGAGCGTCGAGGGCGATGTGGGCAAGGCCTATGGCAACCACAAGACCGGCATCTCGCTGCCCTTCCTTGGCCAGCCCGTGCAGGGTATGTCGGGATTTGCGATGAACCGCGCCGAGGATGGCAGCTGGTTCACGCTGACCGACAATGGCTTCGGCACCAAGATCAACAGCCCCGACGCGATGCTGTTCTTCCACCGGATGCAGCCCGACTTCGAAAGCGGCAAGGTCAGCCGGCTCGAAACCGTCTTCCTGCGCGATCCCGACCGCAAGGTTCCCTTCCGCATCGCCAACGAGGCGACCGAGGGTCGCTATCTGACCGGCGCGGATTTCGACCCCGAGAGCATCCAGTATCTGAACGACGAAATCTGGATCGGCGATGAATTCGGCCCCTATATCCTGCGCGTGGCGCGGGACGGGCGCATCCTCTCGGTCCACCAGACCATGCTGGATGGCGCGGTGCTGAACGGACCGGATACCGCCGGCACTGTCGTTCCGGCGCTGCCCGGCAAGGATTTCCGCGTCCAGCGTTCCGGCGGATACGAGGGCATGGCGCTGCAACCGGGCAGCGATCTGCTGTGGGCGATGCTGGAAAAGCCGATCCTTGCCGAGAATGGCGAGCCGGAGGGCAACTTCCTGCGTGTAATCACATTCGATACCGGCAAGGCGGACTGGACCGGTGAAAGCTATCGCTTCCGGCTGTCCGACGGGGCAACGGCAATCGGCGATTTCAATTTCATCGACGAAACCCGGGCGCTGGTGATCGAGCGCGACAATGGCGAGGGCGATGCGGCCCGGGCCTGCGCCGAGGGCGCGACCGAGCTTGGCGACTGTTATCCGATGCCCGCCAAGGTCAAGAACATCGTCCTGGTCGATACCGCCCAGACAGATGCCGAAGGTTTCCTCGGCCGCATCGGACATGTCAGCCTGCTCGATATTGCCGATCCCGATGGCAAGGCTCTTGCCGGGACGAAACCGGCCGAGGGGAATTTCACCTTCCCGTTCTTCACCATCGAAGACGTGGCGCGGGTGGATGACAGCCACATCATCGTCGCGAATGACAACAACCTGCCCTATTCCGGCGGGCGCGAGATCGGCCGGGCCGCAGATAACGAGTTCATCCTGCTCTCGGTGCCGGAACTGCTTTCGGCCAGATAGCATTGTTGAGAAAGAGGCTGGGGCCGGACACGTCCCCAGCCGCGAGGGTCAGGGATCAGGCGGAGCGGCGCTGAGGGCGGGAGCCTTCGCCTAGAAACTGAAAGATCGCGCATACGCCGATCACACCGATGCCCGCGCAGACATAGAGCCCGAATGCCTGGACAGCGCCCATGCCGGAGAGCAGGCCGAGAATGGCGGTCGGCGCTGCGATTGCCACGGAGAGCATCAGCGAGGGCATCCTGGGCGTTCCTGCCTTTCCACCGGGCGTCCCTTCCATGCAAGCCCGGTCAGTTTCGGTCCATCCAATCGACAAACAACAAATCAGACAATTAGTTCCGCCTTTCTTACCAGAGAGGCATGGATTTCTGACCATTTGAATGAACGAACCAGACGTATCGGACTTTAGTGGTGGAAGCCGCGGAGGCGAGTCAACTCTGACCTTCCGTCACCCAGGTGGCAGTTCGCCTGATGCGGGAAGGCCCGCGGCAAATGCCGGCTCGACCTGCAGGCAGATGTCGATGCTGTCGCGCAGCGCCCTGGCGACCACGGGATTGAGGGCGAGATCGACCGGAAACCCGGCATTGTCCACCAGCCGAAAGACGATGCCCGCCGCACCGATGTCGATGATGCTGAATGATATCGGCACGACCTCGGCCCCGGCCCCCCTTTCCGGGTCAGGCAGGGGCACACCGGTCAGCATGGCGCGCTTGGCAGCCTCGATCTCTTCTCTGGTCATGGATCTATCCTGTGGACCATCCGGCGGAACGGCGGGGGCATTGTCTGGCAGTCTGCATAGCCGAGGATATGCGCCACAGTCACTTCACAGATCGGGCATATCCGGCATTCGTCTGACGTGAGATTATCGCATCACGCTGATGGAACGGCCAGCCCGATCGGCGGCCCGTAGTGGCCGGGCGGCGCAAATCCGCGCAGCAAAGTTACAATTGCCGAGGCTTTCGCTTGGGTATATGGTCGCCGGGATTTCAATGGAAGGCCTCGCATGTTTCCCATTCGCCCGCATCGCAGCACCGGAACCCTCAACTCAGCCTCCGGTGTCGCATCGGCATTGCTGCGCGCCCGCGCCGCGGAATGGGAGGTCGACCTGATCGAGACGCCGGAAAGCCTGACCATGCATGTCTGGGGCAGCGAACTGTGCCTGGTGCCCGAGGAAGGGCTGGTGCGGATCGAGTTGCGCGCCCCCGAACAGCGCCTGATCGGTGTCTTGCAGGACAGCGCGACCGAACTTTTCGAGAGCCACGGCATGGCGATCACCTGGGACAGCGTTGACGAAGGTGCGCTCGCGCCCGGCCTCGCGCTGATGCAGGTGGTATCGGTGACCCAGCGCACGCCCGGCTTTATCCGCGTGCGCGTTGCCGGACCCGAGGCGCTGCGCTTTGGTCAGGGCAGCATGCATTTCCGCCTGCTTATCGCGCCGCAGGGCCGCGCCCCGGTCTGGCCCCGCATCGCCCCGAACGGACGCACCCGCTGGCCCGAGGGCGCGGATGCGCTGCATCGTCCGGTCTATACGGTTGCCGAGCAAGGCGGCGACTGGATCGACTTCGACATTTTCGCCCATGTCGGCAGCCCGACCTGCGACTGGGCGGCACGGACCCAGCCGGGCGAGGTCGTGGGCCTTGTCGGACCCGGGGGCGGCTGGTGTCCCGAGGCCGACGAATTGTTCCTTTTCGGCGATGAAACCGCGCTGCCCGCAATCACGCGGATGCTCGATCTGGCCCGGGGGCGCGTCAGGGCCTTCGTCAGCGCCCGGGAAGCCGATCTCGGGAAGTTGGCGGGGGATTCCAGGGTGGTGCGCAGCGGTGACCTGCTGGCCTCGCTCGCCGCGGCAGATCTGGATGCGGAGAAGGATCTGCAAGTCTGGTTCGCGGCCCATGCAAACCTGGCCCGTGACGCGCGCCGACAGCTTTTGGCGCGCGGTCTGAGCAAGCGGCAGTTCACGGCCGCCGCTTACTGGGGTCAGCCGGACAGCCGCGCGTAGACGCCGCCCTGTGCGATCAGCGGGCCATGCTGCCCGCTTTCGACGATGCGCCCCTCTTGCATGACGACGATGCGATCGGCGTGGCGGATGGTCCCCAGTCGATGCGCGATCACCAATGTCGTTCGCCCGACGGCGAGAGCGTCAAGCGCCGCCTGAATCTCGCGCTCGGTCTCGCTGTCGAGGGCCGAGGTCGCTTCGTCAAGGATCAGGATGGGCGGGTTCTTGAGGAAGGCGCGGGCGATCGCCACGCGCTGCTTCTGCCCGCCGGACAGCATCACCCCGCGTTCGCCGACGATCGTGTCGAGCCCCTCCGGCAGGCTCGCGATCATCGGGCCGAGCTGGGCCTGTTCGGCCGCCCGCATGATCTCGGCGTCCGAGGCCCCCAGCCTGCCATAGGCGATGTTCTCGCGCAACGTGCCGCCGAACAGGAACACATCCTGACTGACCAGGCCGATCTGGCGGCGCAAGCTGTTCAGCTTCATCTGGTCAAGCGGGATCCCGTCGACGACGATGCGCCCTGCCCCCGGCTCGTAGAAGCGCGGCAGCAGCGCGAGGAGCGTCGTCTTGCCCGCGCCGGAGGGGCCGACAAAGGCCACCGTCTCGCCGGCCGAGATGGTCAGGTCGATCCCGTTCAGGATCGGCCGCCCGCTGTCATAGCCGAAGCTGACATTCTCGAACCGGATGTCGCCCCTGAGCGCGGGAGCCTCAATCGCATCGGGCGCGTCGCGGATCTCGGGCTCGGTCGCCAGAAGTTCCTGATAGCGGCGGAAACCGGCGATGCCGCGCGGATAGGTTTCGATCACGGCGGCAATCTTCTCGAGCGGGCGGTAGAACACGCCGACGAGCACCAGAAACCCCACGAAGCCGCCGGTGCTGAGCGAGCCCTGCAGCACGAAGCCCGCCCCGGCGACCATGACGACCACCTGAACCAGACGCAGCCCCATATATTGCAGGGTCGTCACCGTGGCGATCACCCGATAGGCCTGCAGCTTGGTCCGGCGATAGTTTTCGTTGTCGACGGCAAAAAGCTCGCTCTCATGGGCCTCGTTGCCGAAGGCCTGCACCACGCGAACGCCACCCAGCGCCTCCTCCAGCCGGACGTTGAAGTCCCCTACACGGGAATAGATCGCGCGCCATGTCTGCGTCATCCGCCCGCCATAGACCACGATCAGCACCAGCATGGCAGGCACGATGACCGCCACGACCAGCGCGAGCGTCGGGTGGATCCAGAACATCAGGAGGAACGCGCCGACAAAGGTCATCAGGGCGATGACAGCATCCTCGGGTCCATGATGGGCGACTTCGCCGATCTCCTCGAGGTCGCGCGTGACGCGGGCGACCAGCTTGCCCGTCCGGGCACGGTCATACCAGCGCCAGGAGAGCCGCGTCAGATGATCAAAGGCGCGCGCCCGCATCTCGGTCTCGATATTGATCCCGAGCTTGTGGCCCCAATAGACGACGATCGCCATCAATCCGCTATTGACCACGTAAAGCGCGAGCAGACAGATAGCAGCGGCGACGGTCAGGCTCCAGTTGCCCTGTGGCAGCAGATGATCGATGAAGGCGGTGATCGCCAGCGGAAAGGCCAGCTCCAGCAGCCCGGACAGCACGGCACATCCGAAATCCAGCCAGAACAATCCCATCCACGGGCGGTAATAGGCGAAAAACTCCCTCAGCATTCTCAGTCCTTGTCATCCTCAGGCGTGAATGACGGCTGTGCCACCATCCTCGCATAGCAGGACCTGCATCGGCAGGCCACAGATCCGCACCAGCGCCGCGGGTCGTCAGACTACCGGGCATTCCTCGCAACGCGATCCGACAGCCCTTGAGCGCCACGACGCGAGCGTCGAGTGGGCAAACCCCCGTTCAGGACGACGATCGCGCTATGGCCCGCTCATGGCATATGCGGCGCATCAGTGAAAGCTCCTCCGGTTTTTGGGCAGGACGGAGGTGGCGCGCGGCGCTATGGCCGGCTTGAAGTGGCAGATGGTGTTGGGGGTCAGGGGGCCTTCTAGGTTCCGTGCTGTCACTCAGATGAGGATGGGGTCGTTCAGGAAAAGGAGATCAGATATTTAATTAATCCGCATAATAAATATGATTTGCGGTTAACATAGGAATTCTGATCGACGTCCCCAGAATGCATATGCCCGCACGCACATGACATATTGCGTTCAGCCGGGGCGACCGCCTCCCGTTCTGCCGGTCCCCCTTCGGCTTTGCCATGAAGCGTCAGATAAGGATTCAGGCGTAGAAGGGCGCAGGGAGTGAGACCCGCCACCCTGCTACCGCAGCGCGGATGGGAGTTTGCCCTAACTTGTCAGCATCGCCGATCCGACTAAGCCTTCATTCAGCCATTTTCTCAGGTCAGACGCCTACCCGCTGGCGTGGCGGTCATCCCGTATTCAGGTACCTTTGGTCAACGCGATCTCGATAGCCTGCATCGCCAATTCGATCAGATCGTCAGTTATCTGCACACCTTCAATACGAATGAAATGTCCGACGCCGTCGCTGTCATGGCGCAGCCTTGCCCCGTCAGGTAGGTATTTGACCCGCCCCGGCAAGGATCGGTCAGCAGTGCGCCGCGGCCGACCGCCGCGACTGGGATCGCGCGGAACGCTTTCGGTTTGTTGCAGCACCGGCTCAAGCAGCGACCACTCGCCCTCTCCATCAGTAGGCGCCGAGGCCGCCAACACGCGCCGCACATCATCTGTCAGCCCCGCGCGCAAGGCAGCGGCGAGCCGTAGCCCCTGTCGTTCGGACAATGCCTGTGGAAACGTCAACAGATCGCCCAACTCCTCGTGGATCAGTGCAAATGAACGAAGCTTCGAACGTTTCGCCTTCGACCCTGACGAAAACAGCTGATCGATCGCATCCTCGACACTCTCGAACGCGCCATTATCCGCGGCGACCACGGCCACCCTGCCCCGCTCATATTGGCTGAGATCCGAGCGGATCTCGTTCTCCTCGACCATCGCCACGAAGGCCTCGGCCGAGCCCTGCGGATTGCGCACCAGCGCCCGGATGGTCGCAAATTGCGGATTGCCGGTCTCGCCATGCAATGCCTTGACCGCCGAAAGCCGCCTGAACCCTGAAATGAGTCCGTAGATCTTGCCGTCCTGAGGAACCGCAAGCTCGAACAGTTCGATAGGCAGCCGCAAACCGTGGCTCAGAATGGACGCTTTCAGCTCGGCCATTTCTTCGGGATCGAGCGTCATCCGGTCGCGTATCATCTGGTCGGCGATAATCTCGGAAAGCGGCACGTCGCGGGCAAGGAGGCCGCGGGCCTCGGCATCGCGAAACCGCTCTGCGTCCTTCCGATTACGCGCGGCTTCGGCACGCTCTTCGGTGGAATGAACCTGCGCCAATGCCGCGGCCTCTGCGGCGACTGTCGCGATCGGCACGGACATCCCGAGAGGGTCGCGACGGGTTTCGCGCGCGAAACCATCCTCGATTTCCTTCAGCTGTTCTCGGGTGGGAGCTTCGAGTTGCCTGCGCTTAGCCATGTTTCGCCTCCTTCTCGTTCATTGCCATGTCCCGCCACCAGGAACCTATCAGGATCTCCTTCACCTCTGCATAGGTCCGATCGAAGGTTTCGCGTCCGCGAACATAGGTTTCACGGTTGAAGTCCCGATAGTCGGCCTCGTAGATCCCGTTCACCTGCTCGCCTGCCTGGCCCACCAGAGCAGTGAAATCCTGCCGGTAGGTTGTCATGAAATCGCCGAAATAGGCCTGGATGACGTTGGCGAGATTCGTCTGCTGGGCGGCATCGAAGCGCGTGATGATTGCCCTGACCACATCCCATTCGAACTTCATCTCCGGCAATCCTTGACGTCGCCGGACCGAGTTCTCGCC
>Ga0182739_1004815_pt1 | contig 10947 bp, 9 predicted proteins | sample eDN5th30CBELigBY_FD_128873 | JGI IMG/M metagenome (GOLD analysis project Ga0182739, IMG submission 128873) | Enriched backyard soil microbial communities from Emeryville, California, USA - eDNA 5th pass 30_C BE-Lig BY (version 2) (version 2) | ecosystem: Environmental > Terrestrial > Soil >...
CCATAAGATTACCCGCATGACCTCCGACCTGTCCCGGCAGGGCGCCGTGCGCGCCGCCGCCGACGCCGCCGTTCCCGCCGCCCTCGCCGATCTGGGCTCGCTCGTCCGGATCCCGTCCATCGCCTTCCCCGGTTTCGACCGGGCGGAGGTGGAGCGCAGCGCACACGCCGTGAAGGGGCTGCTGGACGACCTCGGCATCTTCGACCGCGTCGAGGTGAAGACGGCGGTGGTGCCGGAGACGGGGCGCGAGGGGATGCCGGCGGTGCTGGCGACACGGGCGGCGCGTAACGGGCGGCCGACGATCCTCCTCTACGCGCACCACGACGTGCAGCCCGTCGGGGACGAGGCTCTCTGGGAGTCGGCGCCGTTCGAGCCGACGGTGCGCGATGGACGCCTCTACGGCCGCGGCGCAGCCGACGACAAGGCAGGGGTCATGGCCCATGTGGGGGCGCTCCGCGCGCTCGTCGACGCCCTCGGACGCGACTTCGACCTCGGCGTGAACCTCTTCATCGAGGGAGAGGAGGAGGCGGGCTCGGCCTCGTTCGCGCAGTTCCTCCGGGACAACGCCGACGCGCTGCGCGCCGACGTCATCGTCGTCGCCGATTCCGGCAACTGGGATGCCGTCACGCCCGCCCTGACCGTGTCACTGCGCGGGAACGCGCGCTTCACCCTCGGGGTGAAGACCCTCGAGCACGCCTCGCACTCCGGCATGTTCGGGGGAGCGGTGCCCGATGCGATGCTCGCGACCGTCAAGCTCCTGTCGACCCTGTGGGACGAGGACGGCGCCGTCGCCGTCGCGGGACTCACGACGCGCGACGCGGACACGCCGGAGTACGGCGAGGAGACCCTCCGCAGCGAGGCCGGGCTCCCCGAGGGCGTGTCGCCGATCGGCCGCGACTCGATCCTCAGCCGCATCTGGAACAAGCCGTCCCTGACCGTCACCGGCATCGACTTCCCGACGGTCAAGAACGCGTCGAACACGCTGACGCCGGAGCTGTCCGTCGTCATCAGCGCACGCGTCGCTCCCGGCCAGCCCGCCCGCGAGGCGTATGAGGCGATCGAGGCGCACCTGCGCGCGCACGCGCCGTTCGGTGCGCAGCTGTCGTTCCGCGACGTCGACTGCGGCGACGCGTTCCTCGTCGACACGGCCGGCTGGGCGGTCGACCGCGCGAGGGCGGCGCTCGAGGCGGGCTACGGCGTGGCCCCGATCGACATCGGAGTCGGCGGGTCGATCCCCTTCATCGCCGACCTCGTGCGCGAGTTCCCCGGAGCGCAGATCCTCGTGACGGGCGTCGAGGACCCGCACGCGCGGGCGCACAGCCCCAACGAGTCGCTGCACCTGGACACCTTCCGGCACGCGCTGCGGTCGGAGGCCCTGCTGCTGGAGAGCCTCGACGCGACGACGCTCTGATCCGTGCGGCCGGGACATCCCCGGTCCACGGTGCCCGCCCTCCCGTCGTGGCGCGTAGAATCGTGGCATCTCGCCGTCCACGCCCCTGCAGGGCACTGACGGCCCGACCTCCGGGAGAGTCATGACCGACATCGCCACGTCGCCCGCCACCGCCACCACGCCCGAGCACGGCGTCGGACTGACCGAGGCCGCCGCCGAGAAGGTGAAGAGTCTGCTGCACCAGGAGAACCGAGACGACCTGCGCCTCCGGGTGGCTGTGCAGCCGGGCGGATGCTCGGGGCTCATCTACCAACTGTACTTCGACGAGCGCTTCCTCGACGGCGACAAGGCCGTCGACTTCGGCGGGGTCGAGGTCATCGTCGACGACATGTCGGTGCCCTACCTCGACGGCGCGACGATCGACTTCAAGGACACGATCTCGGAGCAGGGCTTCACGATCGACAACCCCAATGCGGCGGGCAGCTGCGCCTGCGGCGACAGCTTCCACTGAGGGCTCGCAGACCCCTCCGAGAGTCGGGACATCCTGGGCGGATGGCCTGAATCGGGTGAGAGGTTGCCCTAGACTGGCAGGTGTTCGACCTTCATGACCCCGAAAGGTGCACCGTGCGCGTCAAACGTCGCCTCCGCTGGGCCGTCATCCCGCTGGGGATCGCGACTGCGATCTCTCTTGCGGCCTGTACTCCCACCGAGCTGAACGGCTTCCTTCCGGGCTTCACCGAGGACGGGACGCAGGCGACCAACCGCACCGAGATGGTGTCGGGGCTGTGGGTCAACTCCTGGATCGTGCTGCTCGTCGTGGGCATCATCACGTGGGCCCTCATGGGCTTCGCCGCGATCGCGTACCGCCGCCGCAAGGGCCAGACCGGCCTGCCGGTGCAGATGCGGTACAACATGCCGATCGAGATCTTCTACACGATCGTGCCGTTCATCCTGGTGATCGGATTCTTCGCCTTCACGGCCCGTGACCAGGCGATCCTCGAAGACCAGTACGAGAACCCCGACGTGTGCATCACGGCCATCGGCAAGCAGTGGGCGTGGGACTTCCAGTACACCGAGAGCGACTGCGAGGACGCCGACGACGCCGTCTGGACGATGGGTGTGCAGGCCCAGACCGACGCGCAGGGCAACATCGTCAACGAGCTGCCCACGCTGTACCTGCCGGTCGACAAGGAGGTCAAGGTCAAGCTCGTCTCGCGCGACGTGATCCACTCCTTCTGGATCATCGACTTCCTGTACAAGAAGGACATGTACATCGGCAAGGACAACTACTGGTCCTTCACGCCCACGCGCGTCGGCGAATACGACGGCAAGTGCGCCGAGCTGTGCGGTCAGTATCACTCGATGATGCTGTTCAAGGTGAAGGTCGTCGAGCAGGCCGACTACGACGCGTACCTCGCCTCGCTGCGCGCCGCGGGTCAGACCGGCGACATCAACGACGCCTACGACCGGCTGCAGAACCTGCCGGGGACGGGCGCTCAGAACGATTCCGAGGGAGACCACTGATGGCGACGACTCTTCCGCTTCAGGACGAGACGCACAGTCGTCCGAGCACCCTTCCGCCGCGTCAGGCCGCGCTCATGAGCGCGTCACGCGTCGAGGAGAAGGGCAATGTGATCGTCAAGTGGATCACCTCCACGGATCACAAGACGATCGGGTACATGTACCTCATCGCCTCGGTGCTGTTCTTCCTGCTCGGCGGGGTGATGGCCCTCATCATCCGCGCCGAGCTGTTCGAGCCGGGCATGCAGGTCATCCCGACGAAGGACCAGTACAACCAGCTGTTCACGATGCACGGCACGATCATGCTGCTGATGTTCGCGACGCCGCTGTTCGCCGGATTCGCCAACGCGATCCTGCCGCTGCAGCTGGGTGCGCCCGACGTCGCGTTCCCGCGACTGAACGCCTTCGCGCTGTGGCTGTTCATCTTCGGCTCGCTCATCGCGGTCGCCGGCTTCCTCACGCCGCAGGGTGCAGCCGCCTTCGGCTGGTTCGCCTATCAGCCCCTGGCCAACGCGAGCATGTCGCCGGGCGCCGGAGGAAACCTCTGGATGCTCGGGCTCGGCATGAGCGGTTTCGGCACGATCCTCGGCGCCGTGAACTTCATCACCACGATCATCACGATGCGCGCGCCCGGCATGACCATGTGGCGTCTGCCGATCTTCTCGTGGAACACGCTGGTCACCAGCATCCTGATCCTCATGGCGTTCCCCGTCCTGGCAGCGGCGATCCTCGCCGCGGCGGCTGACCGCGTCCTGGGCGCTCACATCTACGACCCGGCCAACGGCGGCGTCCTGCTGTGGCAGCACCTGTTCTGGTTCTTCGGGCACCCCGAGGTGTACATCATCGCGCTGCCGTTCTTCGGCATCGTCTCGGAGATCCTGCCGGTGTTCAGCCGCAAGCCGATCTTCGGCTACAAGACCCTCGTGTACGCGACGATCGCGATCGCTGCCCTGTCGGTGTCGGTGTGGGCGCACCACATGTACGTCACGGGCGCCGTCCTGCTGCCGTTCTTCGCGCTCATGACGATGCTGATCGCCGTGCCGACGGGTGTGAAGATCTTCAACTGGATCGGCACGATGTGGCGAGGCTCGGTCACCTTCGAGACGCCCATGATGTTCACGCTCGGCTTCCTCGTGTCGTTCGTGTTCGGCGGTCTCACCGGTGTGATCCTCGCGTCGCCGCCGCTGACCTTCCACACCTCGGACTCCTACTTCGTGGTCGCCCACTTCCACTACGTCGTGTTCGGCACGGTCGTGTTCGCGATGTTCGCCGGGTTCTACTTCTGGTGGCCGAAGTGGACCGGACGCATGCTCAACGAGCGCCTCGGCATGGTGCACTTCTGGATGCTGTTCATCGGCTTCCACATGACGTTCCTCATCCAGCACTGGCTGGGCGTCGACGGCATGGTCCGCCGCTACGCCGACTACTCGGCCGCGGACGGCTGGACGTTCGGAAACCAGGTGTCCACCGTGGGCGCCATCATCCTGGGCGCCTCCATGATCCCGTTCTTCCTGAACGTGTGGCTCACGGCGCGCACCGCGCCGAAGGTGACGGTCAACGACCCGTGGGGCTACGGCGGCTCGCTCGAGTGGGCCACCAGCTGCCCGCCGCCGCGCCACAACTTCACCTCCATCCCGCGCATCCGCAGCGAGCGTCCGGCGTTCGACCTCAACCACCCCGAGGCCGGCATCCCCGTCGGCGTGGGACCGGCGAAGGACGCTCCCGACGCCCCGGTCGTCGATCTCGCCGAGGGAGAGGTCAAGTAAGTGAAGACCAACGTCAACCTCTGGTGGGTCCTCGCCGGCTTCTTCCTGCTGTGCACCGTGCTGTACACGGGCTGGAACATCATCGAGCATTCATCCCTGCCGTGGCACAACGCCATCGAGTGGGTCGGGACGATCGCGCTCCTGTTCTCGGTCTTCATGGCCGCGATGATCGCGTTCTACGTGCACCGCGTGCACCGCGCGCAGCGCGGCGAGCTGCCGGAGGACGTGCTGACAGCCGACATCGACGACGGCGACCCGGAGCTCGGCGAGTTCAGCCCGTGGTCGTGGTGGCCGCTCGTGCTCGCCTTCTCGGCGGCGCTCGCGATCATCGGTCTCGCGGTCGGGACGTGGCTGATGCCCATCGGCATCAGCGTCTTCGTGATCGCGATCGTCGGCTGGGTGTACGAGTACTACCGCGGATACTTCGCACGCTGACCGGATGACGTTCCGGCTGCGCGCCGGCGTCGGCTCCGACGTCGGATCCTTCCGCGAGGAGAATCAGGACGCCGCGTTCGCGGCATCCTGGGGAGCCGCCGTCGCCGACGGCGTCGGCGGGGGACCCGCGGGCGACCTCGCCGCCTCGGCACTCGTCCATCGTCTCGTCGCCGGTGGCGCCGACGTCGCGGACGCGGACGAGCTGGCCATGCGGATCCGCGGGGCGAACTGGGACATCGGCGCCCACGTCAGGCGCGACCCGGCCCTCGCGGGCATGGCGACGACGTTCACGGGCGTCTGGCTCGACCGGCGCGGGGCGCTGTTGCTCGCGCACACGGGCGACTCGCGGGCCTATCTCCTGCGCGACGGTCACCTCATCCGGCAGACGCGGGACGACTCGTACGTGCAGGTTCTCGTGGAGCAGGGCGTCGTGAGCGAGGAGGACGCCATGACGCACCCGCGGCGGAACATCATCACGGCCTCGCTGCGCGGCGACGCGAGCGACCTCGTCCGGGTCGCGGAGCGGGTGCCGGTGCTCGGCGACCGCTGGCTGCTGTGCAGCGACGGCGTGAGCGACTACCTGCCGGAGGCCGACATCCGCGCCGTGCTGATCGCGGACGATGACGTCGACACGACCGCCCATCGCCTCGTGGAGAGCGCCCTGGCGGCCGGTTCCCGCGACAACGTGACCGCGGTGGTGTGCGATGTCGAGTTCGGGGCGCCGGGCGCGGAGAGGCCCGTCTGGGCGGGTGCGGCGGCGATGCGCTTCACGGAGGACCTGGCCGGCTGACCGGGCGGGTGCGGCGTTTCGTCTCGCTGCGCTCGCTCAACGACCGGCGGCCGGTGTGTCTGCGGCGGGCGGACGCACGTACATCACGAGCGGGTCGAAGGTGCGGGGGAGCGGGCCGTCGGCGTTCTCGGTGGGGTGCCCCTCACGGACCCAGTACTCGTAGCCGCCGATCATCTCCCGGACGGCGTAGCCGAGCTTCGCGAACTCCCGCGCTCCCTTGGCGCCGGCGTTGCAGCCGGGGCTCCAGCAGTACACGACGACGGGCAGCGACGAGTCGAGCTCCTTCGGCGCACGATCGGCGATCTCCGCGTACGGCATGTGGATCGCACCCACGACGTGTCCCTGGTTCCAGGCGTCGGTGCTGCGCACGTCCACGACGACGACGCGGTCGCCGGCCTTCTGCGCCGCGTAGACGTCGGCGGCGTCGGTCTCGTGCTCGAGCTTGCTGCTGAAGTAGGCCATGGCATCCGTCATGATCTCGACGTTAGGCCACAACGACGGCGGCGAGGGTGACGGTGACCGTCACTCCTCGCCGCAATCCTGCCGCTTCCGGGATCAGTCGTCCTTCTTCGGCTTCTTGGTCTTGCCCGCGTCGTCGTCAGGAACGATGACGTTCGACGGACGGTTGGCCGTCTCGGTGTTGTGACCGTCGTCGATCGGGTGCAGGGGAGCGTCCGGGACGCCGGCGCGCTCGTGCGCACCCTGCATCTCGGCGGCCTCCTCGTCGGCGATGTGCTCGAGCGTGTGGTGCTGGTGCGCTCGTGCGTCGTCGATGTCGGCCTGAGTGAGCGGGATCAGCCGGTCCTCGAAGAACCAGCGCGAGATCGACGCGCGCAGGTTCTCGTGCCACGGGATGCGGCCGCGGTCGTTGGGGCGCACGACGAGGGGAGCGCTCGTCTCGAAGTCGACCAGCTTGACGAGCTCGTACTCGTCGACGGGCTGGTGGACCTCGATGTACTCGCCGCCGGGGAGGCGGACGATGCGGCCGGACTCGTAGCCGTGCAGTGCGATCTCGCGATCCTTCTTCTGCAGGGCCAGCGCGATCCGCTTCGTGAGGAAGTAGCCGAAGATCGGCCCGAAGATCAGCAGCGCCTGCAGCGCGTGGATGACGCCCTCCATCGTGAGATGGAAGTGGGTCGCGATGATGTCCGACGACGCCGCGGCCCACAGCACCGCGTAGAAGATGACGCCGGCGACGCCGATCGCCGTGCGGGTCGGCGCGTGCCGCGGGCGCTGCGCGATGTGGTGCTCGCGCTTGTCGCCCGTGATCCACGCCTCGATGAAGGGGTAGATCGCGACGAGCACGATGAACAGGCCCAGCACGATCAGCGGGATCAGGATGTTGAACGACCACGTGCGGTCGAACAGGACGAACTCCAGGTGAGGCGGCACGAGACGCAGCGCACCGTCGGCGAATCCGATGTACCAGTCCGGCTGCGTGCCCGCGGACACGGGGGACGGGTCGTAGGGGCCGTAGTTCCAGATCGGGTTGATCGTGAACAGCGAGGCGATGAGGACGATCACGCCGAACGTGATGAAGAAGAAACCGCCCATCTTGGACATGTAGACCGGCATCATCGGGTAGCCCACGACGTTGCTGTTCGTGCGGGCGGGGCCGGCGAACTGCGTGTGCTTGTTCACGATCATGAGCATGAGGTGCACGACCAGCAGGCCCACCAGGATCGCGGGCAGCAGCAGGATGTGCAGCGTGTACAGGCGACCCACGATCTGGGTGCCCGGGAACTCACCGCCGAACAGCAGGAACGAGGTCCAGGTGCCGATGAGCGGGATGCCCTTGACCATGCCGTCGATGATGCGCAGTCCGTTGCCCGACAGCAGGTCGTCGGGGAGCGAGTATCCCGTGAAGCCTTCGGCCATCGCGAGGATGAACAGCACGAAGCCGATCACCCAGTTGAGCTCGCGGGGCTTGCGGAACGCGCCCGTGAAGAAGATGCGCAGCATGTGCACGCCGATGCCGGCGACGAACACGAGTGCCGCCCAGTGGTGGATCTGACGCACGAGCAGGCCGCCGCGGATGTCGAAGGAGATCCGCAGGGTCGAGTCCAGCGCCGCCGACATCTCGACTCCGCGCAGCGGCAGGTAGGCGCCGGTGTAGTGGGTCTCGACCATCGACGCCTGGAAGAAGAACGTCAGGAACGTGCCGGACAGGAGGACGACGACGAAGCTCCACAGCGCGATCTCACCCAGCATGAAGGACCAGTGGTCGGGGAAGATCTTGCGTCCGAGCTCCTTGACGAAGCCGGAGAGGCTCGTGCGCTCGTCGATGTAGTTCGCGGCACCGGCGACGAAGCGCCCGCCGAGAGGCTTCTCGGTCTGCGTCGTGCCGGCGCCCGCGGTCTCAGGGGCGGTCTCGGTGACGGTCGCGGTGCTCAATGGCGCTCCCAGAAGCTCGGGCCGACGGGTTCGTGGAAATCACTCTTGGCGATGAGGTAGCCCTCGTCGTCGACGGTGATCGGCAGCTGCGGCAGCGGACGCGCCGCCGGGCCGAAGATGACGGCGGCGCTGCGCGAGACGTCGAACTGCGACTGGTGGCAGGGGCACAGCAGGTGATGCGTCTGCTGCTCGTAGAGGGCCACGGGGCAGCCGACGTGCGTGCAGACCTTGGAGTAGGCGACGATGCCGTCGTAGGCCCAGTCGAGGTTGTTGTGCTCGGCGGGAAGCTGCTCGGGCAGCAGGCGCATGAGCAGGACGATCGCCTTGGCCTTCTCCTCGAGGTAGCCCTCGTGGTGGCTGAGCTCGGCCAGCGGCTCGGGGATGACGTGCACGGCCGAGCCGAGCGTCAGATCGGCGGCGCGGATGGGCTCTCCCGAGGGATCGTGCGCGAGGCGCATGCCCTCCTTCCACATCGTGTGGCTGAGCAGCGCGACCGGATCGCCCGCGATCTGGGCACGCTCGTCGCCTGCCGGGTTGCTCTGCGGCGCGAGACCGCGGAACAGGACGATCCCGGGGGCGATCGAGGCCACGAGGGCGGCGATGAGCGAGTTGCGGATGACGGCGCGGCGGCCGAATCCGGACTCCTCGTTCGCGTCGCGGAACGCCTGCACGGCCGCGTCACGCGTCGTGTCGCGGCCCCGCGTGGCGTGACGGGGCTCGATGAACTCCTTGTCCGACATGATCGCCTTGGACCAGTGGATGGCGCCGATGCCCAGCGCGAACAGCGCCAAGGCGATGCCGAGCCCGATGAAGAGGTTGTTGTGGCGGATGTCGACGATCCGGCCGCTCTCGATGGGGAAGAGCATGTAGGCCGCGATGGCCCAGATGCTGCCGGCGAGCGACAGGTAGAAGAGCGTGTAGACCGTGCGGACGGCGCGCTTCATGGCCGCCGGGTCCTTGTCGGTCATGCGCGCGCGGTGCGGCGGCAGACCGGGGTTCTGCACGGGGTCGGGAACCGCGACCGCGAGCCCGGGGGAAGGCTTCCATGAAGCCCTCTCGTGCTCGAGCGCGTCTTCCTCGTGTGCCATGGTGCTCCTCGTACGTTCCGTCAGTGAAGTTTTTCGATCAGTTCGACTTCGCCGTGATCCACACGGTCAGGGCGACGAGCGCGCCGATGCCGAAGATCCAGATGAACAGTCCCTCGGACACCGGTCCGAGGCCGCCCAGGTTGAATCCGCCGGCGGACTCGTTCTGCTGCATCCACAGGAGCGCGGAGATGATGTCCCGCTTCTCCTCGGTGGTGAGCGTCATGTCGTTGAAGACCGGCATGTTCTGCGGACCGGTCACCATCGCCGCGTACATGTTGAGCGCGGAGGTGGTGGTCAGGGCTGGCGCGTACTTTCCTTCGGTGAGCGCGCCACCCATGCCGGCGACGTTGTGGCACATCGCGCAGTTGATGCGGAACAGCTCGGCGCCGTTGGCGACGTCGCCCTGTCCGTCGAGGATCGAGTCGGCCGGGTACGTCGGGCCGGGGGAGGTCGACTGCACCCAGGCGGCGATGGCCTCGATCTGCTCGTCGGTGAACTGCGCGGGCTTCTGCGGGGCCTGGGGTCCCTGCATCTGCAGCGGCATGCGGCCCGTCGACATCTGGAAGTGGACGGCCAGCTCTCCGACGCCGAACAGCGACGGGCCGTCGGGGGTGCCCTCCATGTTCAGGCCGTGGCACGTGGCGCAGTTGGCCTGGAAGAGCTTCTTGCCGTCGTCGACGGTGAGGGTCGATGCCGTCGACGCGGGCTCGGTCGCGGCCATCGCGGCGGAGGCGCCGGCGTAGATGCCGCCGCTGACGAGCAGACCGATGCCGATGAGGGCCGCCGCCGCCCAGCTGCTGCGGCGCCCGGTGCGACGGCGCGGGGTCTTCGATGCCATGGAGGTACTCAGCTCCGCTCTCTTACTTGACGAAGTAGATGACGATGAACAGGACGATCCACACGACGTCGACGAAGTGCCAGTAGTACGACACGACGATCGAGGACGTCATCTCCTTGCGGCCGAAGTTCTTGACGGCGAAGGCGCGGCCGATCACGAGCAGGAAGGCGATGAGGCCGCCCGTCACGTGGAGGGCGTGGAAGCCGGTGGTGATGTAGAACGCGGAGGCGTACGAGTCGGCGCTGATCGGCAGGCCCTCCGCGACGAGCGTCGCGTACTCCCAGACCTGGCCGGAGACGAAGACGGCGCCCATGACGAAGCTCAGGAAGAACCACTCGACCATGCCCCACTGGCGGAACTGCCAGATGGTCCCCTTGCGATACGGCTGGAAGCGCTCGGCGGCGAAGACGCCGGCCTGAGCGGTGAACGACGAGAGCACCAGGATGAGGGTGTTGACGGCCGCGAACGGGATGTTCAGCAGTTCCGTACGGTCTGCCCACAGCTCGGGCGAGGCGTTGCGCAGCGTGAAGTAGATCGCGAACAGGCCTGCGAAGAACATGACCTCGCTGCCGAGCCACACGATGGTGCCGACAGCGACCGGATCCGGACGCTTGACGGAGCGCAAGGCTTGGGAATAGGTCGCTGGAGTGGTCGTCACGCTCTCATTATGGCTGATTCGGCGACTGGTTTCCGCATCACTGAAGGTGCGTTCGACTTTCGGAGGG
>Ga0182739_1004817_pt1 | contig 10943 bp, 6 predicted proteins | sample eDN5th30CBELigBY_FD_128873 | JGI IMG/M metagenome (GOLD analysis project Ga0182739, IMG submission 128873) | Enriched backyard soil microbial communities from Emeryville, California, USA - eDNA 5th pass 30_C BE-Lig BY (version 2) (version 2) | ecosystem: Environmental > Terrestrial > Soil >...
ATGGCCACCTCCAGCAAGGTGAGGGCCGTCTTCAGAACCCCCGCCTTGGTCGTCCCGAGCGCATCGGCCATCTCCTCCAACGACTTGCACTGTCGCTCGTTGAACTGCACACTCAGCTTGTTCGCCATCGATACTCCGCCCTCCCTGCCCGCTCGATCCCGGCCCCTCCGACCGCCCCGCATCCCCACGTAACGTTCTGGCTATAAGCGGCTTACGAGGCATGGCCGGGGATCATGACGCCCGGCCCGCGGCGTTCCCCTTGCCTGCGGCAGTGTCGCACCCTCGATCGTCGGACGCAAGCCCAGCACAGCCCCTACCCCGGTCCACCTTGCTCCGCTGGCCGTCCCAGTTCCCGCCAAGAGCTTTATGAACCGAAAGGAAGCCAGAGCGAGCGCAAGGCGTAAAGCAGTCGATGGGACCGGCCTGATTTGCGCACGGCGATGGACTCACCCAGCGGGATTCGAAGCCGTCGAGGCTCTCGCCTCATCAACTCATCCGCCGCTTCCAGACTTCCATCATCGCCGATGTGACTGCGAAGGCGGCGGGACCGAGAACCACCCCGGAGACTCCGAAAACGGCCAGTCCCCCCAGAAACGCGACCAAGGCGGGGACCTCGTGCATCCGCATCCGCCCCCCGACCAGCTTCGCATAGAGCAGGTTATCGATGGCAATGGAGGTGAACGTCCCCCATGTGACCACGACGGCGAACCCACCCCAGGAACCCGACATGGCCAGATACGCCGCGGCCGGAACCCAAACCAGGCCCGACCCCACGACCGGCAGGAGGCTCAAGACGAACACGACCACGGCCCAAAGGATCGGCGCGGGGAGACCAACCATCCAGAATGCGACCGCGAATCCGACCGTGTCGATGACGCTGGTGAGCACGGTCGCATAGAGGTTGGCGTGGACCGAGTCGGCCGCGTGCTTCATCAGGAAGTTGCTCTCCTGCTCCGACAACGGCAGCAGGTCCCGCAAGCCGCTCAGGAACTCCGCGCGGTCGTGAAACAGGTGGTAGAGGATGAAGACCGCGACCAGGAACTGGAGCGCCGCCGCGGCCGATCCTTGCAGGAATCCGGTGGCAGCCCGCGTTGACGACCGGATGATCTGGCCAACCTCCTTCTGGACATCAAGGCCCGCCCGGTCGAACCATCCCAGCACCTGTTTCCCACCGGGGATCAGGGCCGCCTTCGAGCGGATGTCGGGCGCCTCATTCCCGCGAAACTGTTGGGCCGCCTCGGTGGCCTCGCGAACGAGTTGAAAGGTCACGAACAGGCCCGGCACCAGGATCAGGACCACGACGGCCAAGGTGCTCAGGGCCGCCGCAAGCCAACGGCGAGCGACATGTTGACGGATCCGCCGGTGCAGCGGCCACGCGAGAATCGCCAGCGCCACCCCCCAGGTGATCGCCGGCAACAAGGGAACCGACAGGCAGACGCAAAGCACAAGCAGTCCGGCGGTCAAAGCGACGAGAGCGGCGAGCCGGATCACATCGGCGGTCCGGGCCGACTCGGGCGGGGAAGGATTCGCCTTGAGTGCGCAAGGGACTTCACTCGCATCCCCATTCATTCGATAGGTCCTCGAGAACGGTCAACGGGGGAGAAGTCTCATGGGGCTATCGCATGTGCCCATGGAGGCTCGCTCACCGCTTGTCGTGCGACGACAATCGTGCGAGCAAGATCACTGACTCCCAGTGCATCTTTCGCGCCGGGCCGACCCTCAACAGGATGGCCCAATCGTTCTCAACCCGCGAATTCGCGATTTGGTGGCGCCGCTGGGATACAGGGAATCGGAGGGTTCGCCTCCGGGCCCTCGGCATCCGATACGGCGAGTCCGCGGACGTGATCGTCCGCCAACGGTGTTGGCGTTGGGCCCCGACCGGCCACGCTGTGCTCTGATCGCAGAAACCACGCGTCAACGAGACCGGTGCTTCCGGCGTGGAGTGGCCGACGACGTCGGCCCCGACTCCGCCCTGGAGTATCTCACGAAGTAAGTTCGATCAGAAATGCACAGCATCATTTGATTTGCACACCCCAGTTCCAAGCCTGGGCGAGTCAGGCCGTCTTGGCCGCGAGGCGGGTGACCCGGACGTGGCGGTCGTAATGGGCGGTGGCGATCCGCAGGCCGTCGGGATGGAGGTCCATGTCCCGGAGGATGTTGGGCAGGGCGAAGCGGTGGTAATCCTTGTCGGCGTCGGTTTTCCAGAAGATGAGCAGGCCGCCGCTGCCGCCGCCGCACGCCCCAACGAGGCTGCCGTCGGCCAGGAACCGCAAGCCCCAGAGGACGCCGTTGGTGATCCCGTCGGCCAGGAGGGTCCGTACGTTCTTGCGGCTTTCGCCGTCGAACAGCAGCGAGATCGGCTCGTGCACAGCGCCCAGCGGATTGGTCGCCTTGTGGAGTCCTCCCGCGGCCACGAACTTGCCGTCGGGCGTGACCGCCAGGCCCCGGACGCCGCCGAAATCGACCTGCTGGCCGCCGTTGTACGAGTGCAATGGCTTGGCGTCGAAACTCCCCGCGAGCTTGCCCGAGGGGAGTTCCCACTGGTTGACTGTCCCCAACAGGTCGCCGCTCAAGAGCGTCTTCCCGTTCGGGTGGAAGTCGAGCGAGTAGACATGCCCCGCGTGTCCCTTCAGCTCGTGCAGGAGCTTCCCGCTGGCCGTCTCCCAGATCCGGACCAGCCGATCGTTTCCCCCCGAGGCCAACAGGGCCCCGTCAGGGCTGACCCGCAAGGCGCGGATCCAGCCCTGGTGAGCCTCGATCTTCCGAACCGGCTTCGGCACCTCCGCCGCCGTCGCGGTTTCCCAGGCCGCGATCCGCCCGTCGCCGCCACCACTGAAGGCCGTCTCACCGTCGGCGGAGAACGCCAGCGAGAAGACCCACGACTCATGCCCGCCGGGAAAGGCGACCCGCTTGCCGTCGGCCAGGTTAAACCGTTGGACGTCCGCGCTCTCGAGCCCGCAGAACAGGAACCGGCCCTTGGGCTCGAACCGGCAGCAGACCAACGGCCGCTCCGCGGCCCACTGGGCGGCCACGTGGGCCTGCTTGGGGTCGAAGCCGGCGGGGGTGGGGGCAGCTACGGCTTGCGTCGTCAAAGCAGCACCTCAAGTCACGGGAGCACCAGACACGACCGGGACACGACGTCAACCGCCCCTCATGCAAGGATCGGCTTGATCAGTTTCGAGGCCGGGTCGGCCAGCGGGACGTCGCGGCCTTCGATGTCGAAGGTGTCGGTGGAGTCGACCCCAACGGCCTGGAGGTAAGTGTGGAAGAGGTTGGCATGGTCGACCTGGCCATCGACGACCTCGGTCCCCTTCTCGTTGGTCTTGCCGAAGGCGAGCCCGCGCTGGACCTTGGCGCCGGCCATCACGACCGTCCAGGCCCTCGACCAGTGATCGCGGCCATAATAGAGATTGATGTTCGGGGTCCGGCCAAACTCGGAGAGGACGACGATCAGGGTACTCTCGAGCATGCCGCGATCGGCCAGGTCGGCCACGAAGGTGGCGAACGAGATGTCGAACTCGCCGAGCTGTTCGATGTGGAAGTTAAAATTCTCGTTATGCGTGTCGTAGTTCGAGTGCGACACTTGAACGAACGTCACCCCGTTCTCGAGGAGCCGGCGGGCAAGCAGGCAGTGACGGCCGAAGTCGTGTTTGCCGTAGCGGTCGTGGTCTTTCGCGGGTTCCTTGGCCACGTCGAACACGTCGCGCTGACGCATGAGCTGGGCGGCCTGCTCGTAGGAGTAGACGTACGCCTCGGTCAGCGCCGTCCGGCGCCGGCTCAGGAACCGTTCGTTACCGCGTTTGCGGAAGTCGTTGCGGGCAGAATCCATCACCTCGGTGACCTGGCCGGGCCGGGTGGTGTTCTGCGGGGGGTTGCCGTTGCCCAGCACGATGCTCGAATACTTCGGGCCGAGGTAGGCCGAGTCGTTCCCGCGCCCGCCCCCGCCGCCGGGGGTGATGATGATGTGGCCCGGCAGGGCACCATCCTGGGGGGCCATGGCCTTGGCGCAGACAGCGCCGATGTTGGGGTAGTCGGCCGCGGGCGACTGCCGCCGGCCGGTGAGCATCATGTAGGCGCCCTTGGCGTGGTCGTCCTCGCTGGTGTTCACCCCGCGCACCAGGCAGAGGTGGTGCATCTGCTTGGCGACGTTCGGCAGCAGCTCCGAGATCCGGATGCCCGGCACCGAGGTCTCGATCGCCCGGAACGGGCCCCCCGTCTCAGTCCCCGGCTTGGGGTCCCAGCTCTCGAGCTGGCTCAGCCCCCCGTGCATGTTGAAGACCACGACTCGCTTCTGGTCGCTCTTCAACTGCGAGGCCGCGAGCGGGCTCGCGAATACCCCCAGGCCGCCAACCATCGAGCCGGCCGCCGTCGCCGCCAGCCCGGTCAGGAATCCGCGTCGCGCCACCAGGTGTTCGGACGAGTTGCAAGCATAGGTGCACTTCATCACTCACATTCCTTTCCCGCAGTGTGGTGCGATGCCATCACCAGCTCGAGGCGTCAGTGCCCGTCTCACATTTGGTCAGTGGTTGAACCGGAACTCGGCCGAGGTCAGCAGCCCCCAGACCAGCTCCTGCACGGCGGCCGGCTTGGCTGCCGCCTGCTCGGTGAGGACCTTGGTGACGTCGGCCGTCTCGTCGGGGCTGGGTGGCCGGTTCAGGATGGTCAGGTAGAGGTCTTCGGCGGCCTTCGCGGCGGCGGCTTCACGGATCATGCGGTCGGAGAGGTTGCCGCCGGCGGGGGCCGCCCAGCCGTTCACGAGGCCGCCGTTGGCCGCGAACAGGGCCTGGTCGGCCGTGGCGAAGAAGTCGTTCTGGGGCTGACCGGCCGCCGCCGCGTAGACGGCCACGAACGCCGGGACGTTCCCCTTGAGCTTGTCGAAGGTCCGTTGCTCGACCTCGAGCGCCCGGGTCCGCACCTGGGCTGGGTCGTTCCGGGCCGCGTCGTCCAGGGGCTTCGCCTTGTTCAGCTCCGCCTCCTCGATCTGGCGATAGCGGTCGTAGACCCCCGTGACTTTCAAGAGGCTCCAGCACAGTTGCTCAGGGGTGAGCGGCTTGAGCTGGGCCAGGTCGAAGTCGTTCGACTGGAGCGTCACCAGCTGATCGGTCGCCGCGGCGATCTCCTGCTGGAGCGTCCTGGACCGCTCCTCCCCGTCCGTCAACGTCTTCTGCGCGGCCGTCGTCGCGGCGTCGCGGCGGGCCTTCTCGGCGGTCGACGTCTCGAGCCCCTTCCTGGCCAGCGCGAGGCCCTCGTCCTTCGTCTTCAGCGTCGCGGCCGCGGCCTCAAGCTCGGCGGTCCGCTGCGCGGCGACCGACCGCAGCTCGTCGGCCCTGGTCTTGAGCCGTTGCGCCACCTCGGCCAGGGCGGGGTCGTCGGGCAATTGCTGGCGGGCCTTGTCGGTGGCCGTCAGCACCTCAGTGACGCTCGCCACGGCCTTCTGCTGCTGGCTCAACACCGCCTGGGCCTCGGCCCTCGCCTTCTCGGCGGCGACGCGAACCTGCTCGGCCTCCTTCACCGCGTTCTGATGCTGGTTCAGGTCGGCCTGGAAATCCGCCGCGTGTTTTCGGGCCTGCTCGACCGCCGCGCGGGCGGCGGCCACGGCCTGGGCTGTTGCCGTCGCCTGTTCCCGGAGCGACTCGCGCTGGGCCACGACTTCGAGCCGCTCGAGCCGCTTCTTATGGCCTTCCAGCGCGGCCCGGCTCTCGGCCGCCTTGCGGCGCGCGGCCAGGACCCCCTGCTCCTTCTGGCGCACCGCGTCGTGGAGCGGCCCCGCCTTGGCCCGTGCCGCCTCAACCGGCGGCACGGCCGCCTTCAGGTCGGCGTCCGCCTTCGCGAATGCGGCCGCCTTATCGGCACTCGCCTTCTTCAGAGCGGCCACCTCGGCCGACATGGCCTTGGCGCGGTCCTCGAATTTCTGAGCCGCCGCAGCCAGGTCCTTTTCGGCCGGCAGCTTCTTGGCCACATCCTGGGCCTTGGCCGCCGCCTCCGCCAGGCTCTTCTCCAGTTCCGCGCGCGCCTTGAGCTGTGCCTGGTGGTCGTTGACCGCCTTTTGAGCGTCGGCCTGCTTCTTGGCGACCTCGGCATGCTTGGCCTGCGCCTGGTCCTGCTCGGCCGCCGCCGGGATGAACGTTGTTTCGGCCGCGTGCCAGGCCTTGATCGCCTGGCCGTACTCCTTCTGAGCCGCCTCGGAGGCCGTGTGGAGCGTCTCGGTCCGCGTCTTGAGCTCGGCGACGGTCGACGCCATCTCCTGCGCCTGCGGCGCCTGGTCTCCCGGCAGGTCGATCGCCCGCTGGTACGTCCGGGTCAACGCCAGCTCGCGCAGAAACGCCCTGGCATCGTACTTGAGCGTCACGATCTCGTCGGCCAGGAGCGCCAAGAGCTCCGGGTGACTGGGCGGGTTGGCCGGGTGGTGGAGGTCGAGCGGATGAACGAGGCCCCGCCCCATCATCAAGGCCCAGAGCCGGTTGGCGAGGTTCTCGTTGAACGCCCGGTTGGTCCCGCCGGTGATGAGCGAGGCGAGCTGAGCCCGCCGGCTGAACTTGGGCACGGACACCACGCCATCGGCGGGCTTCACCTGGTACTCATCGCCGGGCGGATAGACCGGCTCGACCAGCTCCGTCCCCCCCAGGAGACGCGGCCCTGTCCGGTGCTTGTCGTCCTTGACGAAGACCGAGTCGAACGTGAGGTCGCCGCCGGTCTTCTCGGCGAAATAGGTGCGTTCCTTGTCCCCCTCTTTGCGGGTCAGGGCATACGAGGGGGAGAAGAAAGCGAGCAGGCCGTGATAGTCCGACTGCTGGTAATCTTCGATCAGTGGATGATTATGGCATTGGGCGCATTGCATGTCGCGGCCGAGGAAGATCCGCCCCACGTCACGGGTGATCAGGTTCGGCTCCGCCTCCCGGTCCAGGTAGAACCGGGCCGCCGGCCTGAGGTTGGCGTCGACCCCGTCGGCCCCCAGCACCTCCTTCAGCACCTGGTTGAGCGGCCGGTTCTCCCGCGCGGCCTTCAGCAGGTAGTTCTGCCATTCGTCCGCCGAGACGTTCTTGTTCGGCCGCCGCTCCATCAAGGTGATATCCAGGACGGTCGCCAGGTGCCGGCCATAGAGCGGGCTCTCCAGCAGCCGATCGATGGCCCGGGCCCGCTTGTCGGCAGCACCGTCGGCCAGAAACGCCCTCAGCTCCTCCGGCGCCGGGGGCATCCCGGTCAGGTCGAGCGAGACGCGCCGCAGGAATTCCGCGTCGCCGGCCAGTGCCACCGGCGGCCCCACGTGGCTCGCGTCGATCATCCGATCGATCCGCTCGTGCAGCGGTTGCGGCGATGGCGCAGGAGCCGCTTCCGCTCCTCCCGCCTCGAACGCGGTCAGACCAATCACCAGCAGCAAGGCCGGCGCGCCCAGCCTGGGCATCAATGGGCAGCGATTCATGGCAGTGAGCCTCGCGCGAGGTCCGAACCATTATAAGGAAGGAGGGAGCTAACCGTTTGCAGCAATGGGGTCTTCGGTGCCCAAAGCACTCGCAATGACAGAGCGTGACGTCGTCATCACCCCGAAGACCCGGCGGGTCGCGCAAAACCAGCCGTCGAACCGTGCCCCGAATCCAGTAACCTGCCCCGGGAATCCTCCGATCCCCGCCCCTGGAACGAGCGCGATACCGGTCGACCGACCAGTTCATCAAACACAGGTTTAACACAATCTTGACCCCGCGTAAACCCCCCGAGGTCGCCCCAATCCGGAATCTTTACCAATCGACAAGGTCACAACCGGGGCGGCTGTCCCTGCAAAACAACAGCATAACACAATAGCAATTTATTTATAGATTCATGACACTATCACTCAATTATGCCATTTCCATTTATCTATCCAGGTCGAACCTCTGGGCCTTATCGGCCCAGCCCCGAGCTCGCCAGCTTCAGCACCGGGCCCCACGGGATTCGTCGCGCACCATCCTTCGCCGTCCGGGCTTGGCTGGCCGTGGCTTGACCTGGCCACGGCCGCCCCGTAGAAGTCCAGTGGCGGGTGAAGTTCCAGTCATGGGCCTCGTCAGCCTCTCGAGTCAGAGAGCCATGGCCGAGCCGGAGGCGAAAAAAAAGGCGGATTCGCCCCGGCGATGCCGTCAGGCTGCTGGTCGATCACCGAAGCGAACGATTTCAGCGGAGCCAAGACACGGATTGCGACTTCTGGGGCTTCTGCTCGGATCCGTCCGGGAAACCCACTGGCAACGAACGGCCGAGCTTGCCCGCGGGCGAACCGCCTGGCGGGTCCCCAAACGGAAGGAGGCAGGTATGAAGAAACTCATCGGCATCAATCGCGATGCGCATGCCCACTGGGTTGGAAACGGCTTCCCGGTCCGGACCATCTTCTCGTACCAGACCCTCGGGCAGTGCATCAGCCCGTTCGTGATGCTGGACTACGCCGGGCCGGCCGAGTTCCCGCCGACGGACCAGCCCCGCGGAGTCGGCGAACACCCCCACCGGGGGTTCGAGACCGTCACGATCGTCTACCAGGGGGAACTCGAGCATCACGACTCGGCGGGAAACCACGGCAAGATCGGCCCCGGCGACGTGCAGTGGATGACGGCCGCCTCCGGCGTCGTGCATGAGGAGTGGCACGAACAGGCGTTCGCCAGGCGGGGCGGCGTCCTGGAGATGGTGCAACTCTGGGTGAACCTGCCGGCCAAGGACAAGATGTCGGCACCGCGGTACCAGGAGATCCTCTCCCGGCAGATCCCGGTGGTCGACCTCGACGGTGCCGGGACCGCGCGGGTGATCGCCGGGGATTACCGCGGGACATCGGGCCCCGCCAAGACGTTCACGCCGATCACGCTCCTCGACCTGCGCCTCGAGGCGGGCCACCGGATCGAGCTGGACTTCCCCGACGGCTTCACCACGCTCGTCCTCGTCCTGAAGGGGGAGGCCGTGATGAACGATGCCGAGACGGCCGGTGAGGCGGACCTGGCGATCTTCGACCACGCGGGGGACCGATTCGCCGTCGCCACAAACCAGGACGCCACGCTCCTGGTTCTGGGAGGGACGCCCATCGACGAGCCGGTCGCGAGCTACGGCCCCTTCGTGATGAACACCCAGGAGGAGATCCATCAGGCGATCCAGGACTATCGGAACGGCCTGATGGGCGGTCGTTCCGCTCCTTCGGAACGACCAAGGGGGAGGATCTGAAGAAACCCGCGTGCAGTGCCGCAGGTAATGTGCCGGGCCAATCCCACGAGACCGGCGGCACGGCCGATCTCCAGTTCGCCTCAGAGATGGCGGAGTAAGGGACCGACCGGCCCATGGCCAGTGACTTCGCCTTCTTCGCGGGGACGTAATCTCGAAGAAACGTCCCAGGTGAAGATAGGGAGCGACGTCACACTCTGAGTCGAGCCAGGCCAAAAGTCACTTGCGCCGGGTGTATTCGACTGAGAAGCTCAGATCCTCTTTGCCGTCGGGCTGGACCATGTACATCTTGAAGGTGAAATGGTCCTTGTCCGGCATCTCGGTGGTGGACTTGAACTTTTGCGGCTTGCCGTCGGGCGTGCGTGACTCGCCGGTCATCACCATGAGCTTGGTCTTCGGGTCGAAATCCCCTTCGAAGTGCAACGGTGCGGTCTCGAACGAGTCGACCCAGACCCCGACGTACTTCTTCTTGATCCGGTCGTAGCCATCGAGCCCGTGGCCCTGGAACTTGACCCCCTCCAGGTCCCCTTCGAAATCGCTCGCCACCCACATGCCGCCGCAGATGGCCTTGTAGGTGGCCGTGGCCTTGGTCTTCCGACCTCCCATGTCCATGACGGCGTCCCAGGTCCCCTCAAATTCCTTCAACTTCTCGTGTTCGGGCCCGGGCTTCGGGAAGTCCTGTCCGTACGACAGGCCCGCGCCCGCCAGCAAGACGACCACTCCGACAATCGCTTTGTGAAGCACGACAAAACTCCAAGAGGGGGAATGGTTTCCAGCAGGCGGCCTGGACGCAATGCTCGCCCGGCCCGGCCAAACATCCATCCTCAGCCGGGCCGGCCAAGCCGCTGGGAAGGGTCCAAGCTCGCCCGCACGACGACCACGAGGCTTTGATCGGCCCCGCCGCCAGGAAACCGGCCCGCAGTTCGGCTGTCAACACCGGCAAGGGGCGGCGACGCCCCAAGGAGAGTCGTCAACAGGCACCGAAATACGACGGAAGCTCTTCCCACGGCCGCCGGCGCGGAGGATCGGCGCCGCGATGGGCCTGGGAGTTCACAAGCGCAAGAGGCTTTCGCCGGCCACGCTGGCCCTGACGCGAAAGCCTCCCTGAAAATCGGTGGGGACGTCGCCTTTACGCGATCACGTCGTGCACGACGTTGCCGTGGACGTCGGTGAGGCGGAAGTCGCGGCCCGAGTAGCGATAGGTCAGGCGGGTGTGGTCGAGCCCCATCAGGTGCAGGATGGTGGCGTGGAAGTCGTGGACGTGGACGGGGTTCTCGGCTGGTCCGTCGCCGTACTCGTCGGAGACGCCGTAGCTGAAGCCCCCCTTCACGCCGCCCCCGGCGAGGAAGCAGGTGAAGCAGCGGCTGTGGTGGCCGCGACCGACCGGGGTCAGGTCCTGCCAGGGAGTCCGGCCGAACTCGGAGCAGCCGACGATCAGGGTCTCGTCGAACAGTCCGCGCTGTTTCAGGTCGCGCACCAGGGCGGCGATCGGCTGGTCGATGTTGCGTGAGAGAGATCGATGGTCGTCGATGTTGTTGTGGCTGTCCCAGTTCGTGTTCGAGCCAACGTCGAAGAGCTCGACGACGCGCACGCCGCGTTCGATCAGGCGACGGGCCACCACGCACTGGGCGGCGAACGAGCTCGGGTCTTCGGCCTTCGCGCCGTAGAGTTCCAGGCTCGAGCGCGACTCCCGGCTGAGGTCGAAGGCCTCGGGGGCCTCGCGCATCAGGCCGTAGGCGGTGTCGAATGAGGTCATCCGCGACGCCAGCACGGCATCG
>Ga0182739_1004819_pt1 | contig 10940 bp, 10 predicted proteins | sample eDN5th30CBELigBY_FD_128873 | JGI IMG/M metagenome (GOLD analysis project Ga0182739, IMG submission 128873) | Enriched backyard soil microbial communities from Emeryville, California, USA - eDNA 5th pass 30_C BE-Lig BY (version 2) (version 2) | ecosystem: Environmental > Terrestrial > Soil >...
ACCCAGCAGTATCTCACCCAGCAGTATCTCACCCAGCAGTGTCTCACCCAGTCGGAGGCTTCTGCTGCCGCGAGTCCCTGCCATCGGAAGAGAATTCGGGGAGAGCAAGTTGCGCTCGCCTGCGCCTGCGATGAAAGCGTTTTGACTGATGACATACTGATGACATACTGAATGCCGCGAGACAGGACCCGGACAGTGCGAGGTGAATGCGCTCTCAACCGGGCGGTTGCCTCATTTTGAACAATTCATTTCGTGCCAGATTTCAATGGGAGACATGCATGCCGACCAGCAGAAAATTGTCAGCATGGCAGAACTTGCCTGTTATTATTGCTTTATTGCTGCTGATGTCGCAGATTTCCTGGCTACAGGCGGCTGAGTTCCCGGCCCCCTATAACTCCCAGGACGATGCCCAGGCTGTGGCAACTCCACCTGAGGTTGCACTGGAGTCGCTGCAATTACCCCTGGGGTTCAAAGCATCTCTATTTGCCGCCGAGCCGGATATTCAGAATCCCATCGCACTCACCTGGGATGCGCGCGGCCGACTCTGGGTGGCGGAAAACTTCACCTATGCAGAAGGCAAGACTCGTTTTGAAATGAACCTGCGCGATCGCATCCTGATTTTCGAAGACGAAAATCAGGATGGTCAATTCGATCGACGGCACGTTTTCTCCGATGATCTGCAGATTCTCACCAGCATTGAAGTGGGACATGGTGGAATCTGGGCCCTGTGTCCGCCGCAACTCTTATTTATCCCAGACGCCAATCACGACGATATCCCCGACGGCCCGGCCCAGGTTGTTCTGGACGGGTTTACGGTTTCGGAAAGCAATTTCCATAACTTTGCGAATGGCCTGCGCTGGGGACCCGATGGCTGGTTATACGGTCGTTGCGGACATGCCTGTCCGGGAGAGATTGGGGTGCCGGGAACTCCTTCAGAACAGCGGCACACGCTGCATGGCGGTATGTGGAGATATCATCCCGGTCGTAAGCAGGTGGAAGTCATCGCCACCGGAACCACCAATCCCTGGGGCCACGACTGGAATGAACTCGGCGAATGCTTTTTCGTCAATACGGTGAACGGGCACTTCTGGTACGGAATTCGTGGCGCCCATTTCAATCAGGGAAACTCCGGGCGAGATCCGAATCCACACGTCTATCAACTGATCGATCAGCATGCGGACCACTGGCATTTCGATACGGGACTGCACTGGTCCAAGTCGCGCGATGGAGCTGCCAACGAACTGGGAGGAGGCCACGCACATTCCGGAGCCATGATCTATCTGGGAGACCAATTGCCGCCGGAGTATCGCGGGCACCTGTTCACCGTCAATCTGCATGGTTTGCGGGTGAATCATGAAATTATTGAACGATCCGGCAGCGGGTTCGTCGCCCATCACGGTCAGGATCTGCTCATCACCAAAGATCCCTGGTTTCGGGGAATCGATCTGACCTACGGACCGGATGGGGGAGTCTTTTTGCTGGACTGGAGTGATACCGGCGAATGCCACGAACGAAACGGTGTGCATCGCACCAGCGGACGCATTTTCAAAATCACTGCTGGAAACCCGGCAGATCCCGGCAAATTCGACTTACGACAACTTCCGGATTCTGATCTTGTCGGCTTGCATAAATCTCGAAACGAATGGTACGTCCGACAGGCCCGGCTGCTCTTATCGGAACGGCAGAGTGTCGGCCAGTTACAACCTCAAACCATCGCCGAACTCATGGCACTCTTTCAGGGAGACCATCCAGTCACGTTGCAGGTCCGGGCCATGCTGACCCTGTTCGGCATCCATGCTCTGGATGAAGAATTTCTGATTCAGCAATTGCAGAATCCACGGGAGTCTGTTCGCGTCTGGGCCATACGCATGCTGACTGATCGCTGGCCGCAGGATGACGCTCTCGGGCCGATCAAACAGGATGAAGCCAGTACCCTGCGAGTAAAAGCAGACGCCGACCGGGTCCTGCCGGCGCTGTGTGCGCTCGCAAAGCTGGAACCCTCGGGACTGGTCCGCCTCACTCTTGCCTCTGCATTACAGAAACTACCAGTCACACATCGGGCAACTCTGGCCCAGGTTCTGGTGACGCGAGAAGAAGATGCACACGATCACAACCTGCCGCTGATGGTCTGGTACGGACTGATTCCCGTGGCCGACTACGATCCGGAACTGATCCTTCCCGTGGCCGCTGCCTGCACCTGGCCACAAACCCGGAACTGCATTGCCCGCAGACTGGCTGAAGAAATCGAACAGAATCCCGCACCGATCAACCATTTGCTGACGTTCACCGCAACACAACCACAGACGTACGCCCTTGACATTCTGAATGGAATCGGCGAGGCGTTGCGAGGCTGGCGAAAGGCCACTCCACCGGCCAGTTGGGAACTTGTTCAGGCATCGCTGGAGAAAACGACCAGCCCGGAACTGGCACAACGGATCCGCGAATTGAATGTTCTGTTTGGCGATGGCCGGGCACTGGATGAAATGATCACGCTCTCCCTCGACACAAAAGTTCCCGTTGAAGCCCGTCGGGCGGCCTTATCCCAGATTATTGAAAGCCGCCCGCCGAACCTGAGAAAACTTTGCGAACAACTCTTGAGAGACCGCGACCTGGCCACCGTTGCCGCTGGCGGACTGGCCCAGTATGACGACCCCGAGATTGCCCGGGAGCTGATCCAGGTCTATCGAAACTTTCGACCCGAGGCCCGTCCACAGATTGTTTCCATTCTGGTCTCCCGTCCGATATTCGCACGTTTGTTGCTGCAGGCCATGGCCGCAGACAAGATCTCGCGTAACGATCTGACGTCTTATCATGTTCGCCAACTCCACAGCCTGGCAGACCAGGAAATTAAAGACATGGTCACGGAAGTCTGGGGGCAACTGCGGGATTCTCCGGAAGAAAAACGTCTGCAGATGGCCCAGCTGAAAGCCCGGCTGACTCCAGATGTCCTGCAGCACGCCGATCTCCCACAAGGCCGGCTGCAATACAATGCACTCTGCGGCAAGTGCCATCGGTTATATGGAGAGGGCCAGCTGATCGGTCCGGATCTGACCGGATCGAACCGCAGCAATCTGGACTATCTGCTGGAAAACATCATCGATCCCAGCGCCGTAGTGAACAAGGATTTCCGCATGAGTGTGCTGGCACTGGCGGATGGTCGCATCTTGAACGGAGTGATCGTGGCCCAGACCGATCGCACGTTGACATTGCAATCTCTCACCGAGAAAGTCACTCTCGAAAAGGAGGAGATCGAAGAGATCCAGATGACTCCGCAGTCTCCCATGCCCGAAGGACAACTCGATAAACTCACCCCGGAGCAGGTTCGAGATCTGATTGCCTACCTGATGCACCCCGGCCAGGTTCCACTTCCTGCAGGAACGAATGACTGAAATTCTTCTCACGACACTGAATGCCCGTTATTGTCATACCGCATTTGGACTGCGATATCTGCATGCGAATCTGGGGCGGCTGCAGGACCGCGCCGCCATCCTGGAATTCAGCATCAATGACAGCAGCTTTGAAATTCTCTCACAACTGCTGGCACACCGCCCAAAAATTATCGGCATGGGAGTTTATATCTGGAATGTCCAGCCGCTCACTCGTCTTGTGGCGGAAATCAAACAGGTCCAGCCGGACATTGTCATTGTGCTGGGCGGGCCCGAAGTCAGCTACGAGGCGACAGGCCAGCCCATTGTTGAACTCGCCGATTATGTCATCAGTGGCGAGGGAGATCTGGCCTTCTCGGAACTCTGCGAAAACCTGTTCAACAATCGTCCACCACCGGAAAAAATGATCTTCGCCCCGGTGCCTGTACTGGAAAACCTGCAGCTTCCCTACCATCTGTATACCGACGAAGACATTGCTCATCGTGTGCTGTATGTCGAAGCGTCTCGCGGTTGCCCGTTCACCTGTGAATTCTGCCTTTCCGCCTTGGAAATTCCGGTTCGGGCCTTCCCACAAAATGTCTTTCTAGAGGCCATGAAATCGCTGCTGCAACGAGGTGCCCGGCAGTTTAAATTTGTCGACCGGACGTTCAATTTAAATATGCGTTACAGCCAGGCGATTCTTCAATTTTTCCTGGAGCATTATACACCCGATTTATTTCTACATTTTGAAATGATTCCTGACCGGCTGCCGGAATCGTTACGGGTCCTTATCAAGAGATTTCCCGCAGGATCTCTGCAATTTGAAATTGGCGTGCAGACGTTCAATGATGATGTGGGCCGGTTGATCAGCAGGCGGCAGAACAACACGAAACTGGCAGAGAATTTCCGCTTTTTGCGGACTGAAACCGGCGTCCATCTGCATGCTGACCTGATCGTGGGGTTACCGGGAGAAGACCTGAAAAGCTTTGCAGCAGGATTCGATCAGCTTGTACAACTGGACCCGCAGGAGATTCAGATTGGCATGCTGAAACGGCTGCGGGGCACGCCAATGATTCGCCATGACGCCGAATTTGGAATGATCTACAGCCCGCATCCTCCCTATGAGATCCTGGCGACGAAACAGGTCACATTCGAGGAAATTCACCAGATGCGACGATTTGCCAGATTTTGGGACCTGGTCTCCAACAGTGGCAACTTTGCCAAGTCTCGAAAACTGCTCTGGAGCGCTGGCGAATCCCCCTTCGATGTCTTTCAGCAACTGTCCATCTGGCTCTTCGAGCAGGAACAGCGGGCACACGGCATCCCATTGCCCAGACTGGCCGAACTGGTTTTCCAGTTTCTGACAGATCGGCTGGGACGATCCCAGGAACGGGCTGCGGAATTGATCTGGAATGATTACACCAGCGGCGGACGTGAGGATAAACCGATGTTTCTACGCCGATTTGATCTTCCCCCCGCCCGAGAAATGCGAGAGCAGAACAGGCTTCTGCCCACCCGCCAGGCCCGGCACGCACAGGCGTAATGAGTCGTCGTCAAGCGGCACATAGTACGGGCACGGGGAAAGAGTATCTATAAGGAGAAAGAGTATCTGTAAGATGGCCTCCGGAATCGAATCAGCGGACAGAGAAGATGCAGACAGAGTTCCCGATTCAGGGTTCCCGATTCAGGCTTCCATCAGTACCGCAAAAGGCCTCGTCTTTTCGAACCGTTCGCAGGCCACTTTCGCCACAGCCAGCATCGGGACAGCCAGAAACGCCCCCCCGATTCCCCAGATCCAGCCCCAGAAAATCAAAGCCAGAAAAACCAGAATCGGGTTCAAACTCATTGACTTCCCGAGAATGGAAGGGGTGATGAAATTGCTTTCGAAGGCTGTTAATGCAATGAAGACCATTGGCGGGATCAGTGCATAACTCAGACTGTCAAAGGTAAGAATCGAAACAATTGCCACAATCACAAACCCGACAAGCGCCCCAAAGACTGGAATATAATTAAACAACGTGGCCATCCCCCCCCAGAGTGCTGCATTGGGGACGTGCAGCAGCCAGAGAGCGATGCCCGTGGCGATTCCTAGTCCCACATTAATCATTGTCACTGTAATTAAATAAGAGGCAACGCCGCGTTCTATATCATAAATCAATTCCACGGTCCGCTTCTTGTCAGACAGCGTCTCGAGCAGATGCAGAATATTGTTGAGCAGGTTGTCTCCCCAGACCAGCAGAAAAAACGCCAGGCCAATGACCAGGAATGTGGAACCCAGCACATTTCCCGTGCTGCTGAGCATCGCAAAATTTGTTGACAGACTGGATTGTGTAATTTGGACCGGGATGGGCTGGTTTCGATTTTTTTCCGAGCTTTTTGCCAGATCTTCAACCTGCTTGGCAGTTGCCGCCAGATCCTTGAATTGACCGAGCACGCCATCCAGCTTCGTCTTGAGTTGGCTGAGTTGGTTCGGCATGGTTTCCGCCCAGTGACGTGCCGGCCCAACCAGGTTCAACGCACACAAGGCCACGATTCCCACCAGCAAGCCCAGCGTGAAGGTTGAACCGAAGAGATCTGGCAGGCCCCATTTGCGCAATCTCCTTACGACCGGCCGCAACGTCAGTGCCAACAGCACGGCAAAGACGATTGGAATCATAATCGATCGCGTCGCAAACAAGGCCAGTAATACCGCCAAGGTCGTAATAATATTAATCGCCACCGATTCGCGGCGTTCCAGACGCACAAGACGATCTTCCTGACTGAGCCCTGTGGCAATCGTTAATTCTTCATTCTGGATTTTACGGCTCGGGTTTTCGCCTGAATCCCTGTCAGCGTCCGGCATAACGAGTTCGGCATCATTTTCAATATGCACTGCGTCAGCCTGCTCCTTCTCGGCAGAGGTTGGAACAGCCGTTGCATCCGAAACCGTTCCGCCGGACGCGGTCACATCCACCAGTGGCTGATGATCTTCATCCACATTGAATTGAGATGAGGGGGGACTCTTCACGACCGTATCATTTCCAGAACTGACAGGGTGACATTGATAAAATTTCTGCAAGATTCGCGGGCTTTCATCAACCGCATGACTTCATACAGTTTGACTTCATGCCGTTTGAAATGGTCACCAGGGTTTCAGCTTCCATCCCAGAATAAATCCGATCCCGAAGCACCACAGGGCGGCCATTTCCGGCTTCTGACGCGCGTAGGTCCGCAGATAATCCATCGTGTCATCCAACGGACGGATCTCATTTTCTTTTAACATCGCCGCTTTTTGCTGACGGACCTGAGATGGTTGAAGACTTTCCATGGGGTCTTACTCCTGTTGGATTTGTGAAATAAAACTTGCTTCTATCCTTTAACATCCACCTTTAACATTCATTTGAAGCGATGCCTGCCAGCACACCATCTTCAATCTTCTAGACCAGTTTGGTCTATCATGTGCCCGCGTCGAAAAGGTTTCACTTGATGAAAGACTGAATGCCGCGAGGCAAGTCCGCCACAAGATTGACTAAAACGCTCTAGAGCACGTTGCTCTGGCCTGAGCCCGCAGGAAAGGGATTTTGATTGATGAAAAGCTGAATACCGCGAGGCAGTCCCCCGGACCATGCGGCGTGAATGCGATCTAAATCCAAGCCCTGAGAAGGCGCTCGCAGCCTGCTAATCGTCATCTCCATTAATAACCGATCGCAACCATGTCATATTAGCGCGCAGCTCCGCTTGCGATCTTTGTAAACTTTCCCCCGCACGGGTTAACTGTCGAATGCTCAGCCAAAGTCCCAGACCAGCTAAAATCAGTGCTATCCCGGCAACAATCCCGCGGGAACCGGCAGATGTCAGTGCCGTCTGCAGTTGTAGCCATTCCGCGAGCGCCAGGAGCATGACCGGCAAGGCCCCCAGCATGACGGCAACTCCAGCAATACAAAATGCAAGTCCAAAGCGTGCCCGTTGCCAGAATTCGGCAACATCCAGGCTGAGTAATTGAAGTTGTAAATCAGCGAGCCGTAACGCGTCCTGAGCGAGAATCGAGGCACTTTGCCGCATCCCGGCATAGGCATTTGGAGGTCTTTGATTCATTGTCGCCGTTTGAGTGCCAGTCCCATTCCGATTCCGACCGCCAAGGCGATCCCGATACTCCATACTGGATTCTGCTCGATCCATTTTCCCACCCGTTTTTCCAACTTGCCGATCCGTTTCAGACCCGTTTCCCAGGCGGAGCGTTCCGGAACCGGTACAATCTGCTGTGGTCGATCTGGCTTGCCAATGCGAATCATGACGGACTCCCTGACCTGGTCTGGGCAGCGGGTTTGAAATCGCTAAGCCAGGTCTGTCGTAATTGCTGAGTGATGTATGCCATGCCCGCTTTCACCAGAGTATTAGCAGCCAGCGCTCCCAAGGTCATGATGATCCCTTTTTCAGCTCCCTGTGTGTTCATACTTTGGTCGTTTTCAACGTGAAGTGTTTCCGTCGCCTCGGCAATTTCTCGCGAAGTCTCCGGATCCAGATAGACACGGTTCACCGGAGCAGGCCGGGAACGCGGAACCACCAGAAAACCGGCGGCCGAAATTGCAGCGACACTGACAATGGGATAGCGCTGAAGATAGTACTTCCAATCCATGAGCTGTGCGGCGTCTGCCTGCAGACGATCCACATCCTCGTCCATATGACGACGGATACGCTGCATTTTGAACTGGATTCGCTCCACTTCCTGAATGTCCACCATGGACATTTCTCCCACAAAAACAAGTGATGTCATCTTCGAACGCAAACGAACATCAGGAGCATGACCGAAACATCACGACATCAGTTCGGACCAGGGCAACATCTATTAATCGTCTCACGCATCTCAAATTCCGGCTATAAAAACATGAAGTGGGCGACAACGGAGCGGAATTGCGAGAAACTAACCCAAACCCCAAGTTACGGTGCAACATGAGTGCCCTGTCAGAGCTTGGATTTGAGATACGTGATCGCGAAACGTCCTCCGTTGTCGGACTTTGCGTGAAAGCCGATCCTAAATCTTAAAAGAGACGAAGCACTAACGATTCCACATTTCGGAGAGCTGATGAGGAATCGCACTGGCGACGGCATCACTGATTCGCTGAGTCAGTTGTTCCATCTGCGAAAACCGCGATTTGGGACCAGAGGCGGTCGTCGCCAAGGCGGCAACAGCACTCACCCCCACCACAAAACCCGCTGCAAAGACGGTACAGATGGAAGCAAGTGGTTGTGCTTCCACAACCTCCGTGGCCCATTTCTGAGCCGACTGCAACGTTTCACCGGTCGCCTGTTCGCACTCTGAAATCCTCGAGTTGTAATTCATGATGTCCCTCTTTGAAGTGATAAAGAACAGGTCACAAGTGTCTGAACAAACCGGCATTCAGAAAACAAATGCCCAGCCATTCCAAGTTCTGGCGACGAAGCGGCGAGAAACAAAGCCGACCATAAAAACTGTCCCTGACAGGTTTCCCCGGCTCTTGCCTTGCCGATTTGTCACGCCAGACCTGGAAGTCCTGAGTTCGGGCTGAACCACTCAGTCACGAAAAAGCAACGGCCTTACGATGCCCGGCTCGAACGTAGCATCAAGGCCACAATGACACCCGAGATAATCCCAGCCCCAAAGGCGGCCATGACCGATTCCATGGGACGCGAACGGACCATCTGACGAGCTTCATCGTAACCTTCATTAAGGCGTTCACCGGTATACTCATACGTGTCCTGCAAGCCTTTCGCAGCGGACTCATATCCTTCCTGAACTTTCTGGCTGGCGACGTCGTAACCTTCCTGCAGTTTTCGACCAGCGACATCCGCGAATTGCCGGGCTCCTTCTGTAATCTGTTGAGCAGTGGCCTGACCGTCACGAGCCGCCTTATCCAGGAAGGCTTCAATTTCACGGCGAGACTGCCCGGTTTTTTCCTGAAGAACACCGACAAGCTTCTCCGTATCTCCCTTGACCTGTTGGAAGTCATCATCACTCAGCTGACCCCAACGCTCGCGAATCTGTCCCTTGATTTGTTTCCATTTCCCTTCGAGTTCCTGGCGAGTCAACATTGCTCAGCTTCCTTATTTTAATTCCAGAGAAATTCCAGCCACCGGAAATTCCCGGAGGCCAAAGGTTCCGGCGTCTCCCAACGCTCCAAGTGAACCTTGTTGATGGCGGCAAAGGGCAATTGCAAAGGATGTGCCGAAGCCGGTTGAAGCAGCATCTTTACAAGACAAGCAACCTCGACGAGAGAACAATAGAACGATCTTCGATCATTCCCTGGATGCAGCGCGACCATCTTGCGCTCAGAGACGCACATCGTCGAATTTCAGATTTTATGAACGGCCAATAGATCGTTCCGGTTTTCTGTCATGCGGGTGGCGAGCTGGAATGCCGCATCATGCTCGAAGAATGGCATGTCTCCCCCTGATTCCTCAGGCAAAATGCTTCAAAGAAATTCGGTCCACCTTTTGTTTTCGCGGGATGTTATTGAGCCCTTCTGGAATTCTCGATGGATTTCCGCACTCGTCAATGGCCGTTCCTCCGAACGGCACATGAATTGCTTCCCGGTCTATTCACAAATCATTGAATTTCAACTTGAAAATCAACAGCGAACTACCACCTGGATTTGGAGACGAAAGATGATTGCGGCTGAAACATTCAAGGATGTTCGTCAAGTTCCTGTGGAGCACGAACGAGACGATGTTTATCTTCCTTCTCCGGAAGAGATTCTGGAGGTCTGTGCTGAAATCCAGTCCGAGTGGACAGATGCAGAACGCGCACGACGGGCGCGTGGCCAGGCTGGTCGACAACGCACCGTCCCCGTCTCGGCCAAACGATTTGCCCGACTCGCACTGGATGGCAATAACCACGACGGGTGGGCCGCCTGAACTCACTTGAACCCGAGCCATCTGAACCTGAATTCATCTGAAAAAGTGAAAGCATTGACCTGAATTCACCCAGGCCATGTCTCACTCCAATGGAACATTCCCCATCAGGCGAAGTATGGTCCTGCCCGGTATGGCCTTGTCCGGCAGGACTTTGAGAACACCGCGAATCTCGAGTGAATCATGAATATCATATAAAAACCATCCAATCGCACGGGAAAGGCATTTCTCGTGTCCCATCCAGAAGAGAGCAACGCTTCGCCGGCATGCGTGCCAAAGGGGCGTTGCTCTTTCTTTTGCGCCAAGCATGCACTGGGTGAAATTTTGGCAAGTGTTGCAGCGATTCGAAGCCTAGCTGTGCTTGCTTCTCATGCAGTGGCCCGATACCGTTTTCGCAAGCGGATCGCCCGATAGGGATTTCTTCCGCTCTCCGAGAGCATGATTTTCAGTGAGATCCACGGAATCCTGCTGCACTACCCCTCGAATTGCGGATCGGCAAGCCTCATGAACATCGGAAATATTGTTCGCCTTTCGATCATGATGTTCCTGCAATTTTTTGTGTGGGGCTCCTGGTATGTCTCGGTGACCGGATTTTTAAATGTTTCCAAGATGTCAGGACTGACGGGCGCCATTTACACTGTCGGGCCCATTGCCGCGATCATTGCCCCCTTCTTTCTGGGGATGATTGCAGATCGTTTCTTTGCCAGC
>Ga0182739_1004820_pt1 | contig 10940 bp, 10 predicted proteins | sample eDN5th30CBELigBY_FD_128873 | JGI IMG/M metagenome (GOLD analysis project Ga0182739, IMG submission 128873) | Enriched backyard soil microbial communities from Emeryville, California, USA - eDNA 5th pass 30_C BE-Lig BY (version 2) (version 2) | ecosystem: Environmental > Terrestrial > Soil >...
CCCACCTGCTAAATAATGACTTTCAAGTTGATTGGTTGTTACATTAATTCCTGCCTTATGCGCTTTAATTAGTGGATTAATAACCCGGCTTGGTATTACCCTTCTTAACCGCATTCCAATTAACGTGAATATACTTACTCTTACACCAGCAGCAAGGGCTGAAATCCAAAGCATAACAGGAACAAATGTAAAAAATACTGCCAATAAAATAACTCCTATTACTACAGCTACAATAATAAAAGCTGAACCAGCCGTAATTGCCATAATAATCCTCCTTATGAATCCTTTTCTTTATTTTCTAATTCCCTAACAACAATTCTTGATCCTTCTACTTTAATAATTTTTACTTGTGATCCTTTTGAGATAAAGCTGCCTTCAGTCACTACATCTATCCGTTCCTCGTCAATGACAACCGTACCTGAAGGACGTAAATCCGTTAAACATATCCCGATCTTTCCAATCAACTCTGTCCGGTTTTGATTTGAAACATATCCCAATTCCGTACTTGTTGAATCACTAAGGATTAATTTTTTAAAGAATTTCATTTTTTTATCATACACCTTTATCATAACCACGCAGGCTAAAATAGAAATTGAAAATGCAATCAACAGGGAAATTCCGATATGAATAAAATTTTCTCCAGCCATAAAAAAACTGGCAAGGAACGCACCAAACCCAAAAATCCCGATAATTCCTCCCGGTAAAACTAATTCTAATAAAATGAGGACAATTCCAACTGCAAATAAAAGAACGGTACTAACATTTGCCAGACCAGTGGCTAAGTGTCCGTAAAAAAACAAAAGGAATGCTGAAACACCAATAATTCCTGGGAGCCCAATTCTCGGAGTAAACAATTCAACAACAAAACCTAAAAAACCGATTGTCAGTAAAATAGTGATAACAATTGGATGGGTGATAAACAAGGCAAGCTGATCCAAAAAACTAAGATTTGTCTGATCAATTCCTTTTATCGCAGAAGCACCTACATCAACTGAAAAAGAAATCAGATTGAAAGATAAAGCTCCTGCAAATGCAGCGGTACGCCAAACCATGATGCTACCCTCCTTTCATCATAACACCCTTATGCTATTTACGCTTTAGCTTGTGAAAAGTTTCATCTTTATGTAAAAGATTAAGGAATACAGAATTTTCGATTGAAATTAAAAAGACTGCAGATATCTGCAGTCTTTTAAACATCATAATGTAAATTGTCTGTTATGAAAGGTGTTGTTGTACAAGTTTATTTACAAGTGATCCATCTGCTCGACCTTTTACTTTCGGCATAACAGCTGACATCACTTTTCCCATTTCTGCTTTTGATGAAGCTCCCGTTTCTGAAATAGCTTGTTTCACAATTTCAGTCACTTCTTCCTCAGATAGCTGCTCAGGCATATATAATTCTACGTACTGTAATTCAGCACGAATTTTATCTACGAGATCTTCACGACCAGCTTTTTCAAATTCATGGAGGGAGTCCTTGCGTTGTTTTACTTCACGTGAAAGGACGGTTACTTCTTCTTCTTCAGACAAATCATGACCAAGCTTGATTGCTTCATTTTGAATAGAAGCTTTAATCATGCGGATAGTCGTTAGCTTATCTTTTTCTTTGTTTTTCATCGCCTGTTTTATATCGGAATTTAAACGTTCGAGAAGATTCATGAATTACACCCTCTCTTAAAACTTGCGTTTTCTTGCAGCTTCAGACTTCTTCTTACGTTTTACGCTAGGTTTTTCATAAAATTCGCGCTTTCTAGCTTCTTGAATAGTACCTGATTTAGAAACAGTACGTTTGAAGCGTCGAAGAGCATCTTCAAGCGATTCGTTTTTACGAACGACAGTTTTAGACATTCTCTTTCCCTCCCTCCGAGCACAACACACTTACATCAATCCATGGAATCCCATGTACTTTGCAATTATAATATATCAGAGAAACAAGGTCAACTGTAATTCGTCTCGACTTGTATCTATATGTTTATTTTCCAATCAAAAAATTGATTTTCTGGTTTAAAAGTCGATCAATTATCCGTTTTCCCCTACTATTTTCTTCTGACAGTTATTATACTGCCTCATTTTTCAGCTCTGAATTCTCAATAACTCGAACAAATTCCCCTTCATTGTACGGATAACCGGCCTTGTCAATTTTGACTTTTACAATTTCACCGACCATCTCTTCCGAAGCCGGAAATACAACCTTTAAATAATTGTCCGTATAACCGACGTATAAGCCTTTATTCTCTTCTTCTTTAAATTCCTCTTCAGGGATGACTTCTAATACATCTCCTTCAAATTTCGAGGCATATTCCTTGGCCAATTGATCAGATAAGGAAATCAGACGATGAACTCGCTCATTTTTCACCTCTTCGTCAACCTGGTCTTCCATTCTTGCAGCAGGTGTACCTGTCCGTTTTGAATATGGGAAGACGTGAAGCTCGGAGAATTGATGGTCCTTAATAAATTGATAGGTTTCCATAAATTCCTCTTCTGTTTCTCCTGGGAATCCGACAATAACATCAGATGTAACAGCTAAGTCAGGCATGATTTCTCTTAATTTCCTTAATCTTTCTGCAAAGGAAGCCATCGTATATTTTCTTCTCATTCTCTTTAATACTGTATCCGATCCGGATTGAAGCGGAATATGCAAGTGTCTAACAATCACATTCGAATTCTTGATGACTTCAATTACATCATCAGAAATTTGACTTGCTTCAATCGAAGAGATTCTAAGGCGCTTTAAGCCCTTTACATTTGCTTCTAACTCACTTAGAAGCAAAGCAAGGTTATAATCCTTTAAATCCTCTCCATACCCGCCTGTATGAATTCCTGTAAGGACTATTTCCTTATAGCCTGCTTCAACAAGCTGCTGTGCCTGATGGATGACTTCCTTTGGATCACGAGAACGCATTAATCCTCTTGCCCATGGAATAATACAAAACGTACAGAAATTGTTGCAGCCTTCTTGGATTTTCAAAGAGGCACGTGTACGATCTGTAAAAGAAGGTACGTCTAATTCTTCATAGACACGGCTCTTCATAATGTTTCCAACGGCATTTATCGGCTGACGCTCTTCTTTATACTGATTAATATATTCAAGCATTTTAACGCGATCCTGTGTTCCAATTACAATGTCTACGCCAGGAATGGCCATAATCTCGGCCGGTGATGTTTGTGCATAGCACCCTGTTACACAAATGACTGCATCAGGATTTTTTCTAATGGCTCTGCGAATGACCTGACGACTTTTCTTATCACCTGTATTGGTTACTGTACAAGTATTAATAATATATACATCTGATCTTGATTCAAAATCAACACGCTCATAGCCTTCTTGTTTAAATAACTGCCAAATAGCTTCTGTTTCATAGTGGTTTACTTTACAACCAAGTGTATGAAATGCAACTGTTTGCATGATTAATTCACCTCGAGTAGTTCTAAATGATATGACACTGCAGATAATAGGTACAACGGAGCTGTTTCTGTTCGTAGAATTCTTGGCCCTAGTCCACAGGCACGAAAACCGCCAGCTGACAGCCTTTCGACTTCACCACTGGTTAAGCCGCCCTCAGGTCCGAACACAATAAGTAATGAACCGCCTTTTTCCAGTTCTTTCAAATGAGAAACAAGCACCTTATCCTCGCCAAGCCTAGCCTCTTCCTCATAGGCAACTAATTTTACATCGTAACCTTCTGCATATTTTAGAAGCGAAGGAAGATCTACAGGCTGGGTAATTTCAGGGATAATGGTTCGATGGGATTGCTCTGCAGCCTCTTTTGCAATCTTTTGCCATCTCATTAATTTTTTATCGGCCTTTTTCCCATCCCATTTTACGACAGAACGATCTGCAGTAAAAGGGATAAACTTCGATGCACCAAGTTCTGTTCCCTTTTGAATAATCCATTCGAACTTATCCCCTTTAGGCAGGCCGCTCACAATAGTTACTGTGACAGGCAATTCAACTGACTCTTCCATCCATTGTATAACGTCAGCAGTAACCTGGTCAGTGGAAATTTCTGCAATTGAACAGAGAGCTGTTTTTTGATTTTCACTTACACAGATGATTTCATCCTTTTCTTTCATCCTCATTACTTTTGAAATATGATGATAATCCTCACCGGTGATAAAAAAACAATTATTTTCTGGAGAAAAAGTAGCAAAATAACGCTGCATCCTACGCACCAACCCTTAGTTAAAATGGAAGCGGCTTAGTTCAAATTGTGTATTCTACCGCTGCAACTAAATAATTTTACTCTAGAACAAATCAAATTCGCTCGTCGAATTTGCGCCTGGATTTTTATCGAGCTTGCTCGATAAATTTCCTTTGAAAATCCATGGCATCCGCCGGAGGCTTAACTTCAGAATGAAGTTAAAAAGGGCGTGTGGAAAATAACACTTAGCCCTTTTTTATGATCTATTTTCTTTTCGCAATATAGGCTACCCAGTCCTCCATATAAAGAGTCTCTTCTATCTCAAAGCCTGCCTCTTCAATGGAATCCCTAACTTGATCCTTCTTTTGTTTAATGATACCGGCAGTGATAAAATAGCCGCCCTCTTTCACACACTTAGCTGCATCATTTGTAAAGCGCAAAATCACCTCTGCAAGAATGTTTGCCACAATGACATCTGCCTTTGTCTCAATTCCTTCAAGTAGATTGTTTTGTGCTACCTCAACGACCTGATTTACCTTATTCAGCTTTAAATTTAATCTGGCTGATTGTACTGCTACCTCATCTAAATCTAAGGCCGTTACCTTTTCAGCCCCTAACATAGCGGCTGCAATGCTCAATACTCCTGATCCTGTTCCAACATCAATTACCGTGTCACCTTTTTTTACAGTCCGTTCAAGTGCTTGAATGCTCATGACCGTTGTTGGGTGTGTTCCTGTACCAAAGGCCATACCCGGATCTAATTCAATAATCAGTTCGTCACTGTTTACCGGCGTATATTCTTCCCATGTCGGAACAATCGTAAAATATTTAGAAATTTTCACTGGATGATAGTACTTTTTCCAAGCGGTTGCCCATTCTTCTTCATGAACCTCTGAGAGAGAAACACTGTTCTTTCCGATATCAATATCATAAATAATCAGGTTGTTGATTGCCTCTTTGATTTCTTCAACGGTCTCACCTAAAAAGCTGTTTATTGGCAAATACGCTTTTATTATAACGCCTTCTTCAGGATAATCTTTCGGATTAAGTTGGTAGATTTCGCCGAAACGATCTTCCCTTTCCTTTACAAGTTCTTCCGGATCTTCTATGACCACACCACTAGCCCCTGCTTCATGCAGGATATTGGAAATCGGTTCTATTGCTTCATTTGTCGTATGGATACTGATTTCTGACCATTTCAACTCTGCCAACTCCTAATTCTTATTCACCTTTAAACGCTCTTTTTACTTTTCCAAAAAAGCCTTCTTCTTCTCCATCCTTTGGAACAGATCCACTAATTTCAGCAAATTCATGCAGCAATTGCTTCTGTTTTTCCGTTAGCTTCGTCGGAGTAATAACCTTCACAATAATATGCTGATCTCCTGTCCCGCGTCCACGAACATTCGGTATCCCCTTTCCTCTCAAGCGGAATTTTGTGCCTGTTTGTGTTCCACTAGGAACTTTCAGCTTTACTTTTCCATGAAGGGTTGGTACTTCAATTTCATCACCAAGTGCTGCCTGCGCAAAGGTAATTGGCATCTCACAATATACATCATCACCGTCACGTTCAAAAAATTCATGTGAACGGATATGGAAGACAACATATAAATCCCCTGCCGGACCGCCGTTTACACCAGGTTCTCCTTGTCCGGAAACACGTAATTGCTGACCATCATCAATACCAGCAGGTATTTTAATCGCAATTTTACGACGCTTCTTCACTGTTCCAGTGCCACCGCAGGTTGAGCATTTATGCTTAATTTCTTTACCAGTACCATGACAGTAATTACATACACGTCTATTGACAATTCTGCCAAAAGGAGTATTCTGTTCAATATTTAATTGACCAGTTCCATGACAATGAGAACATGTTTCAGGCTGAGTCCCTTTTTTAGCACCAGATCCATTACATGTTTCACATGTTTCTTCCCTTGGAATCTCAATTTCCGTTTCTTTTCCAAAAACTGCATCCTCAAAATTTAACGTCATCGTGTATTGTAAATCGGCACCCTGTCTTGGTGCATTAGGGTCTCGACGTCTTGTACCGCCGCCGCCAAAAAAGGTACTGAATATATCTTCAAATCCGCCAAAGCCGCCGAAATCACCGCCACCACCAAAGCCTTGATTTGGATCGGTATGACCAAATTGATCATAGTGGGAGCGTTTTTGTTCATCACTTAATACCTCATAGGCTTCTTTTACTTCTTTAAATTTTTCATCTGCATCTGGTTCTTTGTTAATATCCGGATGATATTGTTTTGAAAGCTTACGATATGCTTTTTTGATTTCATCCTTTGATGCACTTTTACTTACGCCAAGCACCTCATAGTAATCCCTTTTATCCATTATTGCCACTCCCCGAGTTTTCACATAAAAATTATTGTAGCATTTCTATATTGGTTATCGCAATTATTTTTAGATGAGTAAAAATAAAAGTCAAAGCCAAGTATGACCTGACTTTGACTTTTAGTTCATCATATTAAAAATATAACTATCTGTTAACTTGTTAAACATAGTTGTTGATTTCCGTTCCAGGCACTTCGCGCACCTTAGGGCGACCGCCGAGCCTCCACGACACTTCGTGTCTGTGGGGTCTCGACTGTCTCGCTTCTCCCGCAGGAGTCTTCGTGCTTTCCACTACAATCAACCTGCAAAACAAAATCAGTATTACACTTTAACAGAGCTACATTATTTATCGTCTTTTACTTCTTCAAACTCTGCATCTACTACATTGTCATCTTTAGGGGCGCTTGTGCCTTCTGCTCCTTGTGCAGCCTGTGCTTGTTTTGCTGCTTCTTCGTATAGTTTTACAGAAAGGTTTTGCACAATTTCTTGCAAGGCATCTTTCTTTGTACGAATTTCTTCAAGTTCATTTTTCTCAATTGCTGCCTTCAATTCATCTTTTGCAGTATTGGCTTTTTGAACTTCAGCTTCGTCTACTTTGCCTTCAAGATCTTTTAATGTTTTTTCTGTTTGGAAGACAAGCTGATCTGCTTCATTGCGCAGTTCTACTTCTTCTTTACGCTTTTTATCTGCTTCAGCGTTTAATTCAGCTTCTCTTACCATTTTATCAATTTCTTCATCTGTTAAACCTGTAGAAGACTTGATTGTGATTGTTTGCTCTTTATTTGTACCAAGGTCTTTGGCACGAACATTAACGATACCATTTTTATCAATATCAAATGTTACTTCGATTTGAGGAATTCCTCTTGGAGCTGGCGGAATATCGCTTAATTGGAAACGTCCCAGCGTTTTGTTGTCGTTAGCCATTGGGCGTTCGCCTTGTAACACATGGATATCAACAGCCGTTTGATTATCCGCAGCAGTTGAGAACACCTGTGATTTTGAAGTAGGAATGGTTGTATTACGATCAATCAGCTTCGTGAATACACCGCCCATTGTTTCAATACCTAGTGAAAGTGGTGTTACGTCTAAAAGTACAACATCCTTAACATCACCTGTAATAACGCCACCTTGAACAGCAGCACCCATTGCAACTACTTCATCAGGGTTTACACCTTTATGAGGTTCTTTGCCTGTTGCTTTTTTAATTGCTTCTTGAACCGCTGGGATACGAGTTGAGCCTCCAACTAGGATTACTTTGTCAATTTCTGACGTTGAAAGACCAGCATCACTTAATGCCTGACGAGTTGGTCCCATAGTACGTTCAACTAAGTGTGCAGAAAGCTCATCAAATTTTGCACGAGTTAACGTTACCTCTAAGTGCAATGGACCAGCTTCACCAGCTGTAATGAATGGTAATGAGATTTGTGTACTTGTTACACCTGATAAATCCTTTTTCGCCTTTTCTGCAGCATCCTTCAGACGCTGTACAGCCATTTTATCTTTAGAAAGATCAATTCCATTTTCTTTGCGGAATTCATCAACTAAATAATCAATAATTACTTGGTCGAAGTCATCACCACCAAGACGGTTGTCACCAGCAGTAGCTTTTACTTCAAATACACCATCACCAAGTTCAAGGATGGATACGTCAAACGTACCGCCACCTAAGTCAAAAACAAGGATCGTTTGATCTTCTTCTGTTTTATCCAAACCATAAGCAAGTGCAGCCGCTGTCGGCTCGTTAATGATACGTTCAACTTCAAGTCCGGCGATTTTACCAGCATCTTTTGTTGCTTGACGTTCTGCATCATTAAAATAAGCTGGAACAGTAATAACCGCTTTTGTTACTTCTTCACCAAGATAGGCTTCTGCAGTTGCCTTTAAATTTTGAAGGATAATAGCTGAAATCTCTTGTGGACTATATTCTTTTCCTTCTATTTCCTCTTTATGATTTGTTCCCATATGACGTTTGATTGAAATAATCGTATTTGGGTTTGTAATTGCCTGACGCTTAGCCACTTCCCCAACTTGACGTTCGCCATTTTTAAATGCCACAACAGACGGTGTTGTCCGGTTTCCTTCTGGATTTGGAATAACTTTTGGTTCTCCACCCTCCATAACGGCAACACAGGAGTTTGTTGTACCTAAGTCAATACCAATGATTTTGCTCATATTCCTTTCCTCCCAATCGATATGTAGATTACTGATTTACTTTGACCATTGATGGACGGATCACTCTGTCCTTTAATTGATAACCTTTTTGGAACTCTTCCACTACGATGTTTGATCCAAAGTTCGCATCTTCTACTTGCATAATCGCCTGATGTAAGTGAGGATCAAACTCTTTTCCAACCGCCTCGATCTGCTCTGCACCTGCATTTTTAAGAGCATCAAGCAAGCTTCTGTAGACCATTTCCATCCCTTGTAATAAAGATTTAGCTTGATCATTGTCAGCTTCCATGTTAAGTGCTCTTTCGAAATTATCGATAGCAGGTAATAGATCAGTTACCAAGCTTTGTGCTTTATATTTTTCACTCGCCTCAAGATCCAGTCTTGCTCGGCGACGAGCATTTTCAAAGTCTGCTTGCACACGAAGAATTCGATTCTCCGCTTCTTCAAGTTTCGTTTGTAATTCAGCATTTTGCTTCTTTAGTTCCTCAATTTCTGTTTGCAAAAGCTGTTCACTATTCTCCACTTCTTTCGAAGATTCTTCAGCAAAGGTCTCTTCAACAACCTCAATTTCTTCGGCATCAGCTGTTTTAACAGTTGATTCTTCTTGGTTTAATTCTTTCTCTGACATCATTGTCACCTCCCTTAAATGAAATGCGGAAGCGGCTCGCCCAGACCCGACAAGCATAAGACGAGTCAAGTGAGAGGTTCGCCTTTTAAACTCTTGCTTGACTTGGCTTATGACCTCGAGGGTCTAGCCGCTGCAGCTGGACAATCTGGAATATTGAGACGCCTATAGCGCCATTTTATTTTAAGTAATATATGAAAACACATTGAAAGGGATGGAAATGGCTCCTTCCACCCTTAACAATATTTCCACGTCTATTTCATTTGATACAATTTAGTTAAGACAGCAGATAAGTCATGTGATAATAATTGCATTAAACTAATGACTCTTGAATATTCCATTCTCGTTGGACCAAGAATGGCAATAGAACCCAGCTGTTCTTTACCAATCGAGTAGGACGCGGTAATGAAGCTGCAATCCTCCAGAGCAGAGTTTACATTTTCACGGCCAATCTTGACATGGATCCCACTCGGATTTTTACGAATAATGTCATAAAAATCTTTTTCCTGCTCAATTAAATCAAGCAAATTGCGAACCTTATCTATATCATGAAACTCAGGCTGATTTAACATATTCGTTTTCCCGCTGAAGAACAGCTTTTCATTATTAGATACCTTAAAGGATTCACCAATGATATTGAGCATACTATCATAGTTTTCAATGTGCTGACGAAGCAGAACAGCCACTTCTTTAAACAGCTTATTATTTAAACCGTCAAGTGGTACCCCTGCCAGACGCTCATTTAAAATATTAACAATCTTCTCAAGATCACTTGGATTCATCGATTTAGGTAAATGAAATATTTTGTTTTCCACATGACCTGTATCCGTCACAATAATAGCCACTGCTGTTTCTTCACTTAAAGGAACAATTTGAATCCTGCGTAATTTATTTTCCCTAACTGCAGGACCAAGTACAATAGCAGTGTAGCTTGTGAGTTCAGATAAGATTTTAGCTGATTTTTGCACGATTTTTTCCATTTCATATATGCGTTCAGCAAAAATCGACTTGACTGTATGGATATCTTGAAAATTTAATTTCTGCGGTGAAAGTAAATGATCGACGTAATATCGATATCCTTTTTCAGACGGTATTCTACCGGAAGATGTATGAGTTTTTTCAATAAACCCCAGTTCTTCTAAATCTGCCATTTCATTACGAATAGTAGCAGAACTGAACGATATCTCATCCTTTTTTGCCAAGCTTCTAGATCCAACCGGTTGGGCGAATTGGATGAAATCATCAACGATCACTTGCAGAATAAGCAGCTGTCGATCCGTTAACATATTCATCACCTCTGTTAGCACTCATGAGTACCGAGTGCTAAATCTAATACTAAAATATCAAATGTAGGGGGAGAATGTCAATATAAATACAACTACATTTAGATACTTGAATACAAAAAGGAATTGCTTACCAGTACACTAACTTATTAAAAATGCCTGAAATACTTCATTCCCTAAAAACAAACCTTTTTTTGTTAAAGAAATAAATCCATCGGTTACGTTAATTAATTGTTTTTTCTCCAATTGTTTGATTTCACTTTCAAACATGACAAGTGGATTCTTCCCAAACTTTTCAATGAAATGATTAATTGAAACACCTTGGATCTTTCGTAAACCTAGAAACATCTCTTCTTCCCATTTCTCTTTTTC
>Ga0182739_1004821_pt1 | contig 10939 bp, 7 predicted proteins | sample eDN5th30CBELigBY_FD_128873 | JGI IMG/M metagenome (GOLD analysis project Ga0182739, IMG submission 128873) | Enriched backyard soil microbial communities from Emeryville, California, USA - eDNA 5th pass 30_C BE-Lig BY (version 2) (version 2) | ecosystem: Environmental > Terrestrial > Soil >...
ATCACGCACGGGCTGGTCATAATCACGTCTTAACAACCCCTGCTACACATGCCATTATGCAAGCTCGATTTGGGGAAAAATATGCTCATAGGCAACAACAGTTATCCTATAATGAATTCATATTACACCGAAATGTTAAAATTAGCTTGTTACCTGCCGGGCATATTTTAGGAAGCGCCCAGGTTTTATTAGAATATAAAAATCAAAAAGCCGTTATTTCCGGTGATTATAAAAGACGCTACGATCCCACCTGTGAGGCTTTTACTCCAGTGGCTTGCGATTTATTTATCACCGAAGCTACTTTTGGGTTACCCATTTTTAAACATCCTCCTATCAGTGAAGAATTAACCAAACTAACGAGTTCTATACTAGATTTTCCCGATCGCTGCCATGTAGTAGGTGTATATGCTTTAGGAAAAGCGCAGCGAGTCATCGCAAGCTTACGTCAGCTGGAGTATGACAGGCCTATTTATCTGCATAGTGCCTTAAAAAACTTATGCGAGCTTTATGCCTGTCTTGGAGTAAAGCAACAGAATCTCATACCGCTAAGCCAGGTTAATAATTCACAATTACGCGGTGAAATTGTATTAGCCCCACCTTCAGCCCTGAATAATAATTGGTCTCAGCCTTTACCCGATGTCTTGCTAGCTATGGCATCGGGTTGGATGCGCGTTAGAAATCGCCAGCAACCACGCCAAATTGAACTGCCATTAATTATCTCCGATCATGCCGATTGGGATGAACTTAATCAAACCATTGATGAGGTTAATCCTAAAGAAGTTTGGGTCACGCATGGCAGTGAAGCCGCCTTGGTTCATGCCTGTAAAAACCGAGGATTTCAAGCCAGAGCCATGCGGGAACTTTTATAGTCATTTTAATTAACCATGGATTATTGCTATGCAGAAATTCACTCGATTAATAGACCGCCTCTTTCATGCACAACAAGAATCTACTAAACGTGAACTTCTTATCAACTACTTTACCAGCACCCCCGATCCCGATCGGGGTTATGCTCTTGCCACATTAGCTCAACTATTAACAATTCCCACTCTTTCTAGCGCCCAATTACGTCAACTGATTGAACCACTAGTCGATACAGAGTTATTTAATTTATCCTATCAATATGTAGCGGATTTAGCAGAGACCGTAGCATTACTGTGGCCAACTCCAAAATCAGCCTATACAAACTTACCGAAATTCAGCGAGCTAGTCGAAACCCTAAACCAATTATCCAAGCAGGAATTGCCGCAATACCTCATAGAGCTATTAAATCAGAGTAATACCGATGAACGTTGGGTTTTACTCAAATTAGTAGCGGGCAAGCTGAACTTACATCTTACTAACCGCCTTCTTAAACAAACTTTAGCCATTATGGGCCACACTTCGGCACATGCCATCGAAGAAGTTTGGCGTCAACAGTCTTTGCCCTACACCGAACTATTTGCTTGGTTAACGGGAAAAGCGACTAAACCCCGTGTAGCCGAGATTCCCGAGTATTTGCCCATCATGCGAGCTAATCCTATTACGTTGGCAGAATTAAAAAAACTCAATTTAGCTAATTTCCAAGTAGAATGGCTTTGGGATGGCATTCGCGTCCAACTCATTAGCAAAGGTGGATATAAGGCCTTATTTAATCAGCTAGGAGACGATTTAAGTAGTCAATTCCCCGAACTAATGTCACAACTAAATTTTGATGTGATTCTAGATGGACAACTTCTTATAAATTCAGGCAACATGGCAGCTTTACAGCAGCGACTAAAATGCGCTAAACCCAGCCAAAAAGTTATGAAGGATCATCCCGTTCATTTGCAAATCTACGATATCTTAAGGCTTGCAGGTGAAAATTTAGCTCAACTTCCCCTTATTGAAAGGCGAGCAAGATTAACGCAATGGTATAATTATTATCAGCCTAAAGCTTTAGAGTTGTCAGAAATCTTAAACTATGAAGATTTAACTCAGGTTAATGAGTTAATTGATAGCCAACGGCTTAATGTATCTGGCTTATGTTTTAAGACTTTAATGAGCAAATACCAGGCGGGTCACCTGCATTTCGATTGGTATCAATTAAAACGCGATCCCTTGGTAGTCCATGCGGTACTTATGTATGCACAACGTGGCCAAGGCCGCTATGCTAATTTTTATGCAGAATATACCTTAGGACTTTGGCAAGAACAACAGTTACTACCCATTGGCAAACCCTATCTTGAACTATCCGAGAAAGAGGTCGTCCAGATCGATGCCTGGGTAAAAAAACATACTATCAACCGCTTTGGGCCGGTACGCGCCGTAACTCCTAGTTTGGTTTTTGAGCTGGTATTCGATGCGGTACAACCTTCTAATCGTCATGTAGCGGGTTTTACCTTGCGTTTTCCACGGGTTAACCGAGTACGTTGGGATAAATCTGCGCTTGAAGCCCACCAGTTATCTTCGTTACAATATTATGTAGCCAATTAACTTTCGACCGGAGGTTATCATGAGCCATCATGTCTATAAAAAAATTGAGATCGTCGGTTCATCTCCCAACAGTATAGAAGAAGCCATTCAAACCGCGATTGAACGGGCTAGCCAAACTCTGCATGACTTACAATGGTTTGAAGTTATGGAAACTCGCGGCCATATCGAAAAGGGTAAGGTTGCTCACTATCAAGTGGTATTAAAGGTAGGATTTACCTTAGAAGAATAAAAACACTCGATCAATAAAATTGAAATAAATAATGGCTCTCAATCCGATATTTTGGGCTAGTGATGTTTAGACTAACGCCGAACTTGGTGATTTATTCGTGCGCTGCTCAGCAAAACTTAAACATAGAGTGGATAAAATAGCATTAGCTAATGAAGGAGATTCCGTTCATATACAAGTTCTTAAAGCCCCCACTTTTATCCATCATAAAATTTATACTAAAAAACATAATCTGACTTTCTTTTGTAAAGAGGAACAACGTCCCTTAAATAAAATGTTCCAGTTATTAACCCAAGCTACGCTGAAGATGATTTTTAGGAGAGCAAAAAACCGATTAATATAAAAGACCGGCTTTTAGCGGCGATTATGGATCTTATAGAAGAATTTTCACCTCGATTCGACTTTAGCGACTCCGAATCGAGGTGAATAAACTAAGTTTAGCCTTTTTTCTTCTTAGGCAAATACAAATCGGTAATCGATCCTAAAAATGCCTCGCTAGCTTGCGCCACGGTTTCCGATAAGGTTGGATGAGGATGAATGGTTAAAGCGATATCTTCTGCATCGCAACCCATTTCAATCGCTAAGCTTACTTCGGTAATCAAATCACCGGCATTAGGCCCTACAACCCCAGCCCCAATAATACGATCGGTGTTTTTATCAAAGATAAGTTTAGTAATACCCTCGTCACGGCCTATCCCTAAAGAACGGCCACTGGCTGCCCAGGGAAATACGCCTTTATCGTAGTTGATGCCTTGAGCTTTAGCTTGTTCTTCGGTCAATCCAGTCCAAGCAATTTCGGGATCGGTATAAGCCACCGACGGAATACATTTTGGCTCAAAATAATGCTTCTTACCGGCAATGACCTCTGCGGCTATTCTGCCTTCTGGAATCGCTTTATGCGCTAACATGGGCTGGCCTACGATATCACCAATGGCAAAGATATGAGACACATTGGTACGCATTTGGTTGTCTACTTTAATAAAACCCTTTTCATCCACATTGACACCGGCTTTTTCGGCATCCAGCAACTTACCATTAGGCGTCCGGCCAACTGCGACCAATATGCGATCAAACTTCTCCGGTTTAGCGGGCGCATTTTCGCCCTCGAAGGTCACATAAAGTCCATCTTTTTTAGCTTCAACTTTGGTGACTTTGGTCTTGAGCCAAATGTTTTCATAGCGAGCTTTTAAGCGTTTGTATAATGGCATCACGATATCCTTATCGGCACCAGGAATTATCATATCCATGAATTCTACCACATTAATCTTAGCGCCTAAGGCATGATAAACCTGTGACATTTCCATGCCGATAATACCGCCGCCTAATACCAACATGCGGCCATTGACGTCGGCTAATTCTAAGGCGCCGGTTGAATCTATCACACGTGGATCTTCGGGAATGAAGGGCAATTTAACGGGACGCGAACCTGCCGCGATAATGGCATGTTCGAATTTTACGATGGTTTTTTCATTATCTTTAATTACTTCAAGCTCATGAGGTGAAATAAATTTACCATAGCCAATTACCACCTCGACTTTGCGCTGTTTAGCCAGCATTTTTAAGCCGCCCGTAAGCTTAGTCACCACACTGTTTTTCCATTCGGCTAATTTTTTAATATCAATAGTAGGTTTACCGAAACTAATGCCATGCTTAGCCATATCGCTGGCTTCATCTATTACCTTAGCTGCGTGTAATAAGGCTTTGGAAGGAATACAACCCACATTGAGACAAACTCCACCCAAGCTATCGTATTGTTCTACCAATACCACTTTTTTGCCTAAGTCAGCCGCACGAAAAGCCGCCGTGTATCCTCCAGGACCCGAACCTAATACCAATACCTCTGTTTGAACTGTTTTTGTCATGTTGTTCCTCAATTTATAATTTTTACAATAACACTCTTCTAATATCCGCTAATAAATGCGCTAAATAACTGGTAAACCGTGCCCCATCGGCGCCATCAATCACTCGGTGGTCATAAGATAAAGACAAGGGTAACATCAAGCGTGGCTCAAACTGGCCATTTTGATAAACCGGTTTTATTTGTGCCTTAGATACACCTAAAATGGCCACCTCGGGCAAATTCACTATAGGCGTAAATGCGGTTCCCCCAATGCCACCTAAGCTCGAGATGCTAAAGCATCCGCCTTGCATATCGTTTACACTTAATCCCTTCTCACGGGCTTTTTTGCTAATCTCGGCTAATTCTTTGGCTAAATCATAAATACTTTTCTTGTCCACATCACGGATAACCGGAACCACTAAACCATTAGGTGTGTCTACCGCAACCCCTATGTTATAGTACTTTTTCAAAATTAAGGATTCACCCGAGGCATCCAGAGAGGCATTAAATTGCGGATAGGCCTTAAGCGCCGCCACCACCGCCTTCATGATAAAAATCAGCGGTGTTAATTTGCAACCTTGCTTTTCGGCACTCGCTTTCTCGGCATTACGAAAAGCCTCTAATTCGGTAATATCCGCCTCATCAAACTGAGTCACGTGCGGCACTAATAACCAGTTACGGTGTAAATTTACACCCGTTAAACGTTTAATTTTGGTCAGAGGTTTAACTTCGGTTTGGCCAAACTGGCTGAAATCCACCACCGGTGCTTGTGGTAAGCCCATACCGCCCGATGAGGTCTGTTTTGCCAAGGTTTCTTTAACGTATTTTTGTATATCTTCTTTAAGTATTCGTTGTTTAGGCCCTGAGGCAATTACCTTAGCAAGATCCACGCCAAATTCACGGGCAATTCTTCGCACCGCAGGTCCAGCATGAACGTTACCGGTTGGTTGAACAGTTTCAACGGGTGTAGCCATAGGTTTGGCTTGCTGTTGATTAACTTCAATTTTTGCTGGTTCAGCGGTTTTAGCTGGAGTTTCTTTAGCAGGTTCTGCTTTAGCTCCTGCAACTAGCATGGTTAAGATAACCGTGCCTTGTGAAGCTTTATCCCCTACCTTAATTTTAAGCTCTTTAACCTCACCCGCAACAGGGGATGGGATTTCCATGGTAGCTTTATCGCCTTCTAAGGTAATTAGGCTTTGCTCTTTTTCAATCTTGTCGCCGGGTTTTACCAGCACCTCAATGACATCTGCATCTTTAGCATTGCCTATATCGGGTACCTTTACCTCTTCAAGTTGAGCCGAATCGGCTTGGCTAGTCTGTGGCTTCACGGATTCTTCTTGGCTTGATTTTACGGTTTCAGATGCTTGCTCTTCAGAACGTAAGGTTAAAATCAAATCCCCTTCCGAAACTTTATCACCTACTTTTAGTTTAACTTGTTCAACCACGCCGGCAAATGGCACTGGAATATCCATGCTAGCCTTATCGCTTTCCAATGTAATAATACTTTGTTGTTCTGTAACCTTATCACCCGGTTTAACCAAAACCTCAATAACATCTACATTTTTGGCATTGCCAATGTCAGGCACGTGGACTTGCTTATTCTCTGCCAAGGTATTTCTCCCCTTATAGTTAATCTTGCTACTTCATTTCTTTTCACTTAAAAAGTGAGGTTTAAATCGAAATCACACCCTCTTGTTAGCTTCTAGTAATAGAAACTAACTTAACTGTAGCTTAAACCGTCATTGGATTCGGTTTAGCCGGGTCAAGCTTATATTTTTTAATAGCTTCTGCCACCGTTTTGGCATCGGTCTCGCCACTATCGGCCAAAGCCTTTAAGGCCGCTACGGCAATATAATAGCGATTTACCTCAAAAAAGTGTCTTAACTGCTGACGAGTATCACTGCGTCCAAAACCATCGGTACCCAAAACCACATAGTGCTGAGGTACAAAAGCCCGGATTTGATCGGCATAAGCTCTCATATAATCGGTAGCTGCAATCACAGCGCCTTTTTGATTTCCTAAGCAACTTGTGACATAACTTTGTTTTGGTTTTTTAGTAGGATTCAGCCTATTTTCACGCTCAACAGCTTGGGCTTCACGGGCTAATTCGTTAAAGCTGGTTGCACTCCAAATATTAGCCGTTACTCCAAAATCTTTCTCCAATAGTTCGGCAGCTGCAATCACTTCCCGTAAAATAGTACCGCTTCCCAAGAGCTGCACCGTATATTTCGCCTTAGCCTTGGCTTTTTGTAATAGATACATGCCTTTAATGATACCTTCTTCTGCCTCTTTAGGCATGGCAGGATGGCTATAATTTTCATTCATGGCGGTAATATAATAAAAAACGCTTTCCTGGTTTTCATACATTCTACGCATACCATCTTGAATGATAACCGCCATTTCATAGGCAAAGGTCGGATCATAACTAACACAGTTAGGTATGGTGGCCGCATAAAGTAAATTATGGCCATCTTGATGTTGTAACCCTTCGCCTGCCAAAGTAGTACGACCGGCGGTGCCGCCAATTAAAAAGCCTCTAGCTCTAATATCTCCCGCGGCCCAAGCTAAATCACCTACTCGTTGGAAACCAAACATAGAGTAGTAAATATAAAACGGGATCATGGGTACATCATTAACGCTATAAGAAGTAGCAGCAGCAAGCCAAGAACAAAAAGCACCGGCCTCATTGATACCTTCTTCTAAAAACTGCCCGTCCTTAGCCTCGTGATAAAACATGATCTGGTTTTTATCCATGGGTTCATAAAGCTGACCTATGGGTGAGTAAATGCCAATTTGACGGAATAAGCCTTCCATACCAAAGGTACGAGACTCATCGGGCACGATAGGCACTATATGTTTACCAATATTTTTATCTTTCAATAATATATTTAAGATCCTTACAAAAGCCATGGTGGTTGAAATTTCACGTTCACCGCTAGCTTGTAAGAGACTTGTAAAAGCCTCTAAACTTGGAATCGTTAATGATTGAGTACTCTGTGTACGACGGCTGGGCAAATAACCTCCCAACGCTTGGCGCCTTTGGTGCAAATATTGCATTTCGGGGCTCGTTTTATCCGGCCGGTAAAAGGGAATTTTAGGAAGCTCTTGATCGCTTACCGGAATGTTAAATCTATCGCGGAATACCTTTAATTGTTCTTCGGTCATTTTCTTTTGCTGATGAGTAATATTGTGTGCCTCACCCGCTTCGCCCATACCATAGCCCTTAACTGTCTTAGCCAGAACAACGGTTGGTCTATCCTTGGTTTTTACCGCTTCGGCATAGGCCGCATAAATTTTATGCGGATCATGCCCACCTCGGGTTAAATGACGAATTTCATCATCGCTCATATCTTTAACCAATTCGAGTAATTCGGGATATTTGCCAAAGAAATGTTCCCGCACATAGGCACCATCTTTAACTTTATAATTTTGATAGTCGCCGTCCACACATTCAGCCATGCGCTTTAGTAATAAACCATTTTTGTCTTTAGCAAATAATGGATCCCAATCGGAACCCCAAATCACTTTAATCACATTCCAACCGGCACCCGCAAAAATGCCTTCTAGCTCTTGAATAATGCTAGCGTTACCGCGTACGGGCCCATCTAATCTTTGCAAATTACAATTGATTACAAAAATCAAATTATCAAGTTTTTCACGAGTCGCTATGGTCAATGCGCCTAAGGATTCAACTTCATCCATTTCGCCATCGCCACAAAATACCCAAACCTTACGTTTAGCTGTATCGGCTAAATTACGGTTATGAAGATATTTTAAAAATCGAGCTTGATAAATGCCTTGTAATGGCCCTAGTCCCATGGAAACGGTTGGAAACTGCCAAAACTCTGGCATCAACCAGGGGTGAGGATAAGATGAAATACCTTTACCACCCACCTCTTGACGAAAATGATCTAACTGCTCTTCACTCAATCGACCTTCTAAAAAAGCCCGGGCATAAATACCTGGCGAAGAATGACCTTGAGTAAAAATTAAATCTCCGCCATGTCCATCCGTAGCGGCATGAAAAAAATGGTTAAAACCAACTTCATAAAGATAAGCCGAAGAGGCATAGCTGGCAATATGGCCGCCTAATTCGGGGGCGTGCTTCCCGGCTCGCAACACTATAGCAATGGCATTCCAACGTAGTACGGCCATAATCCGCTCTTCTAATTCTGGATCACCAAGATGTTCGGCTTCATCATCTACATTGATGGTGTTTTTATAAACGGTGTTGCGCCCGTTAAGAGCAACATTCATGTGTAAAACACCTAGCAGTTGCTGAATAAGATACTCGGCTCGCTCCTTACCTTCCTGTCTAACTACCGACCCTAGGGCCTCAAGCCATTCTTGCGTTTCTACCGGATCAATATCATGAGAGTTATTATTTGCCATTAAAACTTTCCCCAACAAATTTGCGTCTATTTTTTGTTGGTTATCATAGCATAAAAAAATAGCTAAGCAGCAAAGAAATTCAAGACAATTCATCGTTATTACGCCCTGAATTTTTCCTGCATTTTGGTAAACAACATTTAGCGTATATGAATCAAGGATTTTTTATAGCCATCCAGCTATTATCACTTAGATTTCCACTATAAAAATAAGTGGCATTATAGTAGCTACTTGTAAGGCATTTTATTATAACATCTAAATAACCACTTGATTTTATTGGTTTTTTGTATAAAAAATAATTTATACTAATAACAAACTAATGACATCATGTTTAAGACTATTAAAAAACGGATTAATTTACCCAAGGTAAACCTAGCTAAACTTTGGTCGAGAACTGAACATGACGTTGGATCTGCAATTGAAAAAAGTAATGATAAATCGATTGCCGAGTCTCCCTTACAAGAACTTGATGATCTTATTTTTAGTTATTTATTGCCCGAGGATCTTGCTAAAGTTGATCTAGTATGCCGGCAGTGTGCCATTTATAACCAAAAGCATTGGCGCAATCACTTAATAACCATTTTCCATATGAGACCGGGTGAGGTGGCTAAACTGCCCGACCCTCGCCTAACTTATGCCGAACAGATCAATAAACTGCCTTTTTATTTTGTCATAGGCAATCAAAGAATACAGCGTAAACCGTTTGACGATCCTTTTAAATTTGAGGTAAGGCCGATTAAAGACAGTTTTCCTAGTGATAAATTCTACCTATACCTTAAATTTGAGCAAGCTCAAGCCGAACAAAAAAAATTAATTGCCGATGTACCTAAAGCTCATATTAAATACTATAAAACAACTTATCCCTTATTCAAGGTAAAACTTAAAAAACCATTAAAAGAGAACACTGCATCAACTTATGCAGTAGATAGGAAAGAAATTCTTGAATTTACATCTATAGACCAAAATCATAGATTGCGATGGTTTTAGAAAGCGTTTTCACACTGTCATTTTTAATTAGCGTCACCCAGTATTTGAACTTGAAAATGACAGTGTGAAAACGCTTTTTTAAATCAAAAGAGTGATAAATAAATTTCAATCTAAAATAGCATAAACTTAACTTGCCGCTTTAAGCTGTAAATCTTTGATTCGCATTCCACTTAACCATAAGCTTGTGCCATAAACTAACAGTCCAGTTAATATCATAAAAAACAACTGAATGATCCTATGTTGCCAATTCCAATTAAACCACTGTTGTAAATCTCCTGCCAACCACCATAATACTAAGCCAAGTATAATATTAGCAATTACAAGACGTAGACTAAACCCACCCCAGCCAGGTTGTAGTTTATAGATATTTTGTCTGGCCAGCACTCCTAATAATAATAAGGTGTTGATCCAGGAAGCTATTGAAGCAGCCAATGCCAAGCCAACGTGCGCTAACACCATGACTAACAAGGCATTGAGTACCATATTACACACAATGGCAATCACGCCAATTTTAACTGCAAGCCGTACTTTTTGTTGAGCGTAAAGGGCCGATGACAATACCTTAACTAACATAAAGGAAAGCAATCCCACTGAATAGGCCATCACCGTTTTACTGGTCATAGCCACATCATATTCGCTAAACTTGCCATAATAAAATAAGCTACTGACTAAAGGCCCTGCTAGAATGAGCATGGCTACCGCGGCGGGCACCCCAATCAATAAGTTACAACGGATTCCCCAATCTAAGGTATGAGCAAATTCTTGCGGTGATTTTTCGGCATGTTTGGCCGACAGATGAGGCAAAACGACGGTGCTTAGCGCAACCCCAAAAACCCCTAAAGGAAAATAGGCTAAACGCTCGGCATTATAAAGCCAGGCAATACTTCCGGTTTGCAAAAATGAAGCAAAGATGGTGTTGATTAATAAACTAAGTTGTCCTATCGAGGCCCCAAACAAGGCGGGTAACATTACTTTTAGCACCCGCTTCACACCGGGATCACGCCAATTCAGTCTGGGGTATACCAAGAACCCAATCTTGGCTA
>Ga0182739_1004823_pt1 | contig 10935 bp, 10 predicted proteins | sample eDN5th30CBELigBY_FD_128873 | JGI IMG/M metagenome (GOLD analysis project Ga0182739, IMG submission 128873) | Enriched backyard soil microbial communities from Emeryville, California, USA - eDNA 5th pass 30_C BE-Lig BY (version 2) (version 2) | ecosystem: Environmental > Terrestrial > Soil >...
AAGCGGCTCATCGACTACGGCTTCCACGCGCCGACGATGTCGTTCCCGGTCGCCGGGACGCTCATGATAGAGCCGACCGAGAGCGAGGACGCGGACGAGCTGGCGCGATTCGTCGAGGCGATGGCCGCGATCCGCCGGGAGGCCGACGAGATCGGCGCGGGGCGCTGGCCGGTCGACGACAACCCCCTGCGCGGCGCGCCGCACCCGGCGGAGAACGCCGTCGCCGACGACTGGTCGCATCCCTACAGTCGCGAGGAGGCCGTCTATCCGCTCCCGTCACTGCGTGCCGGGAAGTACTGGGCGCCGGTCGGACGCGTCGACAACGCCTACGGCGACCGGAACCTGGTGTGCACCTGCCCGCCGATCGAGGCCTTCGCGGCGCCAGCGCTGGTCGGCGCCTAGATGCTGAAGCCGAGGGCGCGCATCATGTCGCGCCCGTCCTCGGTGATCCGCTCCGGACCCCACGGCGGCATCCACACCCAGTTGATCCGGAACGCGGTGACGACCCCGTCGAGGGCCTGCGCCGTCTCGTCCTCGATCACGTCGGTGAGCGGGCAGCCGGCCGAGGTCAGCGTCATCGAGATGATGAGCTCCTGCTCGTCGCCGAGCGACAGGTCGTAGATGAGGCCGAGGTCGACGATGTTGACCCCGAGCTCGGGGTCGACGACGTCCTTGAGCGCCTCCTCGACCTCGTCGAAGAGGGCCGGTTCGAGCGCGGTGGCCATGATTCGAGGCTACGCGCTCTCGCCCGCGGTCGCCCCGGAGGCGGCGAGGAAGCGGTCGTAGCCCTCCTCCTCGAGGCGGTCGGCCAGCTCGGGGCCGCCCTCCTCGGCGACGCGGCCGTCGACCAGGACGTGGACGAAGTCGGGGCGGATGTAGCGCAGGATCCGCGTGTAGTGGGTGATGAGGACGACGCCGAGGCCAGTCGTCTCACGGGCGCGGTTGACCCCCTCGGCGACCACCTTGAGCGCGTCGACGTCGAGGCCGGAGTCGGTCTCGTCGAGGATCGCGAACTTCGGCTTCAGGAGCTCGAGCTGGAGGATCTCGTGGCGCTTCTTCTCGCCGCCGGAGAAGCCCTCGTTGACGTTGCGCTCGGCGAAGGAGCGGTCCATCCGCAAGCCCTCCATCGCGCCGCGGACGTCCTTGATCCAGCTGCGGATCGGCGGCGCCTCGCCCGAGAGCGAGGTCTTCGCGGTGCGCAGGAAGTCGGCGACCTTGACGCCCGGGATCTCGACCGGGTACTGCATCGCGAGGAAGAGGCCGGCGCGGGCGCGGGCGTCGACGCTCATCGCGAGCAGGTCCTCCCCGTCGAGCGTGACGGTGCCGCCGTCGATCGAGTACTTGGGGTGGCCGGCGATCGCGTAGCCGAGCGTCGACTTGCCAGCGCCGTTGGGCCCCATGATCGCGTGGGTCTCCCCCTGCGCGACTCGCAGGTCGAGCCCCTTGAGGATCTCCTTCGTGCCCTGGTCGGTCTCGACACTGACCCTCAGGTCCTTGATCTCGAGCGTCGCCATGTCAGGCCTCCTGTGCGTTCTGCGCCTCGTGAGCGCGCTGGTCGATGGTCACCTGCGGGTCGACGAGCACGACGCCGTCGGCGATGACCACCTGGAAAACGGGGACCGGCTCGTAGGCCGGGAGGGAAAGGGGCTCGCCGGTCCGCAGATCGAACTTGGCGCCGTGCGCCCAGCATTCGATCGTGCAGTCCTCGACGAAGCCGTCGGAGAGGGAGACCTCGCCGTGCGAGCAGCGGTCGCCGATCGCATGGATCGCGCCGTCGCCGTCGCGGACGATCGCGATCGCGACGCCGTCGAGCTCGACGCGCTTCGCCTCGTTCGGGGCGAGCTCGTCGAGCGTCGCGACCTCGACCGCCGTCATGCGGACACCTCGAGCTCCGCCTCCACGAGTGCGCGCAGGCGCTCCTCGAGCTCCGCGTCGCCGATCTGCTGGATGATCTCCGTGAGGAAGCCGACGACGACGAGCCGACGGGCCTCCGCCTCGGGGATGCCGCGCGCCTGCAGGTAGAAGAGCTGCTCGTCGTCGAAGCGTCCCGTCGCGGATGCGTGCCCGGCGCCGAGGATCTCGCCCGTCTCGATCTCGAGGTTCGGGATCGAGTCGGTGCGGGTGCCCTCCGTGAGCACGAGGTTGCGGTTCTGCTCGTAGCTGTCGGTGCCGGTCGCGTTCGGGCCGATGAGCGTGTCGCCGATCCAGACCGTGCGGGCGCCCTGCCCCTGGAGCGCGCCCTTGTAGGTCACTCGCCCCTTGGTGTGCCGACCCTCGTGATAGAGGAAGACCTGGTGCTCGATGTGCTGGCCGGCGTCCGCGAAGTAGAGGCCGAGGAGCTCGGCGCTCGAGCCGTCGCCCCGGAGTCGCGCGGTCGGGTTGAGCCGGACCACGCCGCCGCCGAGCGAGACGACGATGTGCTTGAGCTTCGCGTCGCGGCCGACGATCGCCTGGTGCGCCGAGGAGTGGATCGCGTCGTCGTCCCAGAGCTGGAGGGTGATGAGCGTGAGCTCGGCGCCGTCCCCGACGCGGATCTCGACGTTCTCGGCGAGCGCGCCGCCGCCGACGTGATCGATGACGACCTTCGACACCGCGTGCGCGGGCGCCTCGATGACGAGGTGCTCGGCGGCGACGCCGTCCTCGGAGCCGCCGATCGTCAGCCGGACGTCACCGTCGGCCACGATGTGGCGCGGGGTGGCGCGCTGGAGGGCGATCGCGGAGACGAGGTCCTCGGGGTGGAAGTCCCCCGTCGCGACCGACACCGCGGCATCGGACTCGAAGAGCGGCGCGAGGCGCGTCAGGTCCGAGAACTTCCACTGCGGGTCCTCGCGGCCGGGCGCGCCGAAGTCGGCGGGGTCGTAGGACCAGGGGCGCTCCGAGCGCGTCTGGACGGGCGTGATCCAACCATCGGCGTTCCCGCCGTGCGTGTGCTCCTGCATGGGCTCAGCCCACCGAGCCTTCCATGTTCATCTCGATGAGCTTGTTGAGCTCCATCGCGTACTCCATCGGCAGTTCCCGCGCGATCGGCTCGATGAAGCCGCGCACGATCATCGCCATGGCCTCCTCCTCCGTGACGCCGCGCGACTGGAGGTAGAAGAGCTGCTCCTCCGAGACGCGCGAGACGGTCGCCTCATGCCCGAGCTGGGCGTCGTCGACCCGGATGTCGATCGCCGGATAGGTGTCGGATCGCGAGATCGTGTCGACGAGCAGGGCGTCGCAGCGCACCGTGTTCGCCGAGTGGTGGGCGCCCGGCTCGACACGGACCTCGCCGCGATAGCCGGCCCGGCCGCCGCCGCGCGCGATCGACTTCGAGATGATCGACGACGTCGTGTACGGGGCGAGGTGGATCATCTTCGCGCCCGCGTCCTGGTGCTGGCCGGGGCCGGCGAACGCGACGGAGAGCGTCTCGCCCTTCGCGTGCTCGCCGACGAGGTAGATGGACGGGTACTTCATCGTGACCTTGGACCCAATGTTCCCGTCGACCCACTCCATCGTCGCGCCCTCGTGGGCGACGGCGCGCTTGGTGACGAGGTTGTAGACGTTCGTCGACCAGTTCTGGATCGTCGTGTAGCGGACCCTCGCGTTCTTCTTCACGATGATCTCGACGACGGCCGAGTGCAGCGAGTCCGACTTGTAGATCGGCGCCGTGCAGCCCTCGATGTAGTGCACGTAGGAGCCCTCGTCCGCGATGATCAGCGTCCGCTCGAACTGCCCCATGTTCTCCGTGTTGATCCGGAAATAGGCCTGCAGCGGGATCTCGACGTGGACGCCGGGCGGGACGTAGACGAAGGAGCCGCCCGACCAGACGGCCGTGTTGAGCGCGGCGAACTTGTTGTCGCCGGAGGGGATGACGGTGCCGAAGTACTCGTCGAAGAACTCCGGGTGCTCGCGCAGCGCCGTGTCGGTGTCCATGAAGATGACACCCTGCTTCTCGAGCTCCTCGTTGATCTGGTGGTAGACCACCTCGGACTCGTACTGCGCGGCGACGCCCGCGACGAGGCGCTGGCGCTCCGCCTCCGGGATGCCGAGCTTCTCGTACGTGTTCTTGATCTCGTCGGGGAGCTCTTCCCAGGTCGCCGCCTGGCGTTCCGTCGAGCGGACGAAGTACTTGATGTTGTCGAAGTCGATGCCTGACAGGTCGGCGCCCCAGGACGGCATCGGCTTCTTGCCGAAGAGCGCGAGCCCGCGAAGGCGATGCTTGAGCATCGACTCCGGCTCGTCCTTCAGCGCCGAGATGTCGCGGACGACGTCCTCGGAGAGCCCGCGTTTGGCGGCTGCTCCCGCGGTGTCGCTGTCGTGCCAGCCGAATTCGTACTGGCCGAGGCTGTCGATCTCGGGACGATCGATCAGCTGTGCGGTGGCCTCACTGGCCTCAGTCATGGCTTGTCCTCTCACCGAAGCGAACTATCAGGTCCGTGTCGGCATTCCGCGGTTTCGACCGCGCCTACAATCGTACCCGTGCATTGGGTGAGGACGGCCGCGTGGCTGAACCTCATCGGGAACCTCGTGATCATCGCGACCGGCGGCGCGGTGCGGCTGACCGCCTCGGGCCTCGGCTGCGATCAGTGGCCGCTGTGCACCACGACGTCGCTCGTGCCCGGCATCGACGAGGGCATCCACGGCATCATCGAGTTCAGCAACCGGACGATGTCCGGGGTGCTCGGCATCTTCGCGGTCCTGGCGATCGTCGCCGTCTGGCGCTTCCGGCACACCCGCAAGGACCTGTGGGTCCACGCGTGGATCATTCTCGCCGGCGTTGTCATCCAGGCCGTGATCGGCGGGATCGTCGTGCTCACCCGGCTCTCCGTCTCGACCGTCGGCATCCACTACGTCGTCTCGGCCGTGCTCGTCGGCGTGACCGCCTCGTTCCTCGTCCGCGCGTACCGCGAGCCGGGACCGCGTGAGCGGGCGGTGCCGCGCTGGGTCGCGATCGCCACCCACGTCTCATCCCTCCTGCTCGCCCTCGTCGTGCTCGGCGGTGTCGTCACGACGCAGAACGGCCCGCACTCGGGCGACGCGGAGGTCATCCGCGACTCGAGCGCGTGGGACGCGCTCGTCCACGTGCACGCCTGGCTCGGCTACGCGCTCTGCGCCGCGCTCGTCGTGCTGCTCGTCGGCGGCATCGTCGCGCGTGCCAGGAGCTACATCGTCGCCGTCGTGCTGCTCATGCTCACGGTCGCCGTCCAGATCGCGGTCGGGGTCATCCAGGCGCGCATCGGCATTCCCCCGCTCCTCGTCGGGATCCACATGGTCCTCGCCGGTGTGAGCGTCGCGTTCGGCGTGCTCGTGGTGGACCGCCTCAAGCGCCCGGCGCGCGAAGTGGGCGCGGATGGTCCCTCCGGCGCCGGCTGAGCGACCGTTCACGTCACCTCGCGTCGCGATAGGGTCCGGGTATGAAGCTCGGCACCGGTATCCGGCTCGGCGCGGGCGCTGTCGCGACGGCGTTCCTCCTCGCCGGGTGCGCGGACCCCGCCGCGACGACGCATGCGGTTCACCTCACGCACGACGGATCGGAGACCTTCGAGGTCTCGATGCAGGTCGGGCAGCACCTCTCGATCGTCGACGACGGGTTCAACGCGAGCGTTGGTGACGGCTGGACCGTCGTCGGGCCGCCCGATCCGGCGATCCTCCGGTACGACGGGGAGGACGTGGTGCTCAACAACCCCGGGGCTGACGGCAGCGGCGGGACCTACTCGTTCGACTACACCGCGATCGGCGCGGGCACGACGACCGTCACGGTCGAGTACGCCTATCGCGGCGATGCGCAGTTCGAGTCGACCGTGCGGGTCACGGTCGACTGACCGATCCCCCGCCCCGACTCAGAGCGGCAGGTAGACCAGCGGGTCGACGCCGACCGCGACGAACACGAGCGCGAGGTACGAGATCGAGCCGTGGAAGAGCCGCATGGGCCGGGTCTCGGCTCCGCGGATCGCCTTCGCGTACAGGCGGTGCGCCTCGACGATGAACCAGATGCCCGCGCCCGCCGCGACCACGGTGTAGATGATCCCCATCGGCGCGACGGGGATGAGCAGCAGCGAGCACGCCACGGTCGCCCAGGCGTAGAGGACCGACTGGAGCGCCACGACGGTCTCGGAGCGCACGACTGCGAGCATCGGGACGCCGGCGGCGCGGTAGTCCTCGCGGTAGCGCATCGAGAGCGGCCAGTAGTGCGGCGGCGTCCAGAGGAAGACGACGCCGAAGAGGATGAGCGCCTCCCAGGACAGCGACCCCGTCACCGCGGCCCAGCCGATCAGGACGGGCATGCAGCCGGCGATCCCGCCCCACACGATGTTCTGCGGGGTGCGGCGCTTGAGGAGCATGGTGTAGAGCAGGACGTAGAACGCGATCGCCCCGGCCGCGAGGGCGGCCGCGACCCAGTTGGTCGTCAGCCACAGGAACGCGACCGCGACGACGCCGACGACCCAGCTGAAGACGAGCGACTCGCGCGGGCTCACGACGCCGGTCACGAGCGGACGGTCCTTCGTGCGCTCCATGACGGCGTCGATGTCGCGGTCGAACCACATGTTGAACGCGTTCGCGCTGCCGGCGGCGAGCGTCCCGCCGACGAGCGTCGCGAGCACGAGCCAGAGATCCGGGATGCCGCCCTGCGCGAGGATCATGACCGGGATGGTCGTGACGAGCAGGAGCTCGATGACCCGCGGCTTGGTGAGCGCGATGTACCCGCGCACCTTCTGTCCGGCACTCGGCCGGGGTCGTCGCGAGGATTCGCTCCTCGTCTCGGTCACAGCCACCTCTCGATTGTACCTGCGGCCTAGGATTGGGATTCGTGACCGAACTCTCCTGGGACGACCTCGACCGGAAGGCGGTCGACACCGCCAGGATCCTTGCGGCCGACGCCGTCGAGAAGGTCGGCAACGGCCATCCGGGTACCGCCATGAGCCTCGCGCCCGCGGCCTACCTGCTCTACCAGCGCGTCATGCGCCACGATCCGTCGGACCCGCACTGGCTCGGGCGCGACCGCTTCGTGCTGAGTGCCGGGCACTCGAGCCTCACGCAGTACATCCAGCTCTACTACGGCGGCTTCGGCCTCGAGCTGTCCGACCTCGAGTCGCTGCGGACGTGGGGCTCGCTAACCCCCGGCCACCCCGAGTACGGTCACACCGAGGGCGTCGAGATCACGACGGGCCCGCTCGGCCAGGGCCTGGCCTCAGCGGTTGGCTTCGCCTACGCGCAGCGCTTCGAGCGCGGCCTGTTCGACCCGGAGGCGGCTCCCGGCACGAGCCCGTTCGATCACTACACCTACGTCATCTGCGGCGACGGCGACCTCCAGGAGGGGGTCACCTCGGAGGCGAGCTCGCTCGCCGGCCACCAGCGCCTCGGCAACCTCATCGCGATCTACGACTCGAACCAGATCTCGATCGAGGACGACACGAACATCGCGTTCACGGAGAACGTCCACGCGCGCTACGAGGCCTACGGCTGGCACGTCCAGGTCGTTGACTGGAAGCGCACCGGCGAGTACGTCGAGGACGTCGCCGAGCTGTACGCGGCGATCGAGGCGGCGAAGGGCGTCGGCGACAAGCCGTCGCTCATCATCCTGCGCACGATCATCGGCTGGCCCTCGCCGGGCAAGCAGAACTCGGGCAAGATCCACGGCTCCGCCCTAGGCGCCGATGAGCTCGCCGCCGTCAAGCAGGTGCTCGGCTTCGACCCCGCGGCGCACTTCGTCGTCGCGCCCGAGGTCATCGCCCGCACCCGCGAGCTTGTCGCCCGCGGCGCCGCGGCGCACGCCGAGTGGCAGATCGCGTTCGACGCCTGGGCGGCCGCGAACCCCGAGCGTGCCGAGCTCCTCGCCCGCATCGAGGCCGGCGAGCTGCCGGCCGGCATCGACGAGGCGCTCCCGAGCTTCGAGGGCGGCACCGAGGTGTCGACCCGGGCTGCGAGCGGCAAGGTCATCAACGCGATCGCCGCGGTCATGCCCGAGCTGTGGGGCGGATCGGCCGACCTCGCCGAGTCGAACCTCACGACGATCAACGGCGCGGCGAGCTTCGTGCCGACCGAGCACTCGACGCACGAGTGGTCGGGCGACCCGTACGGGCGGGTGCTGCATTTCGGCATCCGCGAGCACGCGATGGCCGCGATCGTCAACGGCATCGTCCTGCACGGGCCGACGCGCGCCTTCGGCGGCACGTTCCTCATCTTCAGCGACTACATGCGCCCCGCGGTGCGCCTCGCGGCGCTCATGCGGGTGCCGAGCATCTTCGTCTGGACGCACGACTCGGTCGCCCTCGGCGAGGACGGGCCGACGCACCAGCCGATCGAGCAGCTCGCCGCGCTGCGCGCGATCCCCGGCCTCGACGTCGTCCGCCCGGCGGACGCGAACGAGACCGCGGTCGTCTGGAAGGAGATCCTGCGTCGGCGCGGCGGTCCCGCCGGAATCGCGCTCACCAGGCAGAACGTCCCGGTCTTCGACCGTGCGACGCTCGCACCCGCATCCGAGGCGGTGCGCGGCGCCTACGTGCTCGCCGACACGGCCGGCACGCCGGACGCGATCGTCATCGCGACCGGGTCCGAGGTGCAGCTCGCGCTCGCCGCGCGGGACGCGCTCGCGGCCGACGGCGTCGCCGTGCGGGTCGTCAGCGCGCCGTGCCTCGAATGGTTCGAGGAGCAGGACGCGGCCTACCGCGAGTCGGTGCTGCCCGCCGCGGTCACCGCGCGGGTGAGCGTCGAGGCGGGTCTCGCGTTGTCCTGGCACCGCTACGTCGGGGATCGCGGCCGCTCGGTGTCGATCGAGCACTTCGGCGCGTCCGCCGACTGGAAGACCCTGTTCCGCGAGTTCGGCATCACGGCCGACGCGGTCATCGCCGCAGTGAAGGAGACCCTTTCATGACCTCGAACACCCAAGCGCTCTCCGACCTCGGGGTGAGCATCTGGCTCGACGACCTCTCGCGGGAGCGGATCACGTCGGGTGGCCTCCAGCGGCTCATCGACACGCGGAACGTCGTCGGCGTCACGACCAACCCGACGATCTTCGCGGGGGCGCTGTCGAACGGCGACGCCTACGCCGAGCAGGTCGCCGCGCTCGCCGCGGACGGCGCCGATGCCGGCGAGGCGGTCTTCCGGATCACCACCGACGACGTGCGGGCCGGCTGCGACGTGCTGCGTCCCGTCTACGACGCGACGGACGGCCAGGACGGCCGCGTCTCGATCGAGGTCGCACCCGAGCTCGCGTTCGACACTGACGGCACGATCGCCGAGGCGAAGCGCCTGTGGGCGACCGTCGACCGGCCGAACGTCATGATCAAGATCCCGGCGACGAAGGAGGGCCTCCCCGCGATCGAGGAGGCGACCGCGTCGGGCATCAGCGTCAACGTCACGCTGATCTTCTCGATCGATCGCTATCGCGAGGTCGCGGCCGCGTATCTCGCGGGGCTCGAGCGGGCGCAGGCCGCCGGCATCGACCTCTCGACGATCCGCAGCGTCGCGTCGTTCTTCGTGTCGCGCGTCGACACCGAGATCGACAAGCGGCTCGCGAAGATCGGCGGGTCCACCGCGAACCAGCTCAAGTCGCGGGCGGGGATCGCGAACGCGCAGCTCGCCTATGAGGCGTTCCAGCAGATCTTCCGGACCGAGCGCGCGAAGGCGCTCCTCGCGGCCGGCGCCCACGTCCAGCGCCCGCTCTGGGCCTCGACCGGCGTCAAGGACCCCGCGCTGCCCGACACGCTCTACGTGACGGAGCTCGCGGTCGGCGACACGGTCAACACGATGCCGGAGAAGACGCTCGAGGCGACCTACGACCACGCGGCGCTGCACGGGGATGCCGTCACCGGCTCCTACGCGGACGCACGCGGCGTCATCGACGGACTCGCCGCCGTCGGGATCTCGATCGACGAGGTCACGGCGCTCCTCGAGCGCGAGGGCGTCGAGAAGTTCATCGCGTCGTGGACCGAGCTCGTCGACAGCGTCGGCGCGGCGCTGGCCGCCGCCGGACCGAGGGGACTCGCGCAGTGACCGTCTCGATCGCCGTGCGCGGCGCGGCCGCCGAGGCGGTCGACCGTCTCGTGCCCGGCCTCGTGGCCGACCTCGTCGCGAGCTCGATCTCCGCGCAGGATCCCGCGCTGTGGGGACCGGAGGCGGAGTCCGAGGCGTCGATCCGGCTCGGCTGGACCGAGGCCGTCTCGATCTCGCGGCCGCTCGTCCCGGAGATCGCCGCCCTGCGCAAGGCCTTCCTCGCCAAGGGCGTGGACCGGTTCGTGCTCTGCGGCATGGGCGGCTCGTCGCTCGCGCCCGAGGTCATCGCCGCGACGTACGGCGTGGACCTGACGATCCTCGACTCGACCGATCCGGCGCAGGTCGCCGACGCGCTCGTCGACCTCGATCGCACGGCGGTCGTCGTCTCCTCGAAGTCCGGCTCGACCCTCGAGACCGACAGCCAGAAGCGCGCCTTCGAGGCCGCGTTCTCGGCCGCGGGGATCGATCCGATCGGACGGATCGTCGTCGTCACGGACCCCGGCTCCCCCCTCGACCAGGCGGCGCGCGCCGCCGGTCATGTCGTCTTCAACGCCGACCCGAACGTCGGCGGCCGATACTCGGCGCTCACGGCGTTCGGCCTCGTCCCGTCGGGCCTCGCCGGCGCGGACATCACGGAGCTGCTCGACGAGGCCGAGGCGATCCAGCTCGAGCTCGCGGTCGACCTCCCGACGAATCCGGGCCTCATCCTCGGCGCCGCGATCGCGGGGACCAGCCCGCGCCGCGACAAGCTCGGCATCGTGAGCGACGGCACCCACATCGTCGGCTTCGGCCACTGGGTCGAGCAGCTCATCGCCGAGTCGACCGGCAAGCAGGGCACGGGCATCCTCCCGGTCGTCCTCGAGCACGATGCGCCCGAGCTCGGGATGGACCTGCCGGATCTGCAGATCGTCCGTCTTGTCGGCGCGTTCGCCGATACGCGCGTCGTCGCACCCGGTGAGATCG
>Ga0182739_1004828_pt1 | contig 10928 bp, 8 predicted proteins | sample eDN5th30CBELigBY_FD_128873 | JGI IMG/M metagenome (GOLD analysis project Ga0182739, IMG submission 128873) | Enriched backyard soil microbial communities from Emeryville, California, USA - eDNA 5th pass 30_C BE-Lig BY (version 2) (version 2) | ecosystem: Environmental > Terrestrial > Soil >...
CCGTTCGAATCCGTGAAAATCGTCATCGCTCCCGACTCTTTCAAAGAAAGCGTTTCCGCGCCCGATGCGGCCGCGGCCATCGCGCGCGGCGTCAAGGCCGCCTTCCCCGGCGCGCACACCGTGTGCGTGCCCATGGCCGACGGCGGCGAGGGCACCGTCGAGGCCGTGCTGGCGGCCACCGGCGGCAAGGAGCAGCAGATCACCGTGAACGACGCGCTGGGCCACAAGGTCGACGCCGTCTGGGGCCTGCTGGACGATGGCACCGCCGTCATCGAGATGGCCGCGGCAGCCGGGCTTGAATTGATCTCGCCTTCCAAGCGCGACCCCATGCGCGCCAGCAGCCACGGCGTCGGCGAGATGATGCGGGCCGCGCTGGACGCGGGCGCCACGCGCATCATTCTGGGCTTGGGCGGCTCGGCCACCAACGACGCGGGCGCCGGCATGCTGACGGCGCTGGGCGTGCGTTTGCTCGATGCCGACGGCAACAGCCTGCCGCCCGGCGGCGGCGCGCTGGGCCAGCTTGCCTCGCTGGACACGCGCGGCCTGGACCCCAGGCTGGCCCGCATCCGCATCGACATCGCCTCCGATGTCGACAACCCCTTGTGCGGCCCGCACGGGGCGTCCCACATATTCGGTCCGCAAAAAGGCGCCACGCCGGAACAGGTGCAGACGCTGGACGCGATGCTCGGCCATTTCGCCGACATCTGCGCGCGCCACCTGCAGGCCGATCACCGCGACGCGCCCGGCGCGGGCGCGGCCGGCGGACTGGGCTTTGCGGCCAAGGCCTTCCTCAATGCGCATTTCCGGCCGGGCGTGGAGATCGTCGCGGAACTCGGCGGGCTGGCCGAGGCCGTGGAGGGCGCGACCCTCGTCTTCACGGGCGAGGGCCGGATGGACGCGCAGACATTGCGCGGCAAGACGCCCGCCGGCGTGGCCAAGATCGCGCAGCGCGCGGGGGTGCCCGTCGTGGCGCTGGCCGGTTCGCTGGGAGAAGGCTACGAGGCCCTGCACACCTGCGGCATCAGCGCCGCATTCAGCCTGGCCCCCGGCCCCATCACGCTGCAGCAGGCCCTGGCGGACGCCGAACGCCTGCTTGCGGATCGGGCGCGCGACGTGATGCAGCTCTGGATGGCGGCCCAGAAACGCATGCTGTGAAATGCAATCTGTGAAAAGCAATCTGTGAAAAGCAATCTGTGAAAAGCAATCTGTGAAAAGCAATCTGTGAAAAGCAATCTGTGAAATGCACAAAGGCCCCGCGGGGCCTTTGTGCATGCGAATCCGACGGGGCGGTTCAGTCCCGCGGCAGCACGCCCGCCTGGACCAGCGCATCCGACAGGCCGATGTAGCGGTCCACCGAAATATCCTCGGCGCGCGCGGTCGGCGCGATATCCAGCGCTTCCCAGGGCACCTGCGGCGCCCAGTCCGCCAGCACCCGGCGCAGCATCTTGCGGCGTTGCGAAAACGCGCGCGCCACCACGGTTTCAAAAGCGCGCTCGCTGACGGGACGCAGGCGGTCCGCCGGCAGCGGCACCATGCGCACGATGGCCGACACCACCTTGGGCGGCGGATCGAAGGCCTCGGGCGGCACGTCGAACAGCTTGTGCATGCGATAGCGCGATTGCAGCATCACGGACAGCCGGCTGAAATCGCCGGAGCCCGGCTTGGCCACCATGCGGTCGATCACTTCGCGCTGCAGCATGAAATGCTGGTCGCGGATATGGTCGGCCCAGGTCATCAGGTGAAACAGCAGCGGGCTCGAAATGTTGTAGGGCAGATTGCCCACCACGCGCAGCGCGCTGCCGAACTGCGAGAAATCGATCGTCAGCGCATCGGCCTCGACCACCGTCAGGCGCGCGGCGTCGAACTGCTTGCGCAGCCGGGCGGCCAGGTCGCGGTCGATTTCCACCGCGGTCAGGTGATCCAGGCGTTCGAGCAGCGGCCTCGTCAGCGCGGACAGGCCTGGGCCGATTTCGACCACCGCATCGTCGCGGGCAGGCGCCACCGCCCGGACGATGGACTCGACGACGCTGTCGTCGGTCAGGAAGTTCTGGCCGAAGCGCTTGCGCGCCTGGTGCTGAGACATGAAAAGCCCGTGATGCGTTTAGCGGTTGTTCTGCTGGATTTGCTGCTGCTTTTCGAGACGGTTGTCCACGTAAGCCTGCGCACGCAGTTGCTCGAGCCAGTCTTCGAAGGCGGGCTGCGCACGCCGTTCGAACAGCGTCTGGCGGGCACGCATGCGCGCCAGGTCGTCGGTGGCATCGTGGTCGCGCCGTTCTTCCACCTGGATCAGGTGCCAGCCGAAAGGCGTCTGCACCGGCTGGCTGATCTCGCCAGGCTGCAGAGCGTTCATGGCGGCCTCGAACGGCGGCACGGTTTCGCCAGGATTCAGCCAACCCAGTTCGCCGCCTTGCGGCGCGGTGGCGTCCTGCGAATACTGGCGCGCCATTTCCTCGAACTTGGCATCGCCGTTCACCAGGCGCTGACGCACCTGCTGCAGGCGCTGGCGGGCGAGGTCGTCGCTCATGACGGTCGAGGTCTTGATCAGGATGTGGCGGGCGCGGGTCTGGACCACCTGCGTGGGACCCTGCGGCGCCTGCGGACGCGCGGCGGGTTGCGGCGCAGGCTGCGGCGGCGCCGGGGCGCGGGCGGTGCGGCCGGGCGCGGGCTGGGCGGTGCCGCGGTCCATCACCTTGATGATGTGAAAGCCGTTGCCGCTCTGGATGAGCTGGCTGACCTGGCCCTTCTGCAGGTTGCTGATGGCCTTGACGAAGAGGTCGGGCCAGCCGTCCAGCGGGCGCACGCCCATGACGCCGCCCTGCAGGGCCTCGGGACCGTCAGACGAGGCGGCGGCCAGGCTGGCGAAGTCGTCCCCGCGCTTGGCCTGGGCCAGCAGGCCCTCGGCCTTCTTGCGCAACAGCGCCAGTTGTTCGGGCGACGAGCCTTCCGGCACGCGCACCAGGATCTGGGCCAGCGCATACAGCATGGGGCCGGCGGGCACCGCGGCCTGCTCCGGCGCGGGCTGCGGCTGCGGCTGGGGCTGCGCTTGCGGCGCCGCGCCGAACGCCGGGTTGCGGCGCTGGTCCTTCAGGAAGGCATCGACTTCCGCATCCGAAATGACGATGGTCGAGTCCACCGCGCGCTGGCGCAGGCGATCCGTGCGGATCTCGTCGCGCAGCGACTTGCGGTAGGCCTCCCACGACGTGCCGGCCTTTTCCAGTTCCTGGCGCAGCTGGGCCACGGTGATCTTGTTGCGGGATGCGATGGCCTGGACGGCCGTATCGATCTGCGCGTCGTCCACCCGGATGCCGAGTCGATCGGCTTCATGGCGCTGCACGCGCTCCATGATGAGGCGCTGCAGCACCTGGTGCTGCAGCGTCTGGTCGTCCGGCACCTGGATGCCGCGCGCCTTCAATTCGCTCGCGATGCGCTGGGAGGCCTCGCGCAGTTCGCGCAGCGTGATCACGTCCTTGTCGACGATCGCGGCGATGCCGTCCACGAACTGCTCGCCCTTGGGCGCGGACGCGTCTTTGTTCTGCGCGACGGGAGCGGCCTTGGCGCCGCTGTTCGCGCCCCGGGCGGCTTGCTCGGCCGCGTGGGCGGCGGGCAGGCCGGCGCACAGGGCCAGCAGCAGCGCATTGCCGGAGAGCCGGCGCAAAGAGTGCAACCTACGCATCATTCATACCTTTCAAATGTGGTCCCGGCAGGCACGGGCGGCGTGATGCGCGTGTAACCGGGGATACTTCTGTTCAGCAGGTTCATCGGGTCGGTTCCGAGGGAACCCAGGCCCGTGAGCTCAAGCTGGAAGAACAGCGCGGAGTTGGTGTCCGCCGCCGATACGGCGTAGCGCTGGTAGACCATGCGGCCCACCCAGCAGCAGTCGCCCTTGTACTCCAGGCCGGCGATGGCCTGCGTCACGCGGGGGGATTCCGTCGTGTTGGCCACCGTGCTGGACGGGCCCGAACGCAAAGAATAGTCCACCCGGCCCACGCCGTACCAGCGCTTGCTGAACGGCCACTGGACCGCCAGGCTGATCTGGTTCTGTCCCTGCGGCTGGTAGCGCACGCCCGGCTGGGGGTCGCGCTGGTAACGGTAGGCCAGGGCCACCGTGGTCAGACGCTGCGGCGACCAGCGGGCGCTGACGAGCCCGCGCGACCAGTTGTTGTCGTACGGGTTGTACTGGGCGGCGATGTCGGTGCTCAACGAGTCGGTCAGGGCCGCGCTGGCCCCCACCAGGAAGTCGGAACGCACGTTCTCGCGCGGCGTCTCGCCGGGCAGCGTGACCTCCTGGTCCTCGAAGTACAGGCGTTGGGCCACGCCCAGCGACATGCGCTCAAAGCCGGTGTTGGCATCCAGCCAGCGCGTGGTCAGCGCCGCCGTGAGCTGGTTGGCGTTGGCGATGCGGTCCCAGCCGCCGGTGTAGATGTTTTCCTCGAAAGCCTGCGAGAAGCTGAAGTCGGACAACGAGGTGTCATAGACCGGCAGCGTGGACTGGTCGCGATACGGCACGCGCAGGTAATACAGGCGCGGTTCGAGCGTCTGCGTGGAGGACTTGCCGAACAGGGTGGTGTCGCGCTCGAAAATCAGGCCCGCGTCCAGCGACATGATGGGGAGCGTGCGCGACTGCGAACGGGGCAATCCCACCGCCGATCCGTTGTTCAGGCCCAGCGCGTCCACGCCATACCATTTGGTCTGGTAATGGGTGTAGTTGATGCCCGCCTTGGGAATGATGAACCAGCCCGGACGCACGATCGGGTAGGACGCCGTCAAATAGGTCTGCAGGCGGTCGCCGTCGGGATACCGCGCGACGGCGCCGAATTCCGGCATGCTGAAACGCACGGCGGTCGAGGTCCAGTCCACGTCGAAGCCGCCCCAATCGTAGCGGGCGCCGCGCAGGTAGAGCTCGGGTTGCTTGTCGTACGGGGGCACCAGCGGCGCGTCCGGGTCCTGCAGCGTCTGGTACTTGTAGACCTGGGCGAACGCGCTCCAGTAGCCGGAGGCCCAACCCACGCGGCCGCGCTGCGGCAGGTAGGTCGTGGAAGCCTGGTTCAGGCCCAGTTGCGAAATGTCGCGGAAGTAATTGTCGTCGGAGACCTTGGCGATGTCCCAATCCGCGTAGAAGCCGCGGGAGAACGTCTGCTGATGGCGCCACCAATACATCCAGCGGTCTTCGCCGGTGACGTGGTCATCGGGCAGGTAGGTGCCGTTCAGGGTCCCCAGGTAGCTGGACCCCAGGTAACGGAATTCACCGCCCAGCTGCATGCCGCGCTTGGAAAAGTAGCGCGGCTGCACCGTCATGTCGTAATTGGGCGCCAGGTTCAGGTAGTACGGGATCGAGATGTCGAAGCCGCCCTGGCTGGTCGTGCCGTACGTCGGGATCAGGAAGCCCGACTTGCGTTCGCGCTTGACCGGGAAGGTCATGTAAGGCGAGGCCAGGATCGGCACGTCCTTGAAATACAGCACGCCGCCGCGGGCCACGCCCTCGTTTTCGTCGAAATCGATGTCGACCGAGTTGGCCTTGATGTACCAGGACGGCGTCTCGCACGAGCACCCGCTGTACGTCACCGTGTGCAGCCGCATCTGCGACTTGCTGAAAATGTCCGCGTGGTCGGCCACGGCAAAGCCGCCCGTGGCGCCCAGCCAGAAGTTCGGCTTTTCGACCTCGCCGGAATACCGGTCCACGTTGAACTTGGCGCGCGGCCCCGTCACCAGCGTGCCGTCGCGCATCATGCGCGCGCTGCCGCGGACGTCGACTTCGCCGGTGTCCTTGCGGTAATTGATTTCGTCGCCCTTGATCACGCCATCGATGCGGCGCACCTGGGCATTGCCCGACAGCGTCAGCTCGTAGTCGGGATCGCCCGAGATGCTGTCCGCTTCCATGAAGGCGGGAATGCTGTCGTCCGGCAACCGGTGCATCCGCAGGCCGGGAGACGTGCGCAATTCCGGGGTTGACGTGGCCGACGGCGCGGAAGCAGCGGCGCCCGGGCTACCTTGAGCCTGGACGGCTCCGGCGGCGACGCTGACAACGGAGAGGATCAACCACGGAACCTTGCGCACGAATGAAAACAGCCCTTTTTGACCATCGGAGAGCCGGACAAAGGCTCCCTGGCGGGGCCAATGCTGACGGAAACGAGCCGGTATTATAGAGAAGCCGCGAACAACGCCCAGCCTTAAGTTCGCCCGACCCAAATTTCAGCAATATTGCCCTTCTGACACGGATCTTCCTTGAAAAACGATCACGACCCCCGCCTGGCGCAAGTGCGCAACTGGCTGGAAGGCCTGCCTCCCGCCCTGAACCTGGCCGTGCAGACCCTGCGCCCCGCGTCGGCCGACGCGAGCTTTCGCCGCTACTTCCGGCTGGACGCGGGCCCGCGCACCCTGATTGTCATGGACGCCCCGCCCCAGCACGAGGATTGCCGCCCGTTCCTGCACGTGGACAAGCTGCTGGCCGACGCCGGCCTGAACGTGCCGGCGGTGCTGGCCCAGGACCTGGACCAGGGCCTGCTGCTGCTGTCCGATCTGGGCGAGCAGACCTACTATCAGCGCATCCAGGCCGGGCTCGACGACGCCACCTTGCAGTCGCTGTACCGCGAGGCGCTGGCCGCCCTGGTCAAGCTGCAGCAGGCCTCGACCGCCGGACTGGGCACCTATGACAGCGCGCGCCTGGCCGACGAGCTCACGCTCTTTCCCGAGTGGTACGTGCAAAAGCATCACGGCGTGACGCTGGACGACAAGACCGCCAACGCCCTGCAAAAGATCTTCGCGCTGCTGTCGGCCAGCAATGGCGGACAGCCGCAGGTGCTGGTGCACCGCGACTTCCACTCGCCCAACCTGATGGTCTGCGACCAGCCGCAATACGGCCCCAACCCCGGCGTCATCGACTTCCAGGACGCGCTCTCGGGCCCCATCACCTACGATCTCGCGTCGCTGGTGACCGATGCCCGCACCACCTGGGAAGAACCGCAGCAGCTCGACTGGGCCATCCGCTACTGGGAAATGGCGCGCGCCGCCGGCCTGCCCGTCGATGCCGATTTCGCGGAATTCCACCGCGCCTATGAATGGATGGGCCTGCAGCGCAACCTGCGGATCCTGGGCGTCTTTGCCCGCCTGAACCACCGCGACGGCAAGGCCCACTACCTGGCCCACATCCCGCGGGTGAACGGCTACGTGCGCCAGGTCGCGCAGCGCTACGGCGTCTTCACGCCGCTCCTGCGGCTGCTGGACCGCCTGGACGACCGCCAGGTCAGCGTCGGATACACGTTCTGATGCGCGCCATGATTCTTGCCGCCGGCCGCGGCGAACGCATGCGCCCGCTGACCGACCGCCTGCCCAAGCCCATGCTTCCGGTCGGCGGCAAGCCGCTGATCGTCTGGCATCTGGAACGCCTGGCCGCGGCGGGCATCCGCGACATCGTCATCAACCATGCCTGGCTGGGCCACGAAATCGAGGGCGCCTTGGGCGATGGCGCGGGCCAGGGCGTGCGCATCCGCTATTCGGCCGAAGCCCGCGCCCTGGAAACCGCGGGCGGCATCGCGCAGGCCCTCCCCCTTCTGGGCGACGACCCGTTCCTGGTCATCAACGGCGACATCTGGTGCGACTGGGATCCGGCCCAGGCGCATGACCTCGCGTCGCGCGCGCAGCCGGGCGGCGCCTGGCTGCTGCTGGTGGACAACCCCGCGCACCATCCTGCCGGCGACTTCGTCCTGACGGCCGATGGCCGCGTGCAGGCGCAGGGAACCCCTCGTTTGACCTTTGCCGGCGTCGGCGTCTACCATCCGTCGTTGTTCATGGATGTGCCGCGCGGCCAGGCAGCGCCCCTGGCGCCGCTACTCAGGCAGGCCATGGAGCAAGATTTGGCGCGCGGTGCCCGTCATACGGGCCGATGGACCGACGTGGGAACGCCGCAGCGGCTGGCCGACCTCGACGCGGAACTCGGCGACGGCACCGCTTGACGTCCACATATTTCACAATATCAAGGTGCGCAACGAGGCTTGTCTGCGCACGCATCGCCCCCGGCTGACGGGGTATTCTCTGACGCTTTGGCATGCGCGCGCCGCCTGCCCACGAGCACACACACAGGAAGTTTTCTAGGAATGGGGATGTTTGGAAGATCGCAACGGGCCGTATTCAAGCCCTCCGTGTACCAGCCGGGTCAACGCACGCGCCGCATGCCGCGCTGGCTTGTCCTGCTGCTGGTTGGCATTGCGCTTGGCGCGGGCGGCGTGCTCTTCCTGCAAACCAACTACGGGCCGCAACGCCTGACCGTCGAACAATCCGAACAGCTGCACACTGAACTGAGCGCCGCCAACATGGAGCGCCAGCGCCTGCAGGCGCAGCTGGAAGAAGCCACGCAGCAGCGCGACGCCAACAAGGCCGGCCACGAAAAGCTCACCAGCGACCTCTCCGAGGCCCGCGCCCGGATCGAAACCCTGAACAAGGAACTGGTGCTGTTCCAGGACGCCATGCCGCCCGACCCCCGCGGCGGCAACCTGGGCATCCGCTCGGCCACCTTCAAGCGCGCCCCCGGCCAACTGGACTACCAGGTGCTGGTCATGCGCGAAGACCGCGAGGGCGCGCCCTTCAACGGCACGCTGACCTTCGCCATCGAAGGCTCCTATCCCAACGGACGCGCCGCCACGGTCACGCCCGAAGGCCCGGCCCTGAAGGTCGACCGCTACGACTACGCGCTGGGCCAGCTCAAGCTGCCCGACGGCTTCACCCCGAGGGTCGTGGTGCTGCGCGTGATGGATGGCAACCAGAAGCAGCAGGCAATGCGCATCTACAACGTGCGCAACTGAGGTCCGCCTCGCCTGCCTCAAAAACCCGCTTTGCCGCGGGTTTTTTTACGTCCGCCGAAAATAGTTGCGCGCGCAACCTGCCAGGCATATAGTTGCGCAAACAACCAAATCCTGGAGACAGCATGACGCTCCCCTTGCACGTTCCCGTCCTGATCGCCGGCGGCGGTCCGGTCGGCCTCACCTTGGCCGCGCTGCTGGCCGAGTACGGCATCGCCTCGCTCACCGTGGAAGCCGACGAAGGCTATTGCAGCGGCAGCCGCGCCATCTGCATGTCGCGCCGTTCGCAGGAAATCCTGGGCTGGATCGGCGCGGACCGGCCGCTGATGGCCACCGGGCTGGCCTGGACCGGCGGGCGCAGCTACTTCCGCGACCGCGAAGTGCTGCACTTCCAGATGCCGCACGATCCCCTGCAGCGCTACGCGCCCATGGTCAACATCCAGCAGTACTACGTCGAGGAATACGCGCACCAGGCCATGCAGCGCCACCCCGGCCTCGCCACGCTGGCGTGGTCGGCGCGCGTCACGGGCGTGCAGCCCGGTCCCGACGGCGTCTCGGTCGAGGTCGAATCCGGCGGAACGCGCCAGACCGTGCGCGCCGACTGGCTGGTCGCCTGCGACGGCGGCCGCAGCACCGTGCGCGACGCCATGGGACTGAAGCTGGAAGGCATGCAATACGAAGGCCGCTACGTCATCGTCGACATCGAGCAGGCGTCGCAGCGGCCCGTCGAACGCCTGGCCTGGTTCGACCCGCCTTCCAACCCGGGGTCTACCCTGCTCATGCACCGCCAGCCCGGCAACGTGTGGCGCGTGGACTACCAGATCCGCGACGACGAAGATCCCGACGAGGCCGTCAAGCCGGAAAACGTGCTGCCGCGCGTGCAAAGCCATCTGGACATGATCGGCGAGACCGCGCCCTGGAAGCCGCTCTGGATTTCGATCTACAACGCCAAGTGCCTGACGCTGGACAGCTACCGCCACGGCCGCGTGCTGTTCGCCGGCGACGCCGGCCACCTCGTGCCGATCTTCGGCGTGCGCGGCTTGAACTCCGGGCTGGACGACGCCGGCAACCTGGCCTGGAAGCTCGCCTGGGTGCTGAAGGGCCAGTCGACCGACAGCCTGCTGGACAGCTACAGCATCGAACGCGTGCACGCCACGCGCCAGAACCTGGCCTACGGCGCCAAGAGCACCGAGTTCATGGCCCCGCCGGACTACGGTTTTCGCCTCATGCGCGAGGCCGCCCTGCGCCTGGCGCTCGTGGACGAGGGCGTGCGGTCGCTGATCAATCCGCGTCAGTCCGCGCCCATTTCGTACGACACCTCGCCGCTGAATCAGGAAGACCGCGCCCCGCAGGCCGGACCGGCGGCGGCGCCCGGCCAGCCCGCGCCCGATGTCCTGCTGCAGGACGGCGACGCGCCCCAGTACCTGACCGCCCGCTTCGGCGCGGGCTTTGTTGCGCTGGCCATTGCGCCGGACGCGGCCTTGTCGTCGGCGCTGGATGCGCTGGCCCGGACCACCCAGGCCGCGCCGCACCCGCTGCAGGTGCTGCGCACAGGCGACGGCGGCCTGGCCGACCCGCACGGCCAGCTCCGCCAGCGCTATGGCGGCGAGCCCGGCACCGTCTATCTGCTGCGGCCGGACGGCTACGTGCTGGGCCGCTGGACGGCGCCCGCCGCCCATGACCTGCGCGCGGCGCTGGCGCCCTACTATCCCTCGGTTTCCCTGAACCCGAATGCCACGACGAAAGGCCAAGCATGAACCACGAAGAACTGGACCAGGTCTACACCAGCATGGCGCAGGCGCTGACGCGCGTCGGCGAATCGCGCGCGCCGCTCTTTCTGTCGATACTGGGATTGTCCCTGCTCAGCCGCCTGCCCTCGGCGCAAGAAGCCAAGGCGCTCCTCGACCAGGCCGAGGCGGCCAGCCTGGAGGACAACGCTGTGGCAAACTATTCGGCCTGCGCCCCCACGGCCCCCACCTCCGCCCGCCCGACGTGACAACGCCTGCCCTGGAACGATTCCTGACCTACCGCCTGCACGTGCTCAACAAGATCACGGATCGGGACACGAATCGCGCCTATCTCAAGGACTGCGACATCCCGCTGGGCGAGGCGCGCTGCCTCGCCGCCATCGGCCGC
>Ga0182739_1004829_pt1 | contig 10928 bp, 12 predicted proteins | sample eDN5th30CBELigBY_FD_128873 | JGI IMG/M metagenome (GOLD analysis project Ga0182739, IMG submission 128873) | Enriched backyard soil microbial communities from Emeryville, California, USA - eDNA 5th pass 30_C BE-Lig BY (version 2) (version 2) | ecosystem: Environmental > Terrestrial > Soil >...
AATAGCATTTTAAATTGAATCGTAAAGATTATGAAAAAATTTTCTTTATTTAACAGAGCCTTATTATAAAATATGAACAGGAGGTGAAAAAGTGAAGATAAGAAAACGTATACTTGGTTATGTAATAGATTTTTTTATTTCAATAGCTATCTGTATAGTTCTTTCAATTCTACCATTCCTCATTGTAGCAGTAATAGCTTTACTATTCTTGCCTTTCGTTGCAAGTTACGAAGATACATGGAATCCAATATTAACTGGAATAATGAATGGCATGCTGCTGTTGGGTGCTTTGGTGTTTATGGTCACATCACTAGGAGCCAATTTCAAATTAACCTTAACATGGGGTTACAAATTTAACGGTTTAATATTAGAAAATACCAATAAATTTAGATTGTTTACATGGTGGTTTATAAGAAACGGAATAGCAGGTCTATTTATATTCTTAATTGCTTATCATTTAGCAAATGAAATGGATTACAAGTACTTATTTTTACCGATTTTTATTTACATAATATATTTATGTATAGACGGGATAGTGTTTCTTCTTACAAAGGGGAAGAGAACTTTTACAGATATTTGGACGGGTATAGAAGTGTTAGAAACAACGAAAGGTAGTAAAAGATAATATCCCACCGTCTGGGCTAGACTATAAGGATTATTTATTCTCCGAGAACAGAATGATGATTTTTATTGTTTTTTTAGAATTTGATTATTCCATAAAAGGGCGCTATAGTTGAATAAGGTGTACAGAAAAGAAGAAAATGACGTGTCCTATTTTACACGTCATTTTCTTCTTTTTTTGTTTTATCAACATAATCCCTTCATTTTTAACCTAGCATTTTCTCTAATTTGCTCACCGTTTCTATTTGCATATCCAAATCAGTATGGGAGTAGATATCTAACGTAATGCCGACATTTGCATGACCGAGGCGTTCACTGACAATTTTGGGATTGATGCCTTGTTTCATTAAGAGTGTTGCATTGGTATGTCGTAAACCATGAATAGATATTTTCTTCACTTCTGCTTTTTTTGATCAATCAATCGAAGGTGCGGACCAAATTACGAAGGTGTACAGGCTTACCATCCATCGTACAAACAACGAGGTCGAGGTTTTGATAGGCTATACCCATTCGTTGTTTCATTACATCTTGTTCATCTTTCAGTTCTTTCAATAACTTTATAAGGCTAGCGGGAATAACCACTTCACGATAAGAGTTGGAGGTTTTAGGTGTGGTGAAGATGAGCCCATGTTCTTTTGTATAGGCGAGAGATTCTTTTATTTTTACGGTTTGTTTTTCTAAATTAATATTGTCTCACTTTAAGGCAAGAGTTTCGCCCCGGCGCATGCGTCAACAGTTGATCTAGCAAAACGGTCTAATTTGGTGACCACTAGCGTGTCACCTTTTTCTAATAATGAAAGCAGTTCCTGAAATTTAGGACGATCTGCTTTAGTTCCAGTAAATTTTTCAGAATAGATTTCTTCACAACCTTCTTTTTCTAGTGCTTGAAGCTGTGCCTCTAAATCCTCTGAAACTGTACTTACTCGCACATAGCCATATTTCATTATGTATTTTCCCCTTTTTGATGCAATATTTACGACACTAAATTATGACACCTTTCGATACCTTGATAATACAGCACCTCCAAGACGGTGCCAATTCTTTTAAAGTTTTGAAACTCAAAGACATAAAACAAGACCATCTATATTGACAGTCTTGTTCTTGAATTAAAGTACCAAAATGTTAAGCTTCTTCCTGATAGAAGTTAAATCGTAGCGGTGTATAGTTCATAGGGATTTTAAATTCCTCAAGATTTTCTATTTCATTAAAAAAATCTTCTATTTCACCATCAGTGTCAAAATACCATTCCGAAGCTTCCAATTTGTTCAATTCTTTTACAGGTTCAAAAACAAATTCACAGTGAAGTTGCTGAATGCAACCATCCACTTCATCAGTGAACTGTCTAACAAAATCATAATAAAATAGCTTTTCTTCAGTAAAGTTATACACCCCACACTGAAATAGTATGGCTTTTTCCTCTTCACCAATAACATCTTCTTTTGCAAACAACTTAAATTCTTCCCAAATCTTTAACACATTATCTATGTTTTCGGGAATCCTGCTTTTAAGGTAATTTTCTGCATTAGCAATTGTAATCATTAAACCATCTCCAAATTTAAATAAATTACTTGCAATTATAATGTCACTAAAAACCTTCTTGTATTATCATCTTATCCAGTTGTACAGATTCCATTAAGGAACACGCAACTAGGATAGATTAAACAGTATTAAATCAGTATCAATTGCTTTATAGTTTCGGTGTTCCTTATTTTTTTAAGTTAAGTGTTCCTGATTCAGATGATAAATAAAGTTAAGATCATAACTAAATGGACTGTTTTAGACTTCAAAAAGAATATTTAAAAAGCATCTTCTTCAATAGTACCTTCAGCTGAATCAGTTGATAGAAGTTGTTTTCTAGTAGTTTTTTGGCTTTTGTTTTCAAGAAAGTTATATAGTGATATAGTCGAAAATTCTTATTTATGCTATACTAATGTAGTGATATCTTTTATTTATGCTATACTAATGAGGTGCGATTTCTTGTTTATGTTATAATGTAGTTGATTATACGGAGGTTTATATGGAAATTGTTGTATATCAGAATGAATGTTATAAGGTCGTACATAGATATGAATCAGGTTATTGGGAAATAAATAAGGTAAATGAGAAAAATAATAATAATGTTATTCTCGTAAACAGTATAGAATTACAGGCAATATCAGACGAAGAAGCAGAAACTAAGAATTAACTTAGTTTCTGCTTTTCTTCTGTATAGACTTCTTATTTTCAATATAAGAATAAACATGGTAATTGTGCCAAATAATAAGGGAAACATCTGTAAAGGAAAAAGAAAGTTCTATGAGGAATATTGCAGCGTTATTTTCAATACTAATGCCAGGATTTGGACAGCTGTATAATAGACAATTTTTTAAAGGTGTTATTTTTATTTTATTTGAACATTGGGATAATATGGCTGGGAATATAAATAAAGCTATCCAGCTTGATTTTAATGGTTTGCATCAACAAGCATTAGATGTATTCGTTTATGATGGTGTATTATTTTACCCAGGATTCTATGCATATGTAGTATGGGATGCTTGGTATTATGCCAAGGAAGGTGCAAACAAAACTACAACTGCTATTCCTTTTGCTATTGCTGGTTTTTTGGGGGAATTTGGTGCGATTTTTGCTATGAAATTACCAGTTCCTACTTTAACAATAGGACTTCTTATGATAATCCCGATGATTATCGGTATGATTATTTTTAGAAAGCAATAATAATTGTATGGATTGTTTGTTGAATGAACAGATGCGTTAGTGCAGTGACACAAGATATTTTTGTTGTAGTAAATGAGATTAACCGCAAAATATAAATTTTCAAAAACAAATGGAACTGGTACTTGTATAAGTGCTAGTTCTTTTTTATGATACTGAATCAACTTATAGTGAAGTGAATGTTACATTGTTCAGCTAAACAAAGTTAATTTGCTTGTAGTATTCATTAGCAACAATAATTTTCACAGAATCACAGTTTGTTTCAGTTAAGACACAGTGGAATGGGGTGCTGGATGTAACAGCATTTCAGATTCACAGATAGACACCATTGTTGGTTGGTTGTATGATGGAACACTGATAAAAATAAAATAAAAGCCATGTGAAGTCTAACAATCAGTGGGTGCTGGTCTTTTGATAACATCGAAAAAAACTTAGCAATCATTCCTTTTCTTATTCCTTTAACTTCTGGTTTATTATGTTTGTACTGTTCAAGAAAACTTGACGATAGGAAAAAGAACAAATAGTTATTCAATGAACGAAGCAGGTTTGTGGAATAAGACAATCTTATTTAATCATATCCTTGGGGAAAAATGGGTGTGATAAATGAATATGAACATACAAAATCAAGTAGTTTTCTACACAATTAAAGGGTCAACAATTAAAAAATTTTTAATTCTAGATTGTATCACAGGTACAGGTATTTATTATGCATGTAAAATTATTTCATCAAGCGTTTTAGTTGGTGTTTTAGGGAGCATTGTTTGTACCGAAGGCATTAAAAGATTACCTAACAAACAGGTGCGATGACCAAAAGGATTAAATCTCTTTTTACAACACTTCTTGAACTAACGGATGCGATGCTTCAATAAGGGGGATCGCATTTCTTATTGTGCTAAACCAGCTAATAGTTTGTCAATATTTTCTAATAAAAGATTGAAGTCATAGATGATATACTAAAAAGCGCATACCAAATAACCTTCCGATTACGAAGGTTTAATAACTGAACCCCACGCTTTTTATATGGTTCTAACTCCTCCTTATAGAACAACTCACAGAGAAGGTAGGCATCAATGGCATCGGTCTTTACTTTTCTTAAACTTGACCCTCTTGCCTTATAGGAAATCAAAGGGTTGATGATAATCAATAAATACCCACGCTCTTCCAAGTAATGAACGACTGGGGTTTGATAATGCCCAGTAGCTTCTAAAATGCCTGAAGGTTTTTTTTCAGACTCTCTTTTAACATTCTCAAGAAACACTACAAGTGAATTAAGCCCCTCAACAGTATGGGAAACTTTAAAGCTCTTACGATATGGTTTACCTTTATCTAAAAATGCCTGAACTTGACTTTCCCCTTTTGAAACATCCAGACCAACGACTGGATTCATTCTGAATCTCCTCCTAAACTAGTTATTTGCCAGTAACCCCTAATCCTCCATGCAGTGTCACAGCTTCGCTTGTTATACGAGATCTACGTCCCAACCAGCCTCAATCATGTTTCTACAAGTAGGGGGCGAACGGTTTAGCTGACGGGGTCAAAGCCCCACGGGCAGTTACGTTCTACCCTGGCTACCGATATGATAAAACCATATAAAAAATGGTCAACCAGAAATAACTGGCTGACCTTATAATACGAACAGGACAGTTTTGTTCAATATGTCAGGGTAAAGATTTTTGATATACCACCCAATTTAGGGAAACACTATTTGTGGTGATACTATTGAGGATAAGGGTTGCTTTATTAAGTATTGTGATGCCTGGTTTAGGCCAGTTATCAAATCGGCAATATATTAAATCAGTCGTCTTCTTAATTATAGAACATTTAATAAACCGTTTATCACATATAAAAAAAGCACTTCTTCTAGATATGAATGGATTATAAAAAAACAACCATTATATAAGACGGTTGTAAAATGAATAAAAGAAAACCTATTTTAGATTATGTAGAACTAATCAATTTTGAATCATGAAAATGTCTCCAAGTCTGATAAGAATTAGTTGATAGCAAATGGGTGAATAGTTACATCTAATCATCCCGCTCCCAAATAAACCGCTCCTTGTCTAAAAAGAAAGACCATCTATCGCTAGAACGATCTTTCTGTGCTTCTGATTAAAGCATTGGTCCTGCGGATTGTTGTTGCCAATCTTGACAATTATTACCGTTTGCGTCGCATTGCTGTCTCCACCAGACTCCAGTATTAAGGAAGTAGTACCACCAGGCGTTCTCTGCGCCGTTCCATACCCAACCTGACCAAACTCCAGTATTTGGATCGATATAGAACCAGTTGTGTGTTGCCCCAAATGCACCGATTCTCAGAGCCTGTTTCATAGCATTCGTCTCGTTATCAAACACCCAGCCAGTCTGTCTCACACATTGATTATTTACGAGTTGGTAATATGCCCAACTGTTATTTTCTTGCCTCCAGCCAGTCTGACATGTTGGAGTTAAGCAACTTGCTGGAACTGGTACAATTGGAGGTTGTAATCTTAATGCTGGTGGGCAAGATGCTCTATAAGGATCAAATGAGCTGGTATAAGCTTGTCTTTCATTAGCCAAAATTAATACCCATTCATCACCATTCGTTGCCGGATTGAAACGATACCCGACACCAATGTGAGTTAAGTTTTCAAAGGACATCCTTGCATTCGTGACGTCGGATTGATTGTTTAAGCCACATGAGGGGTCAATCATAAAAGCACCTGTAATCCATGGATTATGACAAGGGCTTGTAAGCCAAACAGTTATGGGATCAATCATTGAGTTGGTTGAACCTGCCCAAAGTTCAAAAGGATAATAACAATACCCAGCGCTTCTTGCCTGATCAAGAGGTGAGCCAAGTCTTGGACTAATATGAGCACATGGACCAGGTACAGTCTCAGGATCAGGATACCCACCAAGAAGATGGTCTGCGGCTTTTGCATCCGCTAAACTCATAAGTGTTGGACTTATGATTAATTGATTTAATTGAAGATTTGGACCACTACGAATTCGATTAATCTCGTTAATTACGTCAATTGGAGTTACCATAAATTATTCACTACCTTTCAAAGAAAGATAGAATAATCTATGAAAAGAACCAATGAGTGCTTGTCCGTTTGTCCACTGGTATAAGTCCATTTTTTAAAAAATAAGGGATTCTATGAAAAATGTGCATTTTAATTATGAAATTTACTAATTAATTAATCATTATGACTTTTTTGTGAGAGTAATCAGAATCGTAGAAATGTTTACTCCGCACACAAGATTGTGAAGGGATACACTTAAAGTAACGGATGCATTAGCACAATAACTAAAGATTAATTCTTGAAGGCCTTTTTAATTTTTTGATCTTCAGCAATCGGGCGCGATTCTTCAATATGAAGGATTGTTTTTTTATTCAAATAACGATGTGAATTGTTGAAATATAGCTTTTGAATGAATATATCAGGAGCGAATCTCCAGGTCTGCCATGTTTCTCCTCTCTTTTTTCTTTTAAACAAACATTCCTTTACATTCTTTATGGGAATCCCAAGTTTTTAGGTACTATTTAATGAATTCAAGACCATATACTAGGAACAAGGGGGTGAAACGAATGACCGTTCATGTTGTCCAAAAGGGGGAATCCTTATGGCAAATTGCAAATCAATATCAGGTTCCGGTTTCTACTATTGTTGAAGTGAATGGTTTGCCTTCTGCGAATGCCATCATACCTGGTCTAGCGCTTTACATTCCGGACGAAGCTATTGTTCAGATAAGACCTTATATGGTCAAAGCAGGAGATAAGTTTTGGCAGCTGGCTAATCGTTTTAATACCACGATAGAAGCTATATTACAAGCAAATCCAAGGATGGATCCGAGTCAATTATATATTGGCCAAAGGCTCCTGATTCCAACACCGTTGAAACCCCAAATAGAAACGCTAGGATTTATTATTCCATACTCACCACAATCCACTTTACCAATTCTTCGGACTTTATCTAATTCGCTTACGTATGTGGCAGTTGTATCTTATTCGTTTACCACACAAGGCTATGCCTATGTGTTATTAGATGATACAGAGGTCGTTAGGGAAAGCAATAAGCTGGGTGTCACACCTCTTTTAATGATTCGTAACTTTACATCCGAGGGTTTTGATGCTGAATTAGCCGGGAACGTGTTTGCTAATCCAGTTTATCGGAGAAATTTAATTGATAGTTTATTACGGTTTGTTAATGAAAAAGAATATGGCGGAGTTTCACTGGATATTGAATTTATTCCTCCTGCACGAAGGAGAGAGTTTAATACATTTTTGAATGAATTAAAAGCTGCTCTTGGTCCGCGCATTCTACATGTTAATGTACATGCAAAAACAGAAGACCTTCCAACGAATCGGATCGTAGGAGCCTATGACTATCAGTCAATTGGAGCGATTGCAGACGTGGTAGCTGTTATGACAATTGATTATGGATATCCAGGCGGTCCGCCCAATCCGGTAGCCCCGTTGTGGTGGATACATCAGATTGTCCGGTATGCAACAAGTTTGATTGATTCTCGTAAGGTACAAATTGCTTTTCCTTTGTATGGATATGATTGGAGAGTAATCGATAATACGACCACGGCTTTATCAGTTAATGGTGCACAAAACCAGGCAATCTCTGCTAACACAGTGATTGAATTTAATCAGATAGCTGCCTCACCATGGTATCAACATTGGAAAGGGATGGAAGAAAATGTTGTTTGGTTTGAAGATATTAGGAGTTATCAGGAAAAATACAATTTAGTGGATCAATATCAATTGTTAGGTGTAACGTACTGGCAATTGAACTTGCCAGCACCGCAGAATTGGGTTTATTTAAATAATCATTTTATTGTTACATAGAGCAACCGGACCTGGGTTGCTTTTATTATTCCGCAAAAAGGCTCAATTCTTTAATAAGAAATGCGAATTTCAAATTTGACATATATTGCGAAGTAAACAAAAAACAAGTCCCTCTATAAAGGGACGTTTCATTAGGAAATTGAATAGACTATTCCAGAAAAGGGCGCTTTTCTGGAATAAGAAGGCTCCTTTTTTATTGTACCTGATTCTAAAACAACACATTTTAGGATTAGTTATTGTGAAGGTTTCTACTTAAACTATAGGAGTGCATTACTGGAACAAGGTAATGATTTTTTCTTATTCAAGTAACTGGCAGTTTAGTGCCAGAAGGTAATACGATAATAATGAAGAAATAAATTTATATAGATAATCGAATTAGGGAGGAAATAAGTGAAAAGATTTATATTAATTGTAATTATATTTTTGGCTGCTATTAGTATTATTGGTTGTTCGAAGAGTGGGGCTTACGGGTCAGAGGAAGCGATTAAAAGAGGCGATATTGTTTACCAAAATGAAGTTGTAAATTTAGAAAGGTTTGAGCAGTTCTTAATTAATTTATCTAACAAAAAAGAAGACACCATACGAGTTACAGGCTATACTCAGGAAGGAGACCCTATTTTCCAAGATTTACAATTCGATGGAGAAGTTATTCATTATACTTATGATAATTCAAATGATGAATATGCTGGAAAAGATAAAGGTAAAGAGACCGATGTTTGCAAAGAAGTAATTGAAAAAGAAAATACACAAGGCGAAATTGAATATTTAATAAGTGGTTGTTCCAAGAATCTTGAACGCAATTTAATTAGGATTGAGAAAAAACACTAAAGTAAATGACAGTACTTTAAAAAATCTTTGCTTTGTGAAGTTTTACACTTAAAGTAACGGGTGCTTTACTTCAATATGGAGTGAAGCCTTTTTCTTATTCAACTATAGGGCAGTTTAATTCAATTACAATTAAGATATTAACTCAGTCAAGAAACATAAGTTTTACAAGATGGGGAAACAACCACTAAAATAAGCCCGGGGGGATAAAAAATATGAAACAATTGGGGACGCTATACTTTTTCTGTGGGAAAATGGGAGCAGGAAAATCCACTAAATCAAAACAATTGGCTATAGATAAACATGCGGTACTGTTATCTGAGGATGAATGGCTTTCATCTCTTTATCCCAATCAGATCACATTATTTGAGGACTATCTAAAATTCTCAGCACAGCTTAAGCCGTTGGTGAAAAAGCATGTCCAAAATATATTAAGTGTCGGTACAGATGTAGTGATGGATTTTCCAGCTAACACTCAAAAACTGCGAAAGTGGTTTTTGGATATGGCGTCAGAGGTCAATGCAAACCATCAACTAATTTTCCTTAATTTAAATAACGAGCAATGTTTACGTCAAATTGCACAAAGGCGTAACGAACAACCCGAAAGAGCAGCTTTTGACACGGAAGCGGTGTTTATTCATGTTACTAAATTTTTTGAAGCACCAGAAGCATCCGAGGGTTTAAATATTTTAGAGTTTAGTGGAAAAGAATAACAAGAAGTTCAACACAGCGTTATAGAACCAGAAGGAAAATTCGTTTACAACGGGTAATTTAACCTTCTCAATAAGTTTCATTCTATCAAATCCAAAGATTTATACTTTATAATTTAAGGATAGGTTATTTTTCAAAATTGTTTAATTCCGCGACCCCTGCTCCTATAAAGAGCACTGGGTATGAGCACAATAATTACGCGGTTCAGTATCATTTCACAGCCAAAACACATGTTGAGTGTTGTTCACTACTAATTAGAAAATATTGAATGAGTGATTCGTGTGTAAAGAGTACCTTCTGTTCTGGGAGGTACTCTTTATGATATAAAATGAAATGTGAGTAAGAAAAGTTTTAATGTATATATGTTAAAATCGATGTAACTTTGTGAAGTGGTACACTTAAACTAACGGGGCAAGAGTTTAAAATCTAGCTGCTATCGAAGGCAGCTTTTCTTATTGTGCTAACGGGCAGAATAGTTAGATAAATCACCAATAATGTATAATTTAGTAAAGTAACAAAATTTTAGTATTGAAATAAGTAGTTTAAATGAACAACAAGGAGATTAAGAAAATGAAAATCCCGATTTATCAGATTGATGCTTTTACAAATGAACAATTTAAAGGAAACCCAGCGGCAGTATGTCCATTAAACGAATGGATAAAAGATGATTTAATGCAAAAGATTGCAGCAGAAAATAATTTATCTGAAACAGCCTTTTTTGTAAAAAAAGATGATGAATATGAGTTAAGATGGTTCACTCCAAAAGGGGAAATAGACTTATGTGGACACGCAACACTAGCGTCTGCTTATGTAATATGCACTTATTTAGATGAAAATTTAAAGAATATAAAGTTTAATACAAAAAGTGGACTTTTAGAAGTATCTAAGGATGGCGGTCTATTTACATTGGGTTTTCCTTCTAGAGAAGGAGAAAAATGCGATACTCCAGAGGAACTTATTAAGGGTTTAGGTAAAGTACCTAGAGAGGTCTATAAGTCAAGAGACTATTTGGCGGTATTTGATACAGAACAAGATATTTTAGGCCTTGAATTAAATATGGATGAACTAAAAAAACTAGATGGTTTTGGTGTAATAGTGACAGCTAAGGGGAAAGAAGTAGATTTCGTATCAAGATTTTTTGCACCAAAGGCAGGAGTAGATGAAGACCCAGTTACTGGTTCTGCTCATTGTACGTTAGTTCCGTATTGGAAGAATATATTGA
>Ga0182739_1004832_pt1 | contig 10923 bp, 9 predicted proteins | sample eDN5th30CBELigBY_FD_128873 | JGI IMG/M metagenome (GOLD analysis project Ga0182739, IMG submission 128873) | Enriched backyard soil microbial communities from Emeryville, California, USA - eDNA 5th pass 30_C BE-Lig BY (version 2) (version 2) | ecosystem: Environmental > Terrestrial > Soil >...
CGGCCTTGACGCCGCGCGCGATGGCCGCGGCCGCATCGGGCGCGGAAACGCATTCTTTGAACGAGTCGGGAGCGATGACGATTTTCACGGGTGTCGAGGGGCGCGTTGAAGGTCGATGTGAGCCCCATGATACCCGTGCGAACGCGGCCGGCGTACCATAGCGCTTCCGTTGTTTTTGCGAGAGTGGACCGCCATGCCTGTATTGCGCCGCACAAAAATTGTCGCCACCCTGGGACCCTCGACCTCGTCGCCCGAACGCATCGACGCGCTCATCCGCGCGGGGCTGGACGTGGCGCGGCTGAACTTCTCGCACGGCAGCGCCGACGATCATCGCGAACGCGCGCGCCTGGTGCGCGAGATTGCCGCCAGGCAGGGCCGGTTCGTCGCGATCATGGGCGATCTGCAGGGACCCAAGATCCGCATTGCCCGCTTCACCGACAAGCTGGTCCAGCTTCAGGTGGGGCAGCCGTTCACGTTGTCGCGCGCGCATCCCAAGGACGCGGGCACCGCCAGCATCGTCGGCATCGATTATCCGGAACTCGTGACCGACTGCCGCGTGGGCGACGAACTGCTGCTCGATGATGGCCGCGTCGTGCTCGTCGTGGACCGCGTCGACGGCGACGAGGTCCACACCACCGTCACGGTCGGCGGGCCGCTGTCCAACAACAAGGGCATCAATCGCCGCGGCGGCGGCCTGTCCGCGCCCAGCCTGACCGACAAGGACCGGGTCGACATCAAGCTGGCCGCCGAAATGGAATTGGACTACGTGGCCGTGTCCTTTCCCCGCTATGGCAGCGACATCGACGAGGCGCGCACGCTGCTGGCGGCCGCCGGCAGCCAGGCATGGATCATCGCCAAGATCGAGCGCGCCGAAGCGGTGGCCGACGACGAGGCCCTGGACGCGCTGATCCGCGCGAGCGACGGCGTGATGGTGGCGCGCGGCGATCTGGGCGTGGAAGTCGGCGACGCCGAACTGGTGGGCATCCAGAAGCGCATCATCCAGCACGCGCGCACGCTGAACAAGGTGGTCATCACCGCCACGCAGATGATGGAGTCGATGATCTCCAGCCCCATGCCGACCCGCGCGGAAGTCTCCGACGTGGCCAACGCGGTGCTGGACTACACCGACGCCGTCATGCTGTCGGCCGAGAGCGCATCGGGCCAGTATCCGGTCGAAGCCGTGCAGGCCATGGCGCGCGTGTGCCTGGGCGCGGAAAAGCACCCCACCTCGACGAAATCGCATCACCGCCTGGGCGAAACCTTCACGCGCTGCGATGAGACGATCGCACTGGCCTCCATGTACGCGGCCAACCATTTCCCGGGCGTGAAGGCCATCATCGCGCTCACGGAAAGCGGCCATACCCCGCTGATCATGTCGCGCATCCGCTCGGGCGTGCCGATCTACTGCTACAGCCCGCACAGCCTGACGCAGAACCGCGTGGCGATGTTCCGCGGCGTGTACACGATTCCGTTCGCGCCGTCGGACTACGATCCCGCCGAGCTGTCCAACGCCGCCATCGAAGAGCTGCGCAAGCGCAATCTGGTGCAGACGGGCGACTGGGTGATCCTGACCAAGGGCGATTTCTACCGCGACAGCGGCGGCACCAATGGGATGAAGATCCTGCTGGTGGACTGAGCCCCCGCGAATCGCCCGCCCTATCCGAAGAACCAGTAGCAGACGCCGATCGCGGCCAGCACCCCGGCCAGATCGGCGATCAGCGCGCAGCCCACCGCATGGCGGGCGCGCAGGATGCCCACCGATCCGAAGTACACCGCCAGGACATAGAACGTGGTCTCGGTGCTGCCCTGCATGACGGCGGCGAGCAGCGCGGGAAAGCTGTCCACGCCGAAATGCGTCATGGTCTCCAGCATCATCGCGCGCGCCGCGCTGCCCGAAAACGGCTTGACCAGCGCGGTCGGCAGCGCGTCCACGAAGCGCGTGTCCCAGCTGGCCTGCAGCGCCAGCCAGCGGACGCCATCCAGCAGGAAATCCAGCGCGCCGGACGCGCGCAGCACCCCCACGGCGCACAGCATCGCCACCAGATAGGGCAGCAGGCTCCTGGCGATATCGAAGCCTTCCTTGGCGCCTTCGATGAAGGCTTCGTACACGGGCACCTTTTTCCAGGCGCCCACGACGAGAAAGGCCAGCAGGATGCCGAAGAGCGCCAGGTTGCCCATCAGTGAGGACAGCGAGGCAATGGCCGCGGCCGACATGCTGGCCAGCAGCGCCATGAATCCGCCCAGCGCCAGCGCCGCGCCGCCCAGCCAGAGCATCACGACCGGGTCGGCCAGGCGCAGGCGCTGGCAGATCGCCACCGCCAGAAAGCCGGCCAGCGTGGACGCGCTGGTGGCCAGCAGGATGGGCAGGAAGACCAGGGTGGGGTCGGGCGCGCCTTGTTGCGCGCGGAACATGAACAGCGTGACGGGCAGCAGCGTCAGCGAGGACGCATTGAGCACCAGGAAAAGGATCTGCGCGTTGGTCGCGGTTTGCGGCGTGGGGTTCAGCGATTGCAGCTCGCGCATGGCGCGCAGGCCGATGGGCGTGGCGGCATTGTCCAGCCCGAGCCCGTTGGCCGCGAAGTTCAGGGTGATCAGGCCGATGGCGGGATGATTGCGCGGCACCTCCGGCATCAGCCGCGCAAACAGCGGCCCCAGCAGGCGCGCCAGCTTCTCGACCAGGCCGGCGCCTTCGGCGATGCGCAGGAATCCGAGCCACAGGGTCAGCGTGCCGAAAAGCAGCACCATCACATCCACGGACACGCGCGCCATGTCGAACAGGCTGGCGACCATCTGGCGAAAGACCTCGGGATCTCCGATGACCAGCCAGCGGTACAGCGCGGCCGCGGCGGCGGTGAGAAAGAAGCCTAGCCAGAGTTTGTTCAGCATGCGGACGAGCCCGGACAGCGGTTGATTGCGCATCTGCGCGGCGACGCCCATTGTCGCAGAGTCGGCAAGCCGCAGCTTGGCCGGGCAGCGCCAATTCTGGTACTTTGCCCCGGTACGTCCTGTCGCGAATACAAGGGGGATTCATGGATTTCAACGCCTGGCGCCGGCGCCGCATTTCGGAACCCGCATACCGCTGGGCGCGCAACGCGATGCCCGCCATGTCGGCCACTGAACGCGAAGCCATCGAAGCCGGGGACAGCTGGTGGGACGCCGATCTGTTCACCGGCAACCCCGACTGGCGCAAGTTGCTGAGCGTCCCCCCCGCCACGCTGACGCTGGACGAACAACGCTTCATCGACGGTCCCGTGCGCGAACTGTGCGCCATGCTGGATGAATGGGACATCACCTGGAACCGGCGCGACCTGCCGCCGCAGGTCTGGGAATTCCTCAAGTCGCAACGCTTCTTCGGCATGATCATCCCGCGGCGCCACGGCGGCCTGGGGTTCTCGCCCTATGCGCACTCCGAGGTGGTCCGGCGCATTTCCGCCTATTCCATCACCGCGGGCGTGACGGTCATGGTGCCCAACTCGCTGGGGCCCGGCGAACTGCTCATGCAGTTCGGCACGCCCGCCCAGCGCGATTACTGGCTGCCCCGGCTGGCCGATGGTCGCGAGGTGCCGTGCTTCGGCCTCACCAGCCCCGAAGCCGGATCGGACGCAGCCTCCATGGTCGATACCGGCATCGTGTGCCGCCAGGTCGTGGACGGCCGCGAACTCATCGGCATCCGGCTCAACTGGCACAAGCGCTACATCACGCTGGGGCCGGTGGCGACGGTGCTCGGCCTGGCGTTCAAGATGTCCGACCCCGACGGCATCCTGGGCGGCGCCAAAGAGATCGGCATCTCGGTGGCGCTGGTGCCCACCGACGCGCCGGGCGTGGAAATCGGCCGCCGGCATCTGCCGGCGATGCAGGTCTTCCAGAACGGGCCCAATTCGGGGCGCGACGTCTTCGTGCCCCTGGATGCGCTGATCGGCGGCGTCGAACGCGCCGGGCAGGGCTGGCAGATGCTGATGGGCGCGCTGGCCGCCGGGCGCGGCATTTCCCTGCCATCGCTGTCGGCCGCCGCCACGTCGATGTGCGCGCACACCACGGGCATGTACGCCCGGGTGCGCGAGCAGTTCGGCATTCCGATCGGCAAGTTCGAGGGCGTGCAGGAACGGCTGGCCAGCCTGGCCGGCAACGCGTATCTGGTCGAGGCCGCGCGCCGGCTGACCTGCGCCGCGCTCAACCAGGGCGTCAAGCCCGCGGTCGTCTCGGGCATCATGAAGTACCACGCCACCGAACGCATGCGCGTCTCGGTGAACGACGCCATGGACGTGCATGCCGGCCGCGCCGTCATGGACGGCCCCAGCAATTACCTGGGGGCGCTGTACCGCGCCGTGCCCATCGCCATCACGGTCGAGGGCGCCAACATCCTGACGCGCAACCTCATCATCTTCGGGCAGGGCGCCATCCGCGCCCATCCCTACCTGATGCCGGAAATCCTGGCCTTGGGCAATCCGGACGAGGAACGCGGCATCGAGGTCTTCCACGATGTCTTCTGGCGCCACCTGCGCCACGCCGGCCTGAACGCGCTGCGCGCCATCGGCCGCGCCTGGACGGGCGGCCTGCTGGCGCCCGCGCCGGCCTCCGGGCCGGTGGCCGTCCATTACCGCCGGCTTGGGCGCTATGCCGCGGGCTTCGCGCTGCTGGCCGATGCCACGCTGGCCCAGTTGGGCGGCGGGCTGAAGCGTCGCGAGATGATCTCCGCGCGCCTGGGCGACATCCTGTCCGAACTCTATCTGCTGTCCGCCGTGCTCAAGCGCTGGGAAGACGAAGGCCGCAAACACGATGACCTGCCGCTGGTGCGGTGGTGCATGGAACGCGGCTATGCAAGCATCGAACACAGCATGGACCAGGTGCTGCGCAACCTGCCGGTCAAGCTGCTGTCCTGGGGCTTGCGCGCGGCCATCCTGCCCGTGCGCCTGGCCAAGGGGCCGGGCGACGCGCTCACGCGGGAATGCGCCGAGCTGCTGCTCAAGCCGTCGCCGACTCACGCGCGCCTGGCGGCAGACCTGCAGCGCGAGCCGGGCGACGATCCGCTGGGCCTGTTGACCCGCGCGTTCGCGCTGGCCGACGCGGTGCAGCCCATCCGCGACCGCCTGCGCCAGTCCAATGTGCGCGACTGGCGGCAGGCCCATCAGCGCGGGGCGATCACGGACGCGCAGGCGGCGCAGCTCGAGGCCGCCGAAGCGACGGTGCTGCGGGTGTTGCAGGTGGATGATTTCGCGCCGCAGGAACTGACGCCGGACGCACCGATGCCACAAGACGCGGCGCCTGCCGGAGCGCAGCGGGAGGAGGCCCCCCCGGCCGCGCCGGAACCCGGCGAAAACGCCTAGTCGTCCTGATTGGGATCCATGCCCGGAAACAGGATCTCGGTAAAGCCGAACTTGCTGAAATCCTGGATGCGGGACGGATACAGGCGGCCGATCAGGTGGTCGCACTCGTGCTGCACGACCCGCGCGTGAAAGCCTTCGGCTTCCCGTTCGATCACCTGGCCGTACGGGTCGCGGCCGCTGTAGCGGATGCGGCGGTAGCGCGGCACCAGCCCGCGCAGGCCCGGCACCGACAGGCAGCCTTCCCAGCCGTCTTCCATCTCGTCCGAGAGCGGCGTGATGACCGGATTGCACAGGATGGTCTGCGGCACCGGCGGCGCGTCGGGATAGCGGTCGTTGCGGTCGAACCCGAAGATCACCAGTTGCAGGTCCACGCCGATCTGCGGCGCGGCCAGGCCCACGCCCTGCGCGGCCGCCATGGTCTCGAACATGTCGTCGATCAGGGCGTGCAGTTCCGGGGTGTCGAAGCGCTCGACCGGCGGCGCCACGCGCAGCAGCCGCGGGTCGCCCATTTTCAGGATGGGATGGATCATGGCGGGCGTCCCGGTCAGTCCTGGCGGTCTTTCTTCTGGATGAACTCGATCTTGTAGCCGTCGGGATCTTCCACGAAGGCGATGACCGTCTTGCCGTGCTTCATCGGGCCGGCCTCGCGGGTGACCTTGCCGCCGCGTTCCTTGACCTTGTCACAGGCTTCGTAGGCATTGTCGACTTCCAGGGCGATGTGGCCGTAGCCGTTGCCCAGGTCGTATTTGTCGGTGTCCCAGTTGTGGGTCAGTTCGATGACCGCGCCGTCGGCTTCGTCCTGGTAGCCCACGAAGGCCAGCGTGAACTTGCCGTCCGGGTAGTCGTTGCGGCGCAGCAGCCGCATGCCCAGCACGTTGGTGTAGAAGTCGATGGACTTGTCGAGGTTGCCGACGCGCAGCATGGTGTGGAGCAGACGCATGGGAGGTTTCCTTAAGCGGTGAGGGGTTGGGGGAACCGGGGCGCTGGGGCGCCCCGGGCCTCAGAATTGGGGCAGCGAAGCGGGATCGTGACGTCGCAGGATGTTCTTGGCGTCTTCGAAATCGGGCAGGATCTGGCCCACTTCGCGCCAGAAGTCCTGACTGTGGTTCATCTCGCGCAAATGGGCAAGCTCGTGCGCGATGACGTAGTCGATGATGGCGGGCGCGAAATGGATCAGGCGCCAGTTCAGCATGATGTTGCCGTCGCTGGTGCACGAGCCCCAGCGGGTGGCGGCCGACGACAGGCGCCAGCGGCGGATCTTCAGCCCGCTGACCTGCAGGAAATGCGCCAGGCGCGCCCCGAACCAGGCGCCCGCGCGCTGTTGCAGCCAGGCTTGCGCCGCGTCGCGGATGCGTCCCTGGTCGGCATGGGACGGCAGCGCCAGCCAGAGGGTGTCGCCGTCCTGCGGCGCCTCGGCGTCGCCGGACAGGCTGGCCTGGCGGCTGTCGCCGCCCACGCCGATGATGATGCGCCGGCCCAGGTAGGGCAGCTCGCCGCCGGCCTGCCAGCGGGTGTGCGCCATGGCGAGCTGCTGCTTGCGGGCGTGCCATTCGCGCAGCTTGGTCAGGATCCAGCGCGATTTCTCGCGCACCGCGTCGTCGATCTGCGTCAGCGTCACCCAGTTGGGAGCGGTGACGCGCAGGCCGTCGTCGGTGATCACGAAGCCGATGCTGCGGCGCCGCGAGCGCAACAGAACAAAGCCGATGGGCTGCTGCTCGGTGGGCACCTCGCGCCAGCGCGCGCCGGGCGGCAGCGGATCGGGGCAGGGCGTGGGCACGCGCGCCGTCGCGTTGGGCGACGGCGTCAGCAGCGGTTCGCCCGCGGGCGCGGGGGCCGAGGCGGCGTCGGGAAACAGGTTGGCGGGTGGGACCGGCCGAGGGGCGCCGGGTCCGGAAGCCGGCGGCCGGGGCGCGGCCGGCGGCGTCGGCGCGGCGATCAGCGGCGGCGCGCCCGTGGGCGCGTCGTGTTCCTGCGAGTCGAACAGGAGTTCGAGCTGATCAGTGCTGGGCATACCTTTCTGGGTTGAGACGCCGCATTTCCCCTTCGATCCAGTCCTGGACCTTCTGGTTCAGTTCTTCGGGGGAGAGACCCTTGGATTCTATCGCGGGTCCGATTGACAGGGTAATCAGCCCGGGCTGCTTGACGAAGGCGTTGCGCCGCCAGCATTCGCCCGCGTTGTGCGCGATGGGAATGACCGCCGCGCCGGTGCGCGACGCCAGCAGGGCGCCGCCCATCTTGAAGCGTCCGGTCTTGCCCGGCGCCACGCGCGTGCCTTCGGGAAACAGCAGCGGCCAGCGGCCTTCGTCCAGGCGGGTCTGGCCCTGTTTGACCACTTGCTCGAAGGCGTCGCGGCCCTTGGCGCGGTCAATGGCGATCATGCGCAGGAGCGCCAGGCCCCAGCCGAAGAACGGCACCATGTGCAGTTCTTTCTTGTAGACGAAGCAGACCTCGCGCGGCATGTAGGCCGGAAAGAACAGGGTTTCCCAGGCCGACTGGTGCTTGGACAGCAGCACCGCCGGGCCGTCGGGCAGGTTTTCCCAACCCTTGACCTGCCAGCGGATGCCGCAGATGACCTTGGCGCCCCAGATGGCCAGCCGCGGCCAGCCGACGGTGAGCTTGTAGCGCCAGTGCAGCGGCAGCGGCGCCCACAGGATGCAGGCGAAGGCGTAGGGGATGACCGTGACGGACAGGAACAGGAAATACAGCAGCGAACGGAGCCGGGCCATCGGGTCACGCGTCCTGCAGCAGGGTGTCGACCACGGCCAACAGGTCGTCGCAGACGCGCACGTTGTCAGGCAGTCCGCCCTTGGCGAGCGTCTTGGCGCCATTGCCCGTCAGCACCAGCCAGGGCGAGCACCCGGCGGCGGACGAGGCCTGCAGGTCGCGCAGCGAATCGCCCACCGCCGGCACGCCGGCCAGGTCGACGTCGTAGCGGTGACCGATCTGCTCGAACATGCCCGGGCGCGGCTTGCGGCAGGCGCAGTCGTCGTCGGGGCCGTGCGGGCACATGAAGATGGCGTCGATGCTGCCGCCCACGGCGGCGAGTTCGCGTCGCATCTTGGTGTGGATGGCCGTCAGCGTGTCCATGTCGAAGAGGCCGCGCGCCAGGCCCGACTGGTTGGTGGCAAGCACCACTTTCCAGCCGGCCTGCGTGAGCCGCGCAATGGCCTGCAGACTGCCCGGCAGGGCGATCCACTCGTCTGGCGTCTTGACGAAGGCGTCGCTGTCCTGATTGATGACGCCGTCGCGATCGAGAATGATGAGCTTCACTGTGCGAGCCTGGAAATGTCGGCGACCTGGTTCATCAGGCCATGAAGCTGGCCAAGCAGGGCCAGCCGGTTGGCGCGTACGGCAGGATCCTCGGCCATGACCATGACGTCCGCGAAGAAGGCGTCCACGGGTTCGCGCGCCTGGGCCAGCGTGGACAGGCTGCCGGCGAAGTCGCCCGCGGCCAGTTGCGCCTCGGCCTTGGGACGCAGGGCCGCCACGGCGGCGGCCAGGGCCTTTTCAGCCGGTTCCACCAGCGCCGCGTCGTTCACCGCGCCGATCTCGCCTTCGGCCTTCTTGAGCAGGTTGCCGATGCGCTTGTTGGCGGCGGCCAGGCTGGCGGCCTCGGGCAACTGCGCAAAGGCCGCGGCGGCGCGCACGCGCTCGGCCACCTGGTGCAGCGGCGGGGTCAGCGCGATCACGGCCTCGACGGCATTGCGGTCGAAGTCGTTGATGAGCTGGTTGCGGTAGCGTTCGTAGATGAAGGCGCGGACCTCGGGGAGCGTGTCGGCCGGGATCTTGCCCTCGGGGAACGTGCCCGTGGCCAACGCCAGCAGGCCGTCCAGGCTCAGCGGACCGTTCTGACTGGTCTTCATGATCTTCAGCCAGCCGCCCGCCGCCAGTTGTTCGAAGGCGCTGATCAGGCCCAGCGCGGCGCGGCGCAGGCCGAAGGGGTCGCGCTCGCCGGTGGGGGCCAGGCCGATCGCCCAGATGCCGACCAGCGTTTCCACGCGTTCGGCGATGAACAGCGTCGCGGCGGTCAGCGTGTCCTGCGTCACCGGCGCGTCGTAACGGTTGCGGTACTGGCTGCGCAGGGCCTCGACGACGCTGGCGGGCTCGCCGTCGCCGGCGGCGTAGTAGGCGCCCATGATGCCTTGCAGCTCGGGGAATTCGCCCACCATGTTCGAGCCCAGGTCGGCCTTGGCCAGCATGGCGGCCCGGTCGGCGGCGGATTGGTCGCCGCCGATCTGGCCGGCGATGCCGCGCGCGATGGCGCGCACGCGCTCCACGCGTTCGAGCTGGGTGCCCAGCTTGTTGTGGTAGACGATGGAGCCCAGCTGCTCGACGCGCGCGGCCAGCGGCGTCTTGCGGTCGGTTTCAAAGAAGAACTGCGCGTCGGCCAGGCGGGGACGCACCACGCGCTGGTTGCCTTCGACGATGTTCACCGGGTTGTCCGTGCGCATGTTGCTCACGATCAGGAAGCGGTGCGTCAGGCGGCCGGTGGCCGGATCGAACAGCGGGAAGTACTTCTGGTTCAGCCGCATGGTCAGGATCAGGCATTCCTGCGGCACTTGCAGGAACTGTTCCTCGAACTGGCCCACGTAGACCGTGGGGTGTTCGACCAGCGCGGTCACTTCGTCCAGCAGTGCGGCCACTTCGGGGTCGTCGCCCAGGGTGGCCGACAGGCGGGTCGCCTCTTGCTGCAACTGGCGCTGGATCTCGTCGCGGCGGGTCTCGAACGAGGCCACGACACGGCCCTTTTCGGCCAGCGTGGCGGCGTAGGCGTCGGCATCGGCGATGGACACGGCGCCCTGGCTCATGAAGCGGTGGCCCAGGGTGTCGCGGCCGGCGGTCAGGCCCAGCGCCGACACCGGCACCACGTCCGCGCCGAACAGGGCGATCAGGCCGTGCGCCGGGCGCACGAACTTGACGGTGGTGACGCCGTCGGCCAGCTGGTAGCGCATGACCTTGGGGATGGGCAGGCCGTCGATGGCGGCGTCGATCCCTTCCTGCAGGCCAGCGGCCAGCTGGGCGCCCGCGGCGGTGCCGCGCGCGACCAGGTAGTCCTGCTTGCCGTCGGATTCGCGGTCCAGCGTGGACACGTCGATGTTTTCCAGGCCCTTGGCGGCCAGCTTCTTCTGCAGCGCGGGCGTGGCCTTGCCGTCTTCAGTGAGGCCGATCTTCACGGGCATCAGCTTTTCGGCGTAGGCCTGGTCGGGCGCCTGGGCCAGCACGGCCGACAGGTGGACGGCCAGGCGGCGCGGCGTCGAATACGCGTTCACGGCGCAGCCGTCGGCCAGCAGGCCGTGGCGGTCCAGCGTGGCGCGCACGCCTTCGGCAAAGGCCTGGCCGAGCTTTTGCAGGGCCTTGGGCGGGAGTTCTTCGGTCAGCAGTTCGACCAGCAGCGGGCGGATGTTCGTCGTCATTTATGCAGCCTCCCCGGCGGCCTTGTCGCGGCCCAGCATGGGAAAGCCCAGTCGTTCGCGGGAATCGTAGTAGGCCTGCGCGACGGCGCGCGACAGGTTGCGGATGCGGCCGATGTAGGCGGCGCGCTCGGTGACGCTGATCGCGCCGCGCGCGTCCAGCATGTTGAAGGTGTGCGCGGCCTTCA
>Ga0182739_1004833_pt1 | contig 10922 bp, 11 predicted proteins | sample eDN5th30CBELigBY_FD_128873 | JGI IMG/M metagenome (GOLD analysis project Ga0182739, IMG submission 128873) | Enriched backyard soil microbial communities from Emeryville, California, USA - eDNA 5th pass 30_C BE-Lig BY (version 2) (version 2) | ecosystem: Environmental > Terrestrial > Soil >...
CGGAGCCTGCCGCCACGGCGAAGAAGCCGGCTACGACGACCAAGAAGCCGGCGACGACCAAGACGACGAAGACGACGGAGAAGGAGCCGGCCAAGCCGGCGACGACGACGAAGCCGGCGTCGACGCCCTCGAAGAAGTCGAACTGCGGCTGCGCCCCCACCGACCTCCAGTGCCAGATCCGTTGCTCCGCGATGGGCAAGTGATGACATCGCTCGCCGAGGCTCCTCACCATGCCCACTCCGATTGACGAGCTGACCTTCGACACCGAGGCCGCGCGCACCTTGCAGGCCCTCGATACCTCCCTCAACGAGATCGATGGCCTGGAAGCCGACCTCGAGAGCGGCATCCTCACCATCGAGTTCGAGGACGGTTCCCGCTTCGTGGTGAACAGCCATCGCGCTGCGCGGCAGATCTGGTTCGCGGCCGGCGCGATGGCTTGGCACTTCGACCTGGACCCGGCGACGTCGCGGTGGGTTGCCACGAAGTCCGGTGAGGAGATCTGGGCCTGCGTCGAGGCGCAGGTGGCGCAGAAGCTCGGCCAGCCCATTCGCCTCGAGCGCATGGCCACGGTGTGAGCAGCGCGCCGGCGCGCCTCCGCGACGAGGCCGGGCGCGCCATCGTCCAGCTGCGGGGGGTGAGGCGCGTTTTCCCGAACGGGACGACGGCGCTCGACGGCTTCGATCTCACGATCGAGGAGGGCGAGCTCCTCGCGCTCCTCGGTCCGAGCGGCTGCGGGAAATCGACGCTGCTCCGTATCATCGCCGGGCTCGAGCGCCCGGACGCTGGCGAGGTGGACGTGCCCATGGCGGGGGAGCGAGGGGCGCTGGGCTACGTCTTCCAGGACGCGCACCTGCTGCCGTGGCGGACGGTGCAGAAGAACGTGGAATTGCCGCTCGAGCTGGCCCGGGTGCCGGCCGAGGAGCGGGCGCGCGCGGCGCGGGAGGCCCTCGATGCGGTGGAGCTGAGCGATGCGCTCGAGGCGATGCCGCATGAGCTCTCGGGAGGGATGCGAATGCGCGTCTCGATCGCGCGGGCGCTGGTGACGCGGCCGCGGCTCTTGCTCCTCGACGAGCCTTTCGCGGCCTTGGACGAGATCACGCGGCAGCGCTTGGACGAGCGGCTGCGGGGCCTCTGGGCGGAGCGCTCGCTGACCATCGTCTTCGTGACGCACTCCATCGCCGAGGCGGCCTTCCTGGCGACCCGAGCGATCGTGATGACGCGGCGGCCGGCCCGCGTCGTGCTCGACCACACGGTCGCGCTGCCGCACGAGCGCCCTGGCAGCTTGCGGGGCGAGGCTTCGTTCGCGCAGCAGACGGCGCTCCTCTACCGAGCGTTGGAGCGTGGGGAGTCGCTGCGGTGAGAGGGCAGGTTGCGGTCGTGGCACCGCCTGCGGTTGCCCTCGTCGTCGTCCTGGTCCTGGCGGAAGTCGTCGTGCGCCTTCTGGAGGTTCCGGCCTTCCTCGTACCGCCGCCTTCGGCCGTGTTCGCGACGGTGATGGCCGAACGGGCGGCGTTGTTGGCGGCCATGAAGACGACGGCGATCGCCGCGGTGGCGGGCCTGGGCCTCAGCATGGGGATCGGCTCGCTCGTCGGCGCCGTCCTCGCTTCCTCGAGGCTCGTCGAGCGCGCCTTCTATCCGTACGCCGTCTTCCTCCAGACCGTGCCGATCGTCGCGATCGCGCCCTTGCTCGTCCTCTGGTTCGGTCCGGGGACGCGTGCGGCGGCCGTGTCGGCCTTCGTCGTCTCGGTTTTTCCGGTGATCGCGGGAACGCTCGCGGGCTTTCGTTCCGTCGAGCCTTCGCTGCGGGATCTCTTTCGCCTCTACCGGGCAGGGCGCATCGCGACGCTTGTAAAGCTGGAGCTGCCGTCGGCATTGCCCAGCATGATCACGGGGTTCCGAGTCGCCGCTGGGCTGTCGGTCATCGGCGCGATCGTCGGTGAGTTCGTGGCGGGCTTCTCGGAAGGAAGCGCGGGGCTCGGTATCACCGTGCTCTCGGCGTATCGCCAGCTACGGACGGACCTGATGTTCGGTGCGGTGCTGGCGGCCTCGCTCTTGGGCCTCGTGCTCTTCGCGGTCGTGCAGGGCCTGGGGCGGGCCCTGACGCGGCGTCGGCACCGCGAGTAGTGCGCAAGGCCGAATCGTGGCAGAAGGGCGAGCCATGCTCGGAGTGCGTGTTTTCGCCACGATCGCCATCGCTTTGCTGGTTTTCGGCTGCTCGCGCGACAAGTCGTCGAAGCGCGCCGAGGCGGAGCGCGAAGGGAAACCGACCCCGGTCCGCCTCGCGCTGAACTGGGTGCCGGAGCCGGAGTTCGGCGGCTTTTATGCGGCACGCGAGAGCGGAGCCTACGAACGGGCTGGGCTCGATGTCGAAATCCTGGGCGGCGGCGCCGGGGTGCCCGTCGTCCAGATGGTCGCGACGGGGAAGGTCGAATTCGGGCTGGCGGGCGCGGACGACGTGGTCTTGGCGCAGGCGCGCGGGGTCGATGTCGTCGCCGTCTTCGCCACCTTCCAGACGCATCCGCAGGGCATCATGGCCCACGCCTCGCGCGGTCTGACGAGCCTCGAGGAGCTCTTCCGCTCGGGGCTGACGCTCGCCATCGAGCCCGGCATCCCGTACGCGAGCTGGCTTCGCCACAAGTACGGTTTCGACGGGGTGAAGATCGTTCCCTACGACGGCGGCGTGGCGCGGTTCGTGACGGACGAGGGCTTCGCGCAGCAGTGCTACGTAACCTCCGAGCCGATCGCCGCCCGGCAGAAGAATGCGGAGCCGAAGGTCTTCCTGGTGGCCGAGTCCGGCTACGACCCCTACGGCGTGGTGGTCGTCGTGCGCCGTCAGCTCCTCGATGAGAAGCCGGCGTTGGTCCGGTCCTTCGTGACCGCGAGCGCTCAAGGCTGGCGCACCTACCTCGATCAGCCCGGGCCGACGAACGAGCTCATGGGCAAGCTGAACACGGCGATGGACGCAGCGACCTTCGCGGCGGCGTCGGAGGCTCAGCGCGAGCTCATCGAGAACGACGAAACCCGCCGCCTCGGCCTCGGGGTGATGAAGCGCGAGCGGTGGGAGACGCTGGCTCGGCAGCTCGTCGAGGCGAAGGTGATCGAGCGCGCGCCGGAGGTGGATCGCTTGTTCCACCCGATCGCGAACGAGGTCGCGGCGAAGAACTGAGGGGCCCGAGGTGTCGCGACGTCAGCTCTCGACGTCGTTCCGGCGCTCGCGAACCTCTCTGGCCACGAGCCCGAGCAGCTCGCCCGCGAGCGACATCACGTCCTTCTCCGCGTAGCCGCTGGAACGAAGCTCCCGGTAGATCGTCTTCGCCAGGATCTTCAATGCTCGCGGGTCGCTGGTCGCGAGGTGCGTATCGAAGGGGAGTGCCATCGTGATCGACTCGAGCCGGGGGGGTTGTCGCCCGCGGCATGGAACCGCACCTTCAAACACCGTGCCGGCCTGAACATTCCCGCGGAATCGCAGTTTTCGCGCTTTCTTCGCGGCTCGAAGTGTTCCGGCGCGAACGTATCTTCGCGGTCGATGCGTAGCCGCGGACGCCGATGAGGCCGGACGCGCAGCCAAGGCGCAGCCGGCGATCGCGACCGAACGCGGCGTCGTGGCGAACGCTCGAGCGCACGCCCTCGGCCGTGTCGGCGGGTGAGCGGAGCACGGGAGCGCCGAGCGATTCCAAAACGCGTCGGAAATGGCTGGTCATGCTGCGGCCGCGGGCGCTCGTTGGAGCCCGATGCGACCGACGTCAGCGAGAAAAGGCGCCGAACGCGACGGGAGGGCGGACCGAGGCTTGCAGCTTCCGTCGGCCGAGTGCGCGCGGGCGCGAAAGCGAGTCGACCGAGGTACGCGAGGCGTCCCCCGGACTCGCGCGGCGTAACGACACGTCTTTGGCTTAGGCCCGCTGGGGCGCGCGGAGCATGTCTCCGGGATCCGCGCGCCTCGGCGGAAGCCTTTGCAAAAGCGTCCGGGCCGAGCGAACAGAGGCTTGCGCAGTGGGGCAGAAGCGACTAGCTTGCGCCCCCGAATCGCCTGTCCCCATCGTCTAGCCCGGCCCAGGACACGGCCCTTTCACGGCTGTAACGCGGGTTCGAATCCCGCTGGGGACGCCAACGCCGTTCTCGCCCCTCCCCCGCGAGAACGGCGTTTCACTTTTCGGTCGCGCCGCTCAGGCCGTCGAAGGCTTCGGCTTGGCGCCGGGCATCTTTGATAGCAGCTCGATGATCGAGCGGCTCCGCAGCACTTTGCGATAGAGCTCGGGCCAGAGCCGCTTGGCGCGCCAGACCACGCTGCCGTCGAGCTGCGGGATGATGATGAGGTCCCCGCGCTCGAGACCTCGTAACGCCGCCGCGGCGACCTGATCGGCCGTCATCGTCGAGCGGTCGAACATCGTCTGCGCCACGTTGCGCAGGTCGTCGTTCGTCGCGCGGAGCGTCTCGAGGAGATTCGTCTTGAAGAAGGTCGGGCAGAGCGCGCTCACCTTGACGCCGTGCGGCGCGAGCTCGGCGTCCAAGGTCTCCGAGAGCGAAATCACGCCGGCCTTCGTCACGTTGTAAGGGCCCATCTCGGGCGGCGACGCGATCCCCGCGCTCGACGAGACGTTGAGGATGTACCCGCTCTTCTGCGCCTTCATGCGGGGCACGAAGACGTGGCAGCCGTGGATGGGCCCCCAGAGGTTGATCCGAACGATCCACTCCCAGTCCTCGATCGGGAGATCACCGACGGCCCCGGCGACGGCGACGCCCGCGTTGTTCACGAGCAGGTCGATCCCGCCGTACAGCTCGTCCATCTTGCGAGCCGCCGCCTCGACGTCTTCGAGCCGCGCCACGTCGCAGAACATCGCTTCGGCGCGCGCGCCTCGCTTTCGCGCGAGGGACGCCGTCTCCTCCGCTCGCTCGAGGTTCACATCCAGGATGAGTAGACGAGCCGCGCGATCGGCGAGGCGAAGCGCCAACGCACGGCCGAGCCCACTTCCACCTCCCGTAATCGTCGCCCTCGGTGCCTTGTCGAGCATGAATGGTCCTCGTGTTTCGAATGGTCGCTACTGCCGCGCTCAGGCGAGCTCGTGATCCTTCGGGTCGAAGCGGCGGGTTCGGAGCCAGAACTCGAAGGTGAAGCCCGGCCAGGTCGTCGAGTTCTGCCCGGCGCCATCGAGGTACCAGCTATGGCAACCCGTTGCCCACACCGTGCGCGTGAGCCGACGCTGGAGATGCTCGTTGAAGAGCTTCTGCGCCTTCTGCTTCACGTCGGCGATCCTGGCGCCACGAGCGTCGAGCGTCCGCATGCAGCGGAGAACGTACTCGATTTGCGATTCGATCATGAACACCATCGAATTGTGCCCAAGGCCGGTGTTCGGACCCATGAGGAGGTAGAGGTTCGGGAAGCCCGAGACCGTCGTTCCCACATACGCTTCGGCGCCGTTCTTCCACGCCTCGTCGATGCTGATTCCACCGCGGCCGCGGATCTGCATGTGGGTGAGGAATTCCGACACCTTGAAGCCGGTTCCGAAGATGATGGCGTCGACTTCGCGTTCGACACCGTCGGCCGTGACGACGCCGCGTGGCGTGATCTTGGCAACGCGCTCCGTCACCAGCTCGACATTGGGCCGCTCGAGCGTCGGGTAATAATCGTCGGCCATCAGGATGCGCTTGCAGCCGGGCGTGTACGTCGGCGTGACGAGCTTTCGCAGCTTCGGATCGCGAATCTGCCGGCGGATGTGCAAACGCCCCAATGCGGCGACGAGGTTCATCACCCGTGGGTCGATGGTGAACCCGAAAGCACGCGACTCCCACACCCAATAGATCCAATAGCGATAGAGGAGCTGGGAGATGGGAGCGGTTCCGAAGAGCTTCTTCTCCCAATCTCGAATCGCGCGATCCGGTTTGGGAAGAATCCACGGCGGCGTGCGTTGGAAGAGGTGGAGCTTGCCGACCTGCTTCGCGATGCGCGGCACGAACTGAATGGCGCTCGCTCCGGTCCCGATGACGGCGACCCGTTTGCCGCAAAGGTCGTAGGCGTCGTCCCACTCCGCGGAGTGGAAGCTCTTGCCGGCGAAGGTCTCGATCCCTTCGATCTCGGGGTAGGCGGGACGATGCAGAGCGCCGATGCCGAGCACGAGATGCCGCGCGCTCAGGACCTCGCCGTCGCGCAGGTGCACACGCCATAGCGCCGCCGCTTCGTCGAGCTCGGCGCGTACGACCTCTTTGCCGAAACGGATGTGCGGCCGCAGCCCGTACTTGTCCGCGCAGTGCTCGAGATAGCGGAGAATCTCGCGCTGCTCGGCGAACATCCTCGACCAGCGCGGATAAGGCTCGAAGGAATACGAATAGAGATGCGATGGAACGTCGCAGGCGCAACCGGGATAATGGTTTTCGCGCCACGTCCCGCCGACACCGTTCGCTTTCTCGAGGATGACGAAGGAGTTCCGCCCCGCCTTCTTGAGCGCAATCCCCATCCCGAGCCCGGAGAAGCCGCTCCCGACGATCAGGGTGTCGAAGGTCGAGCCGTTCGGCTGCACGTCAGCGGCATTGGTTTGCATCGGCGCATCCTCCCTTATCACGACGCGCTCCCGGCGCTCGGAGCCTCGTCGGCATCGGTTCGCTGGCTGTGCCAGGCCGCTTTCCACGACTCGACGAGATCGCGGTTGTCGAAATCCCAGGGGTGGAATCCCGGCCGGAAATAGTCGGCGTACATCCGCAGAAGCGGCCAGGCCCAGCCGGGGTCGGCGAAGATCCACCGCAAGAGCTGCGTCCACTCGTCACGCGAGAGGTGGATGCCGTCCTTCTTCATCAGGCGGAGCTGGTGCTCGACGACCTTGGCCCAGAAGATCACCGTGGCGCCGAGCATCATCGCGATTCGCTCGCCATAGCCGCCGCCCGCCGCGCGATAGACGTCGAAGGCCGTCCCCTTGTGCTCGGTTTCCTCGACGGCGTGCCAGCGCCACAGGGCCGCCATCGTCGGATGCGCGCCCTCGAGGATGCGCGGATCCGAGAGCAGGATGTGCCCCATCGACGCCGTGAAATGCTCGAGGGCGCAGGTGACCGCGAGCCGCCGCCGCGCTGGAATCCGCGCTTCGACGCGCGCGAGGAGCTTGCGCACCCGAGCCTCCATCGCCGAGGCGGGATAGCCCTTGGCCTCGAGCATCGCGTTGTAGCGAACGTGCTCGCGGCTGTGGATGCCCTCCTGTCCGCAAAAGGCGCGGATTTCGTCGAGCAGGCGCTCGTCGCGGACGCGATCGCGGTGCGCGATCAAGCTCGCGATGAAGAAGCGCTCACCGGGAGGGAAGAAGATCGACAGGTTGTCGAAGAAGCTCGTGATGGCCTGGCCCCCCTTATGCCATCGTCGCGGGACGCTTTCGTCGATGTCGAACTTGAGATTGCGGATTTCCGGCACCTTCGAAACTGCCATGGCCTGCCTCGTCGAGAATGAGAGGACTCTGGACCGGCCCGCCCGTTGACGGCAGGTGAAGGCGTGCCAACTTCTTGTCATTCGGGGCCAAAACGTGGCCAAACCTCGCGAAAATCGGCAGCTCTCGGCAGGCGACTCGACCATTCCGGCGGTGCACGCGCTCCACCTCGCCGACGTGGTGGAACGCTTCGGTGTGCCCCGGGCGGACTTCTTCGCCGACGCCGGAATCGCCGAGGAGGAGCTCCTCGTCCCGGACCGCAAGCTGAGCGTGGCCATGCTCGAGAAGCTCGTCGTTCGCGCGCGGACGATGACGGGCGAGCCGGGCCTCGGCTTTCACCTGGGCACGACGATGCGGATCGCCGGGCACGGCTACCTGGGATTCGCCGCGATGACGTCGGCGACGGTTCGCGAGGCGCTGGCGACCGTGGTTCGCTTCGCCCCGACGCGCACCGACGCGCTGGCCTTCCACGTCCACACCGAGGGCTCGATGGCCTCGGTGGTGGTCGAGGAGCGGGCGTCGTTGGGAGAGGCACGCGAGGTCGTCGTCCTCGCCTTGGTCACCGGCATCGGCCGGTTGGGCAATCTCCTCACCGGACGCGAGCTCACCGGCGTCATCGAGCTCGCGTTTCCCGAGCCGGACTACGTGCGTCGATTCGAGCACATGAGCACGGGCCCGATGCGTTTCGCGCAGCCCTCGAACCGCCTGCTCTTCGACGCCTCCGTGCTCGATCTGCCGATCACGACCCACGACCCGGTCGCGCAGAAGCTCGCCTACGAGCAATGCGAACGCGAGCTCGACGTCGCGAGCCAATCCACGCGCATCGTTGCGCGCGTGCGCGAGCTCTTGCCGGACGAGCACGGCGGTTTCCGCTCCCTCGACGACGTGGCGCGCAAGCTCGGCGTCTCGTCCCGCACGCTCAAGCGCAAGCTCGCCGAGCTGGGGACGAGCTACTCGAGCCTGCTGGAAGCGCAGCGAAGGGAGCGCGCGACGATGCTCGTTCGAGCGGGCGACCTCACGGTGGACCAGATCGCGGGTCGGCTCGGCTACTCGGACGCGGCGAATTTCATCCGGGCGTTTCGCCGCTGGACGGGCATGACGCCCAAGGCCTTCCGCGTGGCGAAGAGCGATCGCTGAACGGGCCCAGCGCTACCGCCGGTCGGAGGCCCGGGCTAAGGTCGCGCGCGTGGAATCGGTGCGAACCCTCATCGTCGGCGCGGGCATCAGCGGCCTCGCGACCGCCGCAGCCTTGACCGACGGCGATTACCTCGTCCTCGAAGCGGACGGCGAAATCGGCGGCTATTGCAAGACCATCCGCCAGGACGGCTTCGTCTGGGACTACTCCGGACATTTCTTCCACTTCAAGCATCCGGAGATCGAGGCCTGGCTTCGTGAGCGCATGCCGAAGCAGCGCATCCGCGTGGTGAACAAGCGCTCGTTCATCTCGTACCGGGGCGAGCTCGTGGACTTCCCGTTCCAAAAGAACATCCACCAGCTCCCGCGCGAGGACTTCATCGATTGCCTCCACGATCTCTATTTCGCGCGCGCCCCGAAGGAGCTCACCGGCGTAAAGGTGAGCGAGCCAGTCGCCGCCGAGAGCTTCAAGGACATGCTCTACGCGCGCTTCGGTCGCTCCATCGCAGAGAAGTTCCTCATTCCGTACAACGAGAAGCTCTACGCCTGCGATCTCGGCACCCTCGACAAGGATGCGATGGGGCGCTTCTTCCCCCATGCCGACTTGACCGACGTCATTCGCAACATGAAGACGCCGGACAACTCGAGTTACAACTCGACCTTCACCTATCCCGAAGGCGGCGCGATCGAATACGTCAAGGCTTTGGCGAGCGCGGTCCGCTCGGATGCCATCTGCACCGGTGAGGCCCTCGTCTCGATCGACCTCGAGCGCCGTATCGCGCGCACGAATCGGCGTTCGATTCGCTACGAGCGGCTCGTTTCCTCGGCTCCGTTCCCCAAGCTCCTCGAGATCGCCTCGGTCCCGCACGATCCGGCGGATTACTCGTGGAACAAGGTGCTCGTCTTCAATCTGGGCTTCGACAAGAAAGGCCCGAAGGACGTCCACTGGATCTACTACCCGAGCCGCGAGCGCGTTTTCTATCGGGTTGGCTTTTACGACAACATCTTCGATACCGATCGGATGAGCCTCTACGTCGAGATCGGTCACGCCAAGGGTGACGTCGTCGACGTCGAAGGGACGCTGAAGCGTGTGCTCGCCGACCTGGAGCGGGAAGGCGTCGTCTCCGGCCACCGGCTCGTCTCGCATCACTCGGTGGTGATGGATCCCGCCTATGTGCACATCACCAAGCGATCGATGCAGGAGCATGCGCGTATCGCCGCGATGCTGAAGGAGCACGGCGTGTACTCGATCGGCCGCTACGGTGGGTGGACCTACTGCTCCATCGAGGACAACATCGTCGAGGCCCGCCGTCTCGTCGAAAGCTTCCAAGCGACGTAGCGAGGACCGAGCACCGCGGGTCGGCGTCCTCGACGTCCGCGGTGAATCGCCACGATCCTCGGCGCTGCATCAGGAGCGTGAGCTCAACGGGGGAGGCCCTCGGTCGAGGCAGGCTGGCGTGCCCGAACTGCGGGAACGCGGAAGAGACTGGTCCCCGCCGGTGCGACGTGCCAGACATGCGCGCCCGCTATGGTTCACCCCCTTCACGACATCGCCCTGCCGGACGACCTCCGCGAGTTTTTCCCGACGATCATCGAGATCCCCAAGGGATCGAAGTGCAAGTACGAGGTCGACAAGGCCACCGGCATGCTGACGCTGGACCGCGTCCTCTATTCGTCCGTCCACTACCCGGCCAACTACGGCTTCATCCCCCGCACCCACGCGGGCGACGAGGACCCGCTGGACGTCCTCGTCCTGATGCAGGAGCCGGTCTATCCGCTGACCCTCGTCCGCGCGCGTGCCATCGGCGGCTTCCTGATGCGCGACGACAAGGGTGTGGACGACAAGATCATCGCCGTCGCCGTCGATGATCCCGCCTTCGGGCACTACCGCTGCCACACCGAGCTCGCCCCCCACATCTCGCGCGAGCTCCTGCGCTTCTTCCGCGACTACAAGGTCCTCGAGAACAAGTTCGTCGAGGTCGAAGAGATGTACGGCGTCGACCGCGCGCTCGAGGTCATTCAGGAAGCGGTGGACGGGTACCGCAAGAAGTTCCAGCCGGCGGGTTGAGCCCGAATCGAGCTCACGAAGAAGCCAAGGACGCGACGTCGTCCTTGGCTTTCGGCCTTTTGTGGCGCGGGGAAGAGGCTTTTAGCGCGGCGGCAGCAGCACGCCCGGATTGAGGATGCCGGCGGGATCGAGGGCCTCCTTGGCGGCTCGTAGGGCACGTGCGAAGCCGTCCGGCCGTTCGGCCTCGTAGAAGGCTCGGAAGTCGCGCCCGACCGCGTGATGGTGTGTGACCGTGCCGCCCTGCGCGAGGATCACCTCGGTCGCCGCCGTCTTGATCGCATCCCACTGCGCGAGCTCGCTGCCCTGCCGCGCCGGCGCCA
>Ga0182739_1004834_pt1 | contig 10921 bp, 4 predicted proteins | sample eDN5th30CBELigBY_FD_128873 | JGI IMG/M metagenome (GOLD analysis project Ga0182739, IMG submission 128873) | Enriched backyard soil microbial communities from Emeryville, California, USA - eDNA 5th pass 30_C BE-Lig BY (version 2) (version 2) | ecosystem: Environmental > Terrestrial > Soil >...
AACTCGGGCTGGGTCCCGTCTCGGGGCCCCTGGGGACGGCGCTGGCCCGGACCGCTTCGAGGGTCCTGGCCGGTGACGTTGGGGGTGTTCCGGTCTCGGTTGTCCGGCTGATGAATTCCATGTGGAGGACAAAGCTCGTGAGCAAGCTCGCCTTGGCGGTTGGGAGCGGTCTATCGTTCGGAGCCCTGGCGTTGGTCGGGGTGGCGTTGGCGCAGCTTGATGAAGTGGTCACGCCCCACAGGCTTCCGCCTGAGGGATCCGTCGCCGCATACAAGCCGCCTCACGTCTCCTCGTCGATCAAGGGCGACAGCGTGAAGGTGGATGTCGAGGTGCCTCTCGACCTGATCGTTCCCGACACCGTGATCCTCCGCGGGCAAGGTCGGGAAGTTAAGCTGCCCATCGGGCCGCAACTGCTTCGGTCAATGGACGGGCACACGGGGCCGGTCTTTACGGCGGCGTTCTCACCCGATGGCCGGAGAATTCTTTCGGGGAGCGGCTGGCCCTGGGGAGATCGCACGCTTCGGCTCTGGGACGTGGCCAGTGGGACGGAGATCCGCCGGTTCCAGGCGGCCACCGACGATCCCGGGCCCAGCACGCACGGCCCGCGCGAGGTGCCAGGCGAGGTTCACAGTGTTGCGTTTACCCCGGATGGTCGCCAGGCCCTCTCGGGGGGCACGGGCGGCATCGTTCAACTCTGGAACGTCGAGACCGGCGAGGAGATCCGCCGCCTCTCAGGACACACCGGTACGATCTACGAGCTGGCGATCTCACCCGACGGTCGGCGCGCCCTGACGGCGAGCCGGGACAAGACGGCTCGACTCTGGGACCTTGCCAGCGGTCGGGAGATCCACGTCCTCAAGGGCCATACCAACTGGGTCCGCTCGGTCGCCTTCTCGCCCGACGGCCGTCGTGCGTTGACGGGGGCCGGCCCCAAGGACCATACGATGCGGCTCTGGGACCTTGAGACGGGCCGAGAGTTGAAGTCGCTCGAACAGGCCGGGATCGTGCGGGGACTGGCCTTCACCACGGATGGAACCCAGGCGATCGCGGGGGTGAACCCCGAGATTCCCAACGTCCCCGGCGCCATCCACCTCTGGGACCTGGAGCGTGGTCTCGAGGTCCGTCGCTTCGACGGTCATGGGTTCGCCGTCACCAGCCTCTCGATGGCCCCCAATGGCCGTCAGTTCCTATCGTCCAGCTATGACGGAACGATTCGGCTCTGGGATATCGCCCGCGGCCGTGAGCTCTACCGCCTGACCGGCCACAAGGAATGGATCTGGACCGTCGCCTACAGCCCCCGCGGCGACCTCGCCGTCTCGGGCGGCGGAGCCTCAGGCGGCCCTCAGACCGTCGCCCCAGGCCATGACTTCGCTCTGCGGCTGTGGGACCTCTCGGGCAAGGCCAAGGTCAACCCTGAGCCCCAGCCGACCCAGCCATGAGAGGCAGAAAAGGGGGGGGCGCCAGCCATTGCAATCGCGGCAGGATCGGCCCCTGGGCTCGCTCCAAGTTCAGCCTCGGAGTCTGGAGTCCTGGAGCCGGCGGGCACCGATCCCCGGTACGAGGACATCCTCTACGAAGTCACGAGGGGCCGTTCTCGCCTGCTCCCACGCGAGCCGGTGCTCCTTTTGCTTCCGGTATTCCCGTGATCTTCGATTCCCCATGATGTAGAGGGCCTGCGGGCGATGGGATCGCTGGCCGTCGAGAGACGGATCCACCGTTGTCGAAAACCGTGGTGACGTCCGCGCTTTCCATGCCCGGTGGCCCTTCCTGGCTAGCTGACTTGCGGTTGCGGGGCGCCAGGGACTCTACAGGAGGACCCTGGCGGCGGGTGGAAGCTGATCCAATGGCAGCTTTAGATTTCGCGGAGCGGTTCGGTGGCGTCGCCGAAGCGGTCGAGGTGGACGTCCATCTTTTCCATCATCGAGAGGTAGAGGCGGCACATCTGGCGGTTCGGGTTCTTGCGGTAGTCGAGGACCTGGCCCGTCTTGATCTTGCCGCCGGCGCCGCCCAGCATCACGACGGGGAGTTGGGTCGCGTCGTGGCCGCCGGTCATCATGCTCGAGCAGAACATCAGCATGGAGTTGTCGAGCGCAGTGCGCTCTCCCTCCTGGATCGCGTCGAGCTTGCGGGCGATGTAGGCCAGTTGCGACACGAAGAACTGGTTCACCTTGAGCCAGTCGGCGGTGTCGGAGTGGGAGAGGAGGTGGTGGATCATGTAGTCCACGCCCAGGTTTGGGAAGCGGAGCGACGAGTGGTCGTTGTTCAGCTTGAGGGTGGTGATCCGTGTGGTGTCGGTCTGGAAGCCAAGGACCAGGATGTCGCACATGAGTCGCATGTGCTCGGCGATGTCCTGAGGGATGCCCTCGGCGGGCCGTGCGATGTTGGGCTTGTCGAGGGTCGGCCGCCAGCCTTGAAGTTCACCGCGCCGGCCTGCGCCCTCGATTCGACGCTCGACGTCGCGGACGGACTCGAGGTACTCGTCGAGCTTGGCCTGGTCGGCCGTGCTGACCTGGCGGCGGAGGTCGTTGGCGTCGTCCAGAACGGCGTCGAGCACGCTCTTGTCGCCGCGCCGGACTTCATCCTTGAAGAGGCGGTCGAACGCCAGGGCGGGATAGAGCTCGAGGGGGGTCGGGGTCGTCGGCGAGGTCCACGAGATGTGCGAGCTGTAGAGCATCGAATAGTTCTTGTGGACCGATGGGTTCGACTTCTCGCAGCCGAGGACCAGGCTGGGGACCTTGGTCGAGCGGCCGTAGGTCGCGGCGAGCCACTGGTCGACGCTCGTCCCCGAGCGGATTTCGCCGCCGGAGGCCAGCGGGGCGCCGGAGAGGAGGTTGCCGGTCTGCGAGCTGTGGATGTTCCCCTTCAGGGCCTGCTCGTTGTAGAGCCCCTGGATGAAGAGCAGCTTCTCGCGGTAGTCGCTCAGGGGGGCAAGCACCTGGCCCAGCTCCATGCCCTTGCCCGACCCCTTGGCCCACCACTCCTTGCTGTGGAACCCGTTGCCCGCGAAGAGGACCGCCAGTCGGACGGGGGCCGAGCTCGAGCCGAGCTTGCCGGCGGGGTCGTCGCCCCAGACGGGGCGTGACTCGAGCCAGGGGAGGGCCATCGAGACGCCGAGCCCTCGGAGCATGGTTCGGCGGCTGAATCGGTGGGTCGTCATCCGGGTCGACTCCGGTCTCGGGGTGTCGGGAGGGCTGGGGACAGTTCCAAATTCGATCTTCGCTCAGTCCGTCAGGGCGGTTTCGCGGCCGCGGATCTCGCGGAACTGGCGGCTCCGGACGATCGTCTCGATCGCCGCGCCGACGCGGTAGTCATTCGCCTTCAGGGCGGTTTGCATCTCGGTCAGGAGCGCCTCGTCGGAGAGCTGGATCGAGCGGCCCAGGGCGTAGCCCAGCAGCTTGCGGCAGACCTGCTTCACGTAGGCGTCCCGGCGCACGGTCAGGAGGTAGTTGGTCAGGCCCTCGAGGCCCTCGAACTCCGCGCCGTCCTTGGTCTTGGATCGGACGTCGACCGGCCGGCCCGCCAGGTCTTTGTCACGGCGGCGGCCGATCGCGTCGAAGCTCTCGAGCGAGAAGCCGAGCGGGTCGATCCGTTCGTGGCAGACGACGCATTTCGGGTTGCTGGCGTGCTGCTCGACAATCTGGCGCACGCTCAGCGCGTCGGTCGCCGACTCGTCGTCGGGGATGGGGGGGATGCCCTTGGGGGGGCGGGGCAGACGCTCGCCAAGAAGGACCTCGCTGATCCAGTCGCCCCGCAGGGTCGGGCTGGTCCGCGACGCGCCTGACTGCTTGGCCAGGGTCGTCGCCTGACCGAGGATGCCGCCCCGGCCGTGCTTCTTGATCCCATCCACCCGGCGCCACTCCTGGGCCTTGTCGGCGGCTCCTGGCTTCTTCTCCAGGGGGATGCCATAGTGCTCGGCCAGCGGACCGTTCAGGAAGGTGTGGTCGGCGTCGAGGACGCCGAGTACCGAGCCGTCATTCTGGAAGAAGTCGGTAAGAAATCGGACCGACTCCTCGTACATCGCGTCGCGGAGGCCGAGGAAAGTGGGGAAGTGTCGCTCGCTCTTCTCGTCGAGCTGGTCAAAGTCGGCGATGTGGAGCCACTGGCAGGCGAACTCGGTCGCCAGCCGCCGCGTCTTGTCGTCCCGAAGCATGCGACGGGCCTGGCTCGCGAGCACCTCGGGGTCGGCGAGCCGACCCGAATCGGCCAGCTCGCGGAGCTCCCGGTCGGGTTGTGATGACCAGAGGAAGTAGCTCAGCCGCGCGGCTAGCTCGTGGCTCGAGACGGGGCCTTGTCCTGCCCCCGGCCCCGGCTTCTCGGCCCGGTAGAGGAACGCAGGAGCGACCAGGACCCTGGCCAGCGTCAGGCGGAACGCCTCATCGTGGGAGATCTCCTCGCCTCGGAGGTTCTTGTAGAGGCCACGCAACTGCCCCTCTTCCGGACCGGTCAGGGGGCGTCGGTACGCATTGGCGGCGAACTCGATGAGGCGGTCGACCTGCCGGGGCTCGGCCTCGACCAGTTGCCGTCGGAAGGCCGCCGCGCGATCGTTGATCGGCTGGCGGAGTGGCTCGAAGATCTTGGGGTCGCCGTCCTGAGAGGCATACTCCATCAGCTGGGCGAAGGCGTCCACCAGGGTCAAGGCATCGCGGCTGGTGAAGTGGAGCTCGTTCCAGAGCCGGTCGAGCTTGGCCTTCTGGGCGTCATCGAGCATGAGCCGCGCAAGGTGCTCATCCTCGCGATGGAATAGCGTGAGCGTGACGACCTCATCGACCGGGACGATCTTGGAGTAGCAGAGGGCGGCGGGAAACAGGTTGCGGAAGTCGTCCAGGGCCGCCTCGATCCGCTTCCGACTTGCGCTCTCCTCGTTGGCGATGATGGGAGAGGTCGAGGAGGCTTTCTGGTTGTTCGAGGTCCAGGGGCCGTCACCGCGGGTCAGCGTCATGCCGCTGGGATGGAGCCCCGAGACGGTGGGGGGCGGTCCGGCGACCACGTCGAATTGGACGCTCCCTTCCGCCCCCGTCTTCGTTTCGAGTGTGCCTGTCACGACCAACTCGCTCCCTTCGGCGAGCTCGGCCGGGAGGCGGAACGAGACCAGGGCAGGGGCCTGTACGCAGAGGCTGCCGGGGTCGATGGGGGTCCCGTTCGGATGCTTGCCGAAGCGAGACGCGTCGAGACCCCAGTTCGACTCGAGGGCATCCGGTCCGGCTTCGCCTTCGATCTCAGGGCGGGCGCGGAGGATCGCGCCGAGCAAACGGCCGCCGAGCGACCGGGCCTGTTGGTAGAGACGAGCGTCGGGGCTCTCCTTCGACGCGGGCGGGCCCGCGCTGAGTAGCCGCTGCGTTTCGTGGGCGAGCCACTGTTTCTCGTCAGCGGTCTTGGCCGCCTGCCACCGGGCCAGGACCGACCCGGCCGGGATGACGTCCCCAGCCTCGGTCCCTCCCTTATCGGGCTCGGCGAAGAAGTGCCAGACTCCCGGATGGCCCAGGCGATCGGCGTGAGGGTTGCCGGCCAGGACGTCGCTCGACACGTCGGCCGCGAGGTCCCAGGTCCGCGCGGCGCCGTCGGTCTCGACGAGCCGGAGGTCGATCGCGGTCAGGTCGCAGGAGTGATTGCCATCACGAGGTCCGATCGCCAGCGAGACGAGGTCGCCCGCCTGGATGCCAAGCGCCTCGATCGGGGCGATCTTCTGTTCCTTACCACCTTGCGCGATGCCGGCGGCCAGGCGACGCCGCGTGGAACCGCGACGGAGCTCGAGCGACCAGGTCACGCCGTTGCCACATTCGGGGTGGGCGTGCTTGACCGCGACCTCGACGCGCACGGTCGTGGCCACGGGGCTGAGCCAGCCAGCGGCCGCACGAAGGGTCGGGGAGGGGTGGACCGCGACCCCGTGCGGCTTCATGTTGCCGGGGATCCGGACGTGCTGGTCGGACGAGTTGGCCAGGAGTTGCGGGATCTGGTTTTGACCCCAGCCGTTGATGAAGTCATGGCCGCCACCCCCTTGGATCTTCTCGCCCAGGTGGCCCGTCAGCTTCAAGGTTTCGGCCGGCTGGATCCCCAGGTAGTCGAGCCACGACCGGAGTGCGGTGGGATCGAGGCCGCGACGGCGGGCCAGGCCTTCGATGTCGACCGAGCCTCGGCTTGCCTCGGCCTCGGCTTCGGTCGACGCCTCGAGGTATCGGGCCGTGTCGGCGAAGAGTCGGTCGCGCCTCGTCGCCAGCGCTCCGGCGAACCGCCGAACGTCGCGCAGCGGCAGATCCGGGCGTCCGGGAGCGACGAGCCTCGGCTGTTGCCAGACGACGAAATCGTGCTCGTTGCCGTCGCCCGCGTCCGTCGCGACGAGCGAGAGCGTCACGTCCTTGCCATCCGGCGCCGGGGGAACCCTGAACCGAATCTCCTGCCGCGCGCTCAGCGGGCTAACCGGCTCCATCCAGGCTTTGGGACCCCCTTTCTTGCCGATGTGGCCAACGCTGGAGAATTTCCAGAGTCCTTTCTGCCAGGCGGCGACCTCGGCGACGAGGGCCGGCACGTCGTCGGGTTTGGCGGTCCGCCAACGAGCTTGCAGGCCCGCGAGCAGGAGTGAGGGTTTCGGGTCCGAGAGGCTGCGCCAGAGGATCCCCAGGTACTTCGCGTTCAACCCTCGTTCGTGCGCGACGGCCTCAAGGCTCTTGGTTCCCGAGGTCAGCGAGGGACGCTCGATGATTGTCGCGGCGAAGTAGCGTTCGAGCGGGAGACGCCCCCCTTGATTGGTGTCGAAGACGATCCCCTGGAGGTTGACCTTGTCGCCGCCCCCGCTGGCGTCGGTGTGCTCGCGATAGAGGTCGCGGATCTGCGTCAGGATCTCCTCGGTCCAGTCGCGCGCTGTCGTCCCGGAAGAGAACCGGAAGCCGTCGGGCAGGAGGACGGCGTGGGCGGCGACCGCTTTCGCTGCGTCCAGGTACTTCGTGACCAGTGCCGGCGACATCACCAGCGCATTGCCGGTGTTGGTGAAACCCTCGCCCGCCGCCCCGTCGGCGGGGAACTCGCGGGCCGGTTCGAGCGTGGTGATGCCCGTCAGGTCACGGAGCGTGTAGGTGTACTCGGCGTTGTTCAACCGCCGGAGCACCACCCGTCCCGGGTCACCGGCGCGTCGGGTTGCCTCAGCGGTGAGGAAGCGGCCCACCCAGCCGCGCAGGCGTGCTCGCTCAGCGGCGTCGGGCTGGGGGGATTCCTTCGGGGGCATCTCGCCGTTGTCGAGCATCGCCGCGACCCGCTGCCAGACCCGTGGGGCGTTTCGCGCCTGCTCCAGCTTGGCGAACCGCTCGAGGTCGAGGTCCGCTTCCTGCTCTTCCGCCGAATGACACTCGAGGCAGTATCGCTTGACCAGCGGCACGATCGCCGTCTCGAATTCCTTCGAATCCAGCTTCGGGGCGGGCGTCCCGTCGCCGACCGCGAAAGCAGGAGCGGCGATGATCGTCAGGAGACCGAAGAAGACCATCGCGTGTTTGACGACCATTGCCTGAAGACTCCCGTGCCCTCGACCGTTCGATCCGGCCTTTTTGAAGATCGTCGGACCCTGCGCGGCTCACCTCGGCGCGGACCCGATGCGAACGATTGGGGTTGCTGTGGTGCCTGCGGTATCGAGTTAAACATCTTACAAACAAGAGGAGCCGAGAGGAAGCGGTCGCCGTCGCCCCCTGCGCTTCAGCGGTGGCCATTGGAGCCGACGTTGGCAGAGCAAGCAATGCTCATCCGTAGTCGCCTCGGAAGCTCTCGACTCGAGACCAGAACCCGGAGACCACGACGAGTCCAAGATCGAGCGGACGTGGCGCCGGGAAGGGGCGGGCGTCTCCTGAAGAATTCGGGGAGGGTCGACGGCGGCGACGCGCTGGCCTGTGAGTTTCGAGGGACTTCTGACTTGCCCTGTCGCGAACAAATCGTGTTCGGTCGCATGGCCGTATTCTCATTCACAATGAGCGATGAGAGCCTACGGACCCGAAACCGAGACCGAGAGCGATTCGGCGTCGTCCTCGCCCCTGTTCTCCGGACCTTTACAGTTTGTATCCATAAATAAAAAAACCAAGACGCTTTAGGATTGCCAGAATTGAGGGACCTGAGAAATCGAAAAGAATCAGCCTAATTTGGTTGACGGCTTTATCGAGAATCGGTAAGCCTTAGATAGCCGATCGGTGAGCGGCTCACGCGATGGAATGTCGAGGCCGCGTATTAAGACCGGGCCGGTCACGGCGGCCGGCCCGGTGTCTCTCTTAAGTAAAGTATAAAAATATTTAGGGATTGCGAGGAAGACTATGTCGACAGCGACGAGTGTCGGTCTCTTTCTCGTCCGGTGGGACATCGGCAACACGATGCCGGGCGCCCCCACGTTCGTGCTTTCCGGAACGGTCGATACGGTGCGCAACGTCTTCAACGGCTCATGCCGGATGTCGCAAGCGATCCTCCCACCGCCGGACTTCTCGTCCAACGTGCAGGGGACGATCTCGTATTTGACCGTCATGCCCGACCAGACTCGCATCCTTCTGGTCGCCACAGGTACGACGTCCTACACCCTGCCACCGCCCGCCATCGGCACAATTACGGCGACGAATCTGCAACTGCGAATGATCCTCGCCGATGACTGGAAGACCGGTGTGGCCCACGTTCAGTACCAACTCAACAACGAGTGGCACGACCTGGAGAACGTCCCCGTTCGGATTGATCCGATTTCCGAGACGCCGTTCTCCGAGGCGTCGTAAGACGAGCGGGGCGGGACTCTCGAACGAACCGGCGGATCTTTCGATGATTGCAGGAACGCTGGAGCGACGGATGTCCCGCCCGCGTCTCAAACGCGAGACGCGGGGCGGTCCGAAACCTCTCCGTATCAGCAGATATCCGACCGAGTTGCGGAATCATCCCACGCATGGCGCATCGGCAGATCCGCTATGGTGGTTGACGTTCCCGGTGGCTGGGAGCGGGTTTTAGCCAGTCTCGCGCCGCCTTACGTTGAGCTCGAGCAAGCTCAAGTGCGGCCAGTCCGGCGGCTAAGACCAGGATTGGCTCGGACGGCCTGTCGTTTAGGTTCGCGAGGCGCCCAGGGCACTCGAAGGGGCACGGTTCTCGCCGATTGGCATCAATAGGTTGCTGTGTACTGGCAAGATGACGTTCGTCCCAACGTGCGATGCCGCGACTGGCGGGACCCCCACATTATTGCCCCTTCACGTCGAAATCAAACTGGTTCTTGCCGGCCTCGACGTTGACTTTGAAGGGACTCTTCCCACCTCCGACTTTTGCCGGAACCCCCTCGCCCTCGAACGCAACCTGGCAGACCCCGACCGGAACGCGCTTGACCGTGAACGCCCCGTCCTTGATTTTGCTTCCCACAAACTGGTCGTCGTCCAAGATGAAGAACACCCGTCCGCTGGGAAGAGGCTGGCCATTCACGGTGATCTGCCCGGAAACGGACGCGAGTATCTCGTCGGCCGAAACCGTGTGAGGCGTCAGCAATAGGCAGAACATGCCGAAGGCCATCGCTCGAATTGCGTTTCGTGAGCTCATTGGGGAAGGCTCCTCAAACTGTGAACGTCAATAGATTTGACGTTGTCCTTGACAAGAAATCGCCGCTCAATCATGCCGTTGTGGAACTTGCCGTCAAGAGGCCTGATCCCTCGGCGCAATTGGAACCCGCTCCTCTTGGCTCTGGTTGCGTCGCCAAATGTTGACAGAATGATCGCCGCTCGGTTTGTGGCCGTACCGCCGAGGACGTTGTGGCTGACATCGATTCAGGAATCCGGTCCTCAAGGGTGTCTCGACCGCTTCTTTGAGCCGCCGCGGACCATTCTTTGGGCGGTGAGTGTGGGACGATACGGCGCGGCCTGGCCGTGTGCCTCCAGGTGGACACGAGAGCGGTCGTCGTGACCGCGTGCTATGGTACTCTTCGAGCCGTTGTCTCGAGGGAAGGCGGGTGCTCCGGTGAGCGATCGCCGGCGCCGACCTGAGTCTGGTCTGTGGATGATCAGGGAGCGAGAGCGAATGAGTGTGTCCACCCCACCGGTGGTCCTGAATCCCGAGGAAGACGCTGGGTTGACTCAGGCGTCGGACGAGGAACTGGTCCTGACCCTGGGTCGGGCCCTGCATCAGGTCGGCCAGCCGGCGCATCGGCTCGAATCGACCCTGGGGCGAGTGGCGAGCCGGCTCGACCTCGAGATTCACGCCTTCAGCCTGCCGACTGGACTACTGATCAGTTTCGAGCGGCCTGGCGGTGGTACGACGACCCGGCTGTTACGGCTGCCCCTGCGGCCGACGAACCTGGAGTGCCTGCGACGGCTGTCGATCGAGTCGGAAGCGCTGGCCTGCGGCCGGGTCGCCCCGCGCGAGGCGATCGGGCGGATCAAGGAACTGGCGAATGCCCCGAGGCGGTGGGGACCGGTGGCGACCGTGGCGGGTTTCCTGCTCTGCGCGTCGGCCTTCTCCGTTTTCTTCGGAGGAGGTCTGCGCGAGCTGGCTGTCGCGACGGGCCTGGGACTCGCGGTGGGTCTGGTCGCGCTGGCGTTTGGCCGGGCACGGACGTCGAGCCGACGGTTCGAGCTGACCGCGGCGGCGGTTGCGGGATTCATCGCCGCCATGGCCGACGTCTACCTCGGGCACTACGTCCACTGGATCCCGCTGGCCTCGGGCCTGGTGATCCTGCTCCCCGGCCTCAGCCTGGTCGACTCGATCGAGGAACTGGCCAACGGCCATCTCGCCTCGGGCGCGTCGCGGATGGCGGGGGTTGGGATCGTCTTCCTTGCCTTGATCTTCGGTGTCCTGATGGGGATTAACATTGTCGGCCTGATCTCGGAGGATGTGGCCGGTGGGGCAGCGATCCGGCTGCCGTGGTGGGTGTCGCTCCTGGCGCTGCCGGTCGTGGCCCTGGGCTCCACCTTCCGCTTCCAGGCGAGACTCTCGGATACCC
>Ga0182739_1004835_pt1 | contig 10918 bp, 15 predicted proteins | sample eDN5th30CBELigBY_FD_128873 | JGI IMG/M metagenome (GOLD analysis project Ga0182739, IMG submission 128873) | Enriched backyard soil microbial communities from Emeryville, California, USA - eDNA 5th pass 30_C BE-Lig BY (version 2) (version 2) | ecosystem: Environmental > Terrestrial > Soil >...
TAAAGTCTAACTAAAATTTTAAAAGAGGTGTTTTTAATGGTTTTAGGAATTTATCCTTATTTAGTTATGAACGGTAATGGACAAGAAGCTGTTAAATTTTACGAAAAAGCATTGGATGCAAAAGTTATTGGAGTTCAAACGTTCGGAGAAATGCCCGGAAATCCAGAATTCCCTACTCCTATAGAAGCAATAGACCGTGTAATGAATGCGCACTTAAAAGTTGGTGATAATGATTTGATGCTTTCTGATACATTCCCGGGTCAACCATACCAAATTGGATCACAAGTAACGGTAGCTATCACTATAGACAGTGTAGAAAAATCAAAAGAAGTGTTCGAAAAGCTGAAAGAAGGTGGTCAAGTAGGAATGCCACTTCAAGAAACTTTTTGGAGCCCATCATATGGACAAGTAACAGATAAATTCGGTGTTACTTGGCAAATTTCCACACAATCTGCTGATAATGAGTAATTAATGAAAAGCCGTTATTCTTATTATCTCAAGAGTTCTTCTCCTGCAAGCTTTTCTTGGTTGGGTTCCGGAATGTGTTTTATGTTAACTAAGGATGTGCATCACATATATTTAAAGAAGAAAAACCCACCTAATTTGAATGGTGGGTTTTTCTTTTAGTTAAATATTAAGGGTGTAATTGCTTGTTACTTACATATCATTTAATATTTTTGTAGGTATTTATTATAACCTATTAAATCATTTTGAGAAAGCAAAAAAAGAAAACGGTTTCTTTTTATTAAAATTAAACGGTTTCTTTTCTATTTCATACCGATAAAATCCATTATGAGAACTTAACATGTATAAAATATAAGGACACAGACAGTAAGATAATATGGAATGGAATATGTATAAAGTCAGGAAGTGTCTGTTGTTTCCGTTAACATTAATGAGTATTCTTTTAAAAGTCATAGAAAAAAACGCCCCTAATTTGGGGGCGTACTCTATTATCATTATAAAACATAACCTAAAAACAGTCTACAATTTCATTTTTTTTTATATTATAGTTTGATTACTGAATTCAGTAAGGCCCATGGGTACATTTAAAATTGAAAGGAAAATTTCTATGATACACAAACATGTTCCTGTTTTAATAGTAGGGGGAGGTCTTAGTGGACTCACCTCTGCTCTCTTTTTGGCACGTCATAACGTTGATTATTTACTCATTGAAAAACACACTGGTACAGCTATCCATCCAAAAGCCGGAGGGATTACATTTCGTACAATGGAAATATTTCGACAACTTGGATTGGAGGCAGCTATTCGGACTGCTAGTGAACCATTAGATAATATTCGCGGAAGGATTGCGGTAGAGACAATCAAAAGCATAGATCCTGAGAAATTAGAAACTGCGGAGAACTCCCAAAAGGCTCTTGAGAAAGAGAGAATAGAAAATTTTGAAAAGGTGAGCCCTTCAAAGCCAGCATCTTGTTATCAAATTGAACTAGAGCCTATCCTTCTTCAAGCTGCTAAAGAGGGAAAAGGGCATATACGCTATAATACTGAACTTATAGAGTATCAACAAGGTGATTTAGGAGTAACAGCCACTATAATAAACCGAGAGACAGGAACAAAAGAAAAAATTCGAAGTGATTATTTAGTTGCGGCAGACGGCGCTAAAAGCACAATTCGTCAACATACAAAAATTCCAACTAGAGGAAGAGGAGTCATCGGCGGACATTATATTAATATCTATTTTCAGGCTGATCTAAGTCGCTTTCTAAAGCCTAGCCAGTTTGGCTGGATTCAAATCTTAAATCCAGAGGTATTTGGTGCGCTCATCACCGTTAACAATCGTGATGAATGGATTTATCACGTGGCCTATAATCCCTCAAATGGAGAAAGTCCAGAAGATTTTTCTGAAGAGCGATGCTGTGAGATTTTAAAAAAAGCTATAGGAGTTTCAAATCTTGATATTGTCATCTTCAGTATTTTACCGTGGGCAGCTGCAGAACAGACAGCCACTCGTTTTCAAGATAGTCGAGTCTTTCTAATTGGAGACGCAGCTCATCTTATGCCACCTACCGGAGGATTTGGTTCGAATACAGGTATTCAAGATGCTCATAATTTAGCTTGGAAGCTTGCTGCAGTGATACACAAACAAGCTCATCCACGATTGCTCCAAACTTATCATAATGAGAGACACTATGCTGTAGAATTAACAACGAAATATGCTAGTGATTTGTTATTTAGTGTTATAAAGAAAGGTGTAAGCACCCTCAATAGTATGGACCATACTGCAGTTACTGTAGGGTATAAATATAACTCAACAGCAATTATCAAGGAAAACTCCGATACACCACATAGAATGGATCAATTAGAACTAAACGGAAGACCAGGTACTCGTGCTCCACATATGTGGTTGAAGTACCAAGGTAAGCGTATATCTACCTTAGATCTAATAGGTGAAAATTTCATCTTATTTACGGGAAAAGATAATAGCCTTTGGCGCACTGCTGCCCGGAATATATCTTCTCACTTAGGTGTTCCTATTAATGTTTATAGTATCGGTTTACAAGGAGATTGTGTTGAGTGTGAGGATAGCTGGGAAGCAGTGTACGATGTTACCTCTCAAGGAGCTGTATTGATAAGACCAGACGGTTTTGTAGCATGGCGTACAAAAGAGGAGGAATCAAATCCTCATCTACTTCTTAAACAGGTTATGACTAGCATACTATGGTAAATAAACTAATACGCATGCTCCTGATTTAAAATTAGTTAAAAATTAAATAATATAACATCTTAAAAGGCATACGTGTTAAAACGTATGCCTTTTGAGTGAGCTTTCATAAAAATCACAAAATATCAATATCATATATTGCAGACAGATAACACGTTCTACCTCTTACCTTTTAAGCAATTGTTATATTAACTATGAATTAACATTAAATTTAAACGTATTTAACTTTATTATACTTTTAATAAAATACGTTAACCATTACTTCTATCAATAAAATTAAATTAATTTTATACATAAAACACTATATATTTATTATTTATTATAAAACAGTATTAAATATATATTACAAGTAGAAAGTTACCTTATTCACCGTCATCTAGAGTAAATGGTTAAACTAATGATTTATATAAAATACTTAACTATTTACTTATACATTCAAGTTATTTTATATAGGTTATCACTAACCTGAATATGTTATATTTCTGATTAATACATCAGGTTAAAATGAAAAAACTGAGTGATTTAATAAATTCCATTATAATTCTTCCATGAAACCTTTATTCCTAACCTTATCATATTGAAATATCCTCCCTCGCTTAAAATGTAATATATTACTAATGAAAACATTAAAAAGCATATTGTACACTTAATGGGTATGTAAGTAATATTTTGTGGAGGTTTTAAATTGAAAGCTACTGGCATCGTTAGGAAACTAGACAACCTGGGAAGAGTAGTCTTACCCATCGAACTAAGAAGAACATTAAATATTAAAAAGAACGAACCTGTTGAAATTTTTGTAGATAATGAGAATATTGTGTTGAAAAAATATTCACCTAATTTAGCTTGTAAAGTGACAAGTGAAGTTTCTGAAGATAATCTAATCTTGGCAAAAGGAAAAGTAATTCTAAGCCGCGAGGGAGTAAAGCAACTGCTTAGAGAGTTAGAAGTAAATTTATAACTCAAATATGAAGAGTGAGAGCAGACTCTTTTCGACCTTTATACCTTGTCTTTTAATTAAAATGTCTGTCCAATCTGCATAAAGACAGCACCTAATTATTTAGGTGCTGTCTTTATGAAAAAATATTTCTGAATATTCAATAAACTAACTTTATATTACCGGAAACTGATATAAGCAAGCTATAACTTTGTTAGGATGTCTGACACAAATAATCTAATGTTATTTTTTATTTTTTTAGTTAAGTCGGGTAAGCGAGGGGCATCACTGCCCCTGACTCCCCTAATAACCGTACGTGAGCCTTTCAACTCATACGGCTCAAGCCTCCCATTGCAGGTCCATTTGCTGTCGTATCTTTATCACACACCATAACGGTAAGTAAAACGTACGCCGACGCTATACATAACAGTACGTGCATCTTCATGAAATACGGTGAATATGAGCATACTAAACCTATCCAACCCAAACTAGGAGGTACACAATGAAAAAACAGTCTAACAATTCTGAGCCTGCAATAGGAGATGACAGATTTAACACTGCTGGATATGCTTCTAATGAAGCAAATATCAATGATGTGGATGGAAAACATCTATCTAACTTCAAAGATAAAGTTTATACCTCTGAGAATGAGGATACTTCTTCTACGAAACCATAAAGTCCTTTCTAACAAGAAATCTTTTAAGTTCTCGTTAGTCTGAAAAGCAGGTTAATAAATATTAACCTGCTTTCTTTATTATTGATTATGACAATACATATGAGGATCATCTGGTTGTTCTTCACTTTCTACTTTTGTTACTCTTACAATAGGAAGCATCTTCTGGAATACGTTGAAACAATACCTAAAAGTATACCCTTGACTAGTAAGATGATCTACTTATTACTTATAGATTTAGCATAAAGAGTGAGTTTTTCAACATAGTTATAATAGGAATAAATTGAATCTATTAAGTAACCTAAAGGCGGTGATTCTTTATGAAAAACAGGGATAAAAGACGAAAAAAGAAACGTGATTTTTTAAAAGATTACTTAAAAGACAAGTTGGGTAATTGGAAACCTAGGCTTGGCAAAGAGCCTACCTCTAATTCTAAGACGACGACTCAAGAAAATAGAAACCTTGATAGATAATATTTAGGTGTAGGTCTTTAGGGATTTTTCACCATAAAAAAAGCCCCCTTTAGAAGCTAGAGAGGGCTTGCTTATAAAGCATATTTATTTAACGGCTTCTTTTAATTCTTTTCCCGGTTTAAAAGCAGGAACCTTTGAAGCCGGAATTGTCATTTCTTCACCTGTTTGGGGATTACGTCCTGTACGAGCTGAACGTTCACGTAATTTAAATGTGCCAAATTCAATCAATTGAATTTTTTTCATTAGCAAGTGTTTTAGAAATTACTTCAAATAACGCATCTACAGCTTTTTTGGCATCTTGTTTTGTTAGTTCTGATTTTGCGGTGAGTTTCTTCTATTTCTCTATGTTCTTAGCGAGTATTTTCACATCAGGATCTCCCCTCAGCATGGATGAATCTAAATTTTGATAAATATTTCTTTTGTATAGGTGTAAATTCTCTCGAATGGTTAAAATATACAAGCGTTTACTAGTAAGGAGGAACAACATGTGACAGAAAGAGAAAAGGTTATTCGAATTTATAGGGACATATTAGAGAGAAAAAGAGCTCGATTCCCGGATCATTTTTTTGTTGGGGATCAAGGAAAGAAATACTTAGCCTATATTACACGTTATTTAATTGAAGAGTATCTAGGTATCCCTATAGCGCAGATTCCTCATTGCGTTGGTGCAAAAACATTATGGGATTATCGCTTGCGCCATCCGGCTCAGATACATGGATGGAACTTTATCGATGTAATTCAAAATGCGTATCCCGGAACATTTCATCCTTTAGAGTTTAAACAAGTTTCACATGGATACTGGCAGGGGGAAGAGGGGGGCAAAAGAGCGATAGAAGCAGTTCGTTATGTCATTGAAGTAAAATGCAATATTCCCTTTCAAGAAATCCCTCTGAAAATCAACCATCATTTTTTTAAACAGCATGGACTCACCGGCATTTTTGGTCTATTTGAGGATTCTCCTTATCAAGTAATTCAGACTCTCTATCCGAATCGATTTAAACCGTGGGAATGCTCAACCGTTCCTATGAACTTTTGGAAACAGGAAGAAAACGTGATAGGAGCAATGGAGTGGTTTCTTTTTCAACAAATTGGGTTTTCTTCGTATCAAGAAGCTCTTCAGCAATTGTCTCCTAAACATTTTACCATCTATCGAATGACAGGATTATATCAAATGGCGTTTAGTCAACGATTATACAAGGTGAAACAATGGATAGAAAAACAGATAGAGCAGAGATCCTTATGTGCACAAGAAAACATACAAACAGAGTTAAGTTTAAATAGTTAAAGAAATTTTTAACTAAACAGAATAACTTTTAAAAATACATCAAAAGATAAGAAGAGGTTCATTACACTTTATTGTAAATATTTACATATAAGGAGGAATATGTCTATTTTGTTTCGGAAAATCAGAAAAAATTTTCAGTTAAAACAAAAGGTTACCGAGCAACCAGTACTGCTTTCTTCAGACCTTGATGAAAACCTACAGGTTCTGCGATCCATCTATCAGGATTGTTTTGATGTGGTCTTCCAGACATTTTTGATCGGTGGAAAAACAAAAGCCATTCTTATTTATGTAGAAGGTTTATCAAATATTGAAGAAATCGATGAGAATGTGCTCACTTCACTTATGCCGGAAACAGAAGAAATGGTTCATAGTTTACGTGAAATGATAAAGAAAAAAATACACGTTTCAAAGAGGAAAGAAGTAAAGACGTTTGCCGAATGTATAGAGAATATCTCTATTGGGAACCCCGTGCTTCTCATACAACAAGAAGTGTTTGGAATCGCTTTAGGTTTGGCTAAGTGGGAAAAGAGATCGATTGAAGAACCAACAGCAGAAAGTGTTGTACGGGGACCACGGGAAGGATTTGTAGAAACATTAGGAGTGAATACGGCTCTCCTTCGACGGAAGATCAAAAGTCCTCACCTCAAAATGAAGTCGATGACAGTCGGGCGTTATACTAGTACTGATGTTGTGATCGCTTACATAGAAGGACTTGCAGATCAGACTCTCGTTAAAGAATTTGAAAACAGGATACAACGTATTGAAATAGATAGTGTATTAGAAAGTGGATATATTGAGGAACTGATTGAAGACAACTCCTATTCGCCTTTTCCCCAACTCCTCAATACGGAACGGCCGGATGTAGCTGCTGCTAATCTTTTAGAGGGACGTGTAGTGATTCTAGTAGACGGTACGCCTTTTGTCTTAATTGCACCTATTAGCTTTTTTTCCTTACTTCAGTCTCCGGAAGATTATTATCAACGGTATCTGATTAGTTCAGCTATTCGCGTTTTACGCTTTGTATTTATGGTGTTATCACTTCTTTTACCTTCACTCTATGTAGCAGTCCTTACCTACCATCAGGAGATGGTACCGACGGCCTTGTTGATTAGCATGGCATCTTCACGTGAAAGTGTTCCCTTTCCAGCACTTGTTGAAGCATTAATGATGGAGGTTACATTTGAAGCGCTGCGTGAAGCAGGGGTCCGACTTCCGAAACAGGTCGGTGCTGCGGTTAGTATTGTTGGTGCTTTAGTCATTGGTCAAGCTGCCGTGCAAGCCGGTCTGGTTTCTGCTCCAATGGTCATTGTTGTTGCAATTACAGGAGTTTCATCCTTTATGGTGCCACATTATACGCAAGGAATTGCGTTAAGAATGCTACGCTTTCCTATCATTCTTCTTGCTGGAACGTTAGGTTTACTTGGAGTTATGCTTGGAGTGATTACACTCGTCATCCACCTATGTACATTGCGTTCATTTGGAGTGCCGTATCTGACCCCGATTGCTCCGATGAAAGGACGTGAGTTGAAAGATGCCTTGATTCGGGCTCCATGGTGGAAAATGGACATACGCCCCCATTTAACCGGTGAATTCAACTCATCTCGACAGCCCCCCGGACAAAAATCAAATCCGAACAAAGGAAACGAATAGTAGAGTGAAGACATGATGAGAAGGACGTGAACAAGAATGAGCCTCTTTCTATCTCGAAACATCATAAAAACGTTGATCATTCTTCTCTTTTTTTTAGCTAGCTTTCTACTTACAGGTTGCTGGGACAGAAGGGAAGTAAATGATACGGCGCTGGTGTTAGGAGCTGCCATTGACAAAGAAAAAGGGAAGAATATCAAGCTTACCATTCAAGTTTTGATTCCCAATGCTGTAAGTGGTCAGCAACAAGGAGGGGCAGCAGGAGGAAGAGCCCAGACATTGGTCAGATCGGCGATTGGAGAAAATATGGCAGATGCCGCATCAAAGCTTCAGTTAAAATTTCCACGTAGAATCTTCTGGGGGCACTGCAAAACGTATATTATCGGTGAAAAGCTCGCTAGAAAAGATGGCATTCATGAGCAAATTGACTATTTACTTCGCCACCCGGAACCTCGAGAACGTGCTCATTTGTTTGTCAGTTATGGGGAGGCAGCCAATCTTCTATCATTACAGCCACCTATAGAGTCATACGAGGGAGAAGTGCTACGAAAGTTATCTGAGATGAAGATTGGTATGGATGTTACTGTGAAAGATTTTGAACAGATGTTAACAGGTGATGCTGGAGCTGCTCTCCTACCTTTGATTAAAAAGTTACCACCATTTTCTGGAGAAAAACAAGAGGAAACGATTGCTTATATAGTCGGAACTGCTATTTTTAAGAACGATAAAATGGTCGGTCAAATTGATGCCAAGATAACTAGAGGACTTTTATGGTTACGAAATGAAATTGAAGGGACTGCCATTACAATAAACCCTAAAAAGGGACAAACCATATCGCTAGATCCCATTCGACAAACAACGAAGCTCATCCCTACCATTAAAAATAAAAAATGGGGGATTATAGTGAAAATAACATCAGAGGGGACAATTATACAAAACGGAAGTAACCTTGATGTTATGAGTCCACAAATTACAAAGAGAGTGGAGAAAGACGTAGAAAAAGATATTCAAAAACGCATTAATCAGTCTCTTAAACAAGTGAAGAAAGGGATGAATGTGGATGCGTTCGGTTTCGCTGATGCGTTTCACCGCAAATATCCTAAATCATGGGCGAAAGTCAAAGATCATTGGGATACGATTCTGCCGGATGTGGACGTAAAAATAGATATTAAAACACGCGTACGCCGACCTGGCTTATCTACCACACCGGCGGGATTGAAGGAAAAAGAGGTAGAAAAGAAATGAAATGGATAATGGTACTAGGAATAACCATATGCGTGTTTCTCATCGTTTTGTATGAGTGGCCCAAGATGGAGCGAAATCAGAAAAAGGAGAAAACATCCTTTGTACTCTTAACAACGATGGGATGGCTGCTTGCCATCCTCCTGTTATTCTTTCCGGATATGCCAGGTCCTACACAGATGATTGACATGCTTTTCAAACCACTTGGTAAGATGCTGGAGAAGTAGCAGGGGCATAGAAGATACGGAAAAAGAAGGAGAAAAGAGAATGATTGAAAAAGGTAAAATTTCTGCATTTCAGATGGCATTTTTAATATTACCACCCATACTATCAACCGCTATTCTTACTATCCCAGCAGTTACAGGTAAGCATGCGAATCAGGATATGTGGATTTCACCAATTTTAGCGTCCTTTAATGGAGTTTTTACAGCGTTTATTGTATTTCAATTACATAAAACCTACCCAGGTGAGACGATTATTCAATACAGTCAGCACATTGTAGGTCGTATTATAGGAAAATTACTTGGGTTTGTCTTCTTGTTCTATTTCCTGTATGTATCTAGTTTGATCGATAGGGAATATGCAGATTTCATTATTAGTTCTTTCTTACCAAGAACTCCAATGGTCGTAGTCATCGGAACCATGGTTCTTGTTTGTGCTTTCACTGTACGAGGTGGTGTGGAAGTATTGGGAAGAGCTGCCCAAATATTTGTTCCAATCTATATACTTACACTGGTACTATTTGTCCTACTTATACCTGACTTAAAACCTGAGAATATGTTTCCAATCATGGAGCATGGTATAGCTCCTTCGATCAGAGGAGCAATTCAGCCATCGCTTTGGTTCGGCCAAGTCTTTCTTACCTCCATGTTGCTCCCTTTTTTGACAGATTATGAAAAAGGAAGGAAATGGAGTGTACTTACGGTAATTTTCTGTATGGTAGCCATGGTTTATATCAATATCGTTAGTCTTCTTTTGTTTGGAGAATCAGTGACTACTTATACCTATCCAGTATTTACTGCTTTTCGGTACATCAGTATCGCGACCTTTTTTCAACATCTGGAATCAGTCGTGATTATTATTTGGGTGATGGGGGTATTCATCAAGCTTTCAATATTTTATTATGTGCTTGTTCTAGGAATGGCCCAATGGTTACATCTATCTGATTATCGCCCCCTCGTATTTCCAATCGGTTTTTTGATGACTTTATTCGGGATATGGGCAGCTCCTAACATGCAAGAACTATCGAAGTTTATTGAAACCATCATCCCCTTTTTAGAATCATCTATTTTCACATTCATTCCGCTATTGCTATTAATCATTGCTATTATAAGGAAAAGAGGTAAAAAGAAAAAAGGCATTACACATCTATAAATCAATAACATATGCAATATTTTATCGATTTAAACATTTTTTAGAGATTATAAAAAAATTAGAAGAAGGTAAAAAAATATGATCGAAAAAGGGGAAATCTCATCTCTTCAGATGGAGATGATACTCTATTTTATCATATTAGCTACAGCTATTCTGGCTCTTCCATCAGTCGCTGGGAAAGATGTAAAGCAAAACCTTTGGCTATTACCGATATGGGCCTCCTTTATTGGTGTGCTGATATTATGTACCTTCTTGAAGCTGAACACGTTTTAGACTTAGATAACACGCGTTGTTTACTAAAATCTTATGAATTTTTGGAGCGCCATAACGCGCTTTACTTTTCACATGGATTCGTTGGATTTCTTTCGTTAGCTTCTGGTTTTCCTGTTCGCGGTTTGATACCGTCTTTTTGAACGAGTGGTAGTAGCTACTTCTTAGAATCGTTAACAATTCGCACATTTTCTGAACGCTGTATTGTTCTTTATATTTCTCAATAAAATGGTTGAGCTCTGCTTCTGTTACTTTTTCGCGAATATGGCCATAGCCTTTTTTAGAATATCTAATTCTTGTTTTAACCGAAGGTTTTCCTTTTGAATCTCAGCTA
>Ga0182739_1004836_pt1 | contig 10918 bp, 6 predicted proteins | sample eDN5th30CBELigBY_FD_128873 | JGI IMG/M metagenome (GOLD analysis project Ga0182739, IMG submission 128873) | Enriched backyard soil microbial communities from Emeryville, California, USA - eDNA 5th pass 30_C BE-Lig BY (version 2) (version 2) | ecosystem: Environmental > Terrestrial > Soil >...
CTCGTTCCAATGTTGGGTTCAGACTGATCGAATCTCTTAGACCGGCGTCCTCTCGCCCGCTTTGCCGGCTCCTTTATGGTGGCTCCGGGGTCGGCAAAAGCATCTGAAAAGCGCGAGAGCGCAAGTCTTGCTAATGGACGAGAACCCGGCCGTCGCTCGCCGCAATGCTCACAAATTCGCGTTTGTGCTCTTTCGTTCGTCGACGGATCGGCCTGGTGAAGCTGGGCGGGTTCCGTTGTAAAACCGTACTGTTTTACATCAAGTCTGCGGGCGAGGGAACACCCCTGATCTGATGTTGACCGGTTGGGAACCCCTTGGGCTGCGGTCAGCCGGGCCGGCCGGAGCGTTGGGGTTCGGACGATTCCGGACTCGATTCCCAGATTCCGATCGGTTAGAATTTCTGTCATGTCATGGGTTGAGGCGACTTTGGTGGTTCTCCGGCACCGTTCCTTCAGAACGATCTGATCGGGTCTGAAGGGAAGCCGGAATTGACGGGCTTCGGTTCAACGGGGCTCGGTCGGGTTTGGAGCGGTGGGGTCGATCGCCGCGATTTTGCGGGTGGATAGGTCCCGGATGTCGCCCAACGGGAGCCATGACCTCAAACGGAGGGGACCATGCGCAGCCGCCTCGGGACGTGGACTCGAATCGGCCTGGTACTTCTTGGGGTCGCGGCGGTCCCGAGCCTGGTGGCTTGGGGGCAGGCGTTCCCCGGCCCGCTGAATAATTTGACCGCGGGCGGACTCGCGCCGTTGCCCCCCCCCCCGCCCCGAGGCGCCTGGGGGGAAGTGATCATGGCCAACGAACGTTGGATCGTGGTCCAGAACAACGAAGGGCAGCAGTTCCCAATCGCCGCCGACTCCATCAATCAGTTCCTGGTGCGCTGGCCGATCACCCTGGCCGACCTGACCCCCCAGTCGTGGATCGAGGCCACCGGCGACGACATCGGTTCGATGTCGATTCGCACCGCCCATATCGACGTCTACGAGGGCACCGACCGGGCCCTGGTCGAGCCCACCTACAAGAGCTTGCTGCCGTTCAACCGGGTCGTCACCACGATCGACCCCACGTTCCAGCGGATGATGAACGCCTGGGACGTGGCCGGCCAGAACACCCTCTATGGCTGGGCGTACCCGATCAACCCTGGCACCAACGGCATCCCGGGGCAACTCTACGCCGTGGGCAATGCCTTGCAGACCAACCCGCTGCGGATCGGCGTGCCGGGCGAGAACGTCGTCTCGATCTTTCCCCAGTTGGGGGGGAACTTCAGCATGAGCCAGGTGACCCGAGGCACGACCTCGTTCGCCGCCAACGGCGACTCGGTCTTCCTGACCACGGTCGACCGCAATGCCAAGTCGCTGGTCCTCTCGCAACTGGTTCTCTACAAGAAGATCCCGCTCAAAGACTACGCCCCCGCCCGCTGACGCTTCTTCCCCGCTTGGCAGTCAAGAGAGCGCACGACTCGACCGGATCGGAGGCTGACGCCTCCTCCGGGCGAGCCCGTGGCGGTCCCCTACTTGCCCCACCCTGATCCCGCCCCACGGCAGCTCGAGGCCGGTCCGGCCGAGGGCTAGTTAGGCTGGTTCACCCCCTGCCTATGATTTAGCGGTGCGAGCGGTGAACCCGGCAGAACGGCCGGCGCCGGTCGCGATACCTCATCACCTCGGGATCGGGTCGTTCCATGCGCAATCAGCCCCTCCTCCGGTCGGCATCCCTCCTCGTCGTGCTGTCAGTTGGTGTTGGCACAGTGCGGGCCGACGAGTTTCCCAGGGACCTCGTCGAATGGTCGCCGGTCGCCTCCAACCCGGTATTTCAGGGGGCGGGAGGAGAGGCCTGGGACCAAAAGATCCGCGAGCGCGGCGACATCCTGGTCGATGGAACGACGTTCCACCTCTGGTACACCGGGTATAACGACGACAGGTCGCCGACCAAGTTCCTGGGCCACGCCACCTCGCCGGACGGTCTCAAATGGACCCGCGACCCGGCCAATCCCGTATTCAACAAGGCATGGGTCGAGGACGTTTGCGTGCTCCGCCATGACGGAGCCTACCTCCTCTTCGCCGAGGGGAAGGACGACGTGGCGCACCAGATGACCTCCCCCGACGGCGTCCACTGGACCGACCTCGGTCCGCTCGACGTCCGCCTGGTCGACGGCCGACCGATCCCCACCGGCCCCTATGGCACGCCGACCGTCTGGTTCGAGAACGGCACCTGGTACCTGTTCTATGAACGCGGTGACCGTGGCGTCTGGCTGGCGACGTCAAAAGACCGCAAGGTCTGGACCAACGTCCGGGACACCCCCGTCCTGGCTTGCGGCCCCTGGCCCTACGACCGTGAAGCCGTCGCCGTCAACCAGATCTTCAAACGTGACGGCGTCTACTACGCCCTCTATCACGCCAACGCTCACCGCCCCTGGAAGAAGGACTGGACCACCAACATCGCCCGCTCTCGCGACCTGGTCCACTGGGAAAAGTATGCCGGCAACCCGCTGATCCAGGACAACTGCTCCAGCGCCATCCTCGTCAACGGCCCCAACGGCCGGCGGCTCTACACCATGCACCCAGAGGTCCGGGCCTTCGAGAACCCGAAGACCGCTTCCGGTTCAAATTGATATTTGATATGTCTGATTTTTGTAGGGTAGGCTTCAGCCTGCCAGGGCTGGCCGAGAAGACTGGCAGGCTAAAGCCTACTCTACGAAGAAACGTTTGCGGGTTTGACGGATGCGCCGCAAGGTGGTGCATCCGCCAAGTTTCGTGATGTCCGCTCTTGGTACCCACCCTACAAGGCTTGGCATAAACGCAAGTGTTTTGGTTAGCCAGGACAACTTTGTTGTCCTGGTGCCGAAGGCACCCGAGGCGGCGCGAAGGTTGAAGCTTGACCTGGCGGCCTCGGCTCGCGGGACGCCTCTGGTCGCTTCGCGACCGCGGACAACAAGTTGTCCGGGCTAACCTATGAATCTGTCTCTCTTCGATGGATTCAATGCCCTCTTATTCGATGCGCCAGACGATCGCCAACCGCTCTCGCCGAAACGACCGGCAGGCTGAAGTCGTATCCTACGAACAGAAGAGGTGTTCAATAGCTTTTCGAAGGTGCCGCCTGGTGGCTTCGAGCTACCGGCCCACGAGCAGGTACTCCTGAACCGTGGCTCGTTCCACGCTGCCATGCGTGCCGAAGTGGTAGCGATGACGCTTCTCGTGCGTGGTCACGTCGGACTTGTAGCGGCGGAGCAGGCGTTCGAGCTCATCGCGGTCGGGATAGCCGTTGGTGCTGTAGGACAGGACGATGATGCTGTCGCGGTAGAGTCGGAACAAGCGGTCGAAGGCGTCGACGGCACTTCTACGGTAACTGAAAGGTGTGTAAGGCTTCTCGAGCTTCTTGACCCGCGTCTCCTCCATGATTCGGACGCCTTTCCAGTGGCAGGAAAGGCCCTCGAGAAAATGGTACCGTTTCATGTAACAATTGTCGTCGGAGCGGGGTACATAGGGAGGATCCAGGTACACCAGATCGATCCCCTGGGAGGATAGGGCGAACACGTCGGCCCGGCGCACGGTGTGGTGACGGCCGTTGTCGAAGACCACGCGGTTGAAGGCCTCGACCTGCTCGATGAAGTGTTCTTTGAGAGAAAGCCGGAGGTCGCGGCGGCCATCGTCGTAGCGGGAGAGGTCGCCGGAGACGGTGAATACGCCCCGCGGTTGCTTCTTCAGGCAGGACCGAATCAACGCGGCCCGAGCAAGGGCCTGTTGATGTGGATTCTTCAGGCTCTCGACATTTGTGCAGACCTGGTCCAGGAACCTGAGGTCGTCCGGCGTGTAGAAGATGCCGGTGAACGTTTTCTCGATAAAGCGAGGACCGGCGCCACGAGGAGCCAGCAGCCGGTTCAAGGTCGCGCTGTCGAGTTGGGACTTGTTGTTGGCGATGGTTGCGGCCGCCAGAACCGTGGGGAAGTTCAGGAAGTCGGAGGCGACGACGGTCTTGCCCATGGCCTTGAGCAGATAGGCCACGCAGCCGCTTCCCACGAACGGATCCGCGGCGGTTTCGAACGGGAGCGTGCAAAGCACCTCGTGTATCCAGGGCAAGAGCCGGCGCTTCGACCCCATGTACCGGAGTTCGGGATAGTCGGCGACGCGCGCCGGGAGGGGGATGCTGGCCCGTCTCTCATCGCGATCCCCGACTCGCCGTGGTGTCACCGCCTTCGATACGGACTTCGTCGGCCCTGGCATCGTTCGTTGGCCTCGATCGTTGACTCATTCCGGTGGGTCAAGGATTCTGTCGTACCATCTTCGAGAGAAATTGTTGAGTGGAGGGTCCTGTCGTGCGTATAACGCTTCCCCTTGTGCTGGGCTCCGTGCTTGGGCTTGGCACGGTCGCCGAGGCCCAGGAACGGCCGGTGGCGGAGCAATACTTGATCTCTGGCGACCTGGCCGGGGGTGAGAAGGCACTCGAGGCGCTCCTGAAAAAGAACCCCGAGGATGCCCAGGCCCGGTTCGGCCTGGGCGTTGTCCAGTTCGTGCGGGGGGTCGAACGCCTCGTTCAATCCTTCCACCGATATGGCCTTTCCCCTGACCTTGCCGGAGGACAGCTCCCGTTCGCACGCCTCCCGGTGCCGTCCAATCGGGCGCCGGAGCCGATCACGTACGACGATCTTCGAGCGATCTTCCGAACGCTTCTGGACGACCTGGCGCGAGCTGAAGAAACCCTGGCTCTCGTCAAGGACGATGCGGTGAAGCTGCCGATCCGCTTCGGACTGATCCGCCTCGACTTCGACGGCGACGGCAGGGCGACCGACGACGAGGTGCTCTGGAATATCTACACCAACCTCAATCGTCAGGCCGGCCAGGTCCGCCCAGGCGCCGAAGGGGCGGGGGCGGAGGCGGGCGCGTTCCCGATCACCTTCGATCGCGGCGACGTGGCCTGGTTGCGTGGCTATACCCACCTGCTCTCGGCCTTCGCCGAAGTTTATCTCGCCCACGACGGCAAGACGCTCTTCGAACACACCGCTCACCTTTTCTTCGCCCGGCCGAAGACACCCTATGCGTTTCTGAAATCCGACAACAAGGCGGGCGGGAACTTTTCCCGTTCCTGGGTTTCCGATGTCGTGACCTTCGTCCATCTGCAACGCTATCCGGTGAAGGAGCCGGAGCGGATGGCGTCGGCCTTGAAGCACTTGCAGTCGATGATCGAGCTGAGCCGGGAGTCGTGGGTGAGCTACCTGGCTGAGACCGACAACGATCACGAATGGATCCCGAACCCGAAGCAGGACACCGTCATGCCCGGCGGCAAGGTGAGCGAGGAGATGGTCAAGGGCTGGCACGACCTGCTCGACGAGGCCGACAAGATCCTCGGCGGCACGACCCTCGTCCCCTTCTGGCGCGACGCGGGGGGCCGGGGGGTGAACCTCCGGAAGGTCTTTACCGAGCCGCGCGAGCTCGACCTGATCCTCTGGGTGCAGGGCACGGCCGCAATCCCTTACCTGGAAGAAGGACGCGTCACCCAGCCGGAATTCTGGTCCCGGCTGATGCGGCTCTTCCGCGGCGAGTTCATCGGCTTCGCGCTCTGGTTCAACTGACGCCCCGCTCACCCGCCGTCGCCTCGCGTTTCGGTCTCAAGACTTCGGGGCGCGGCGGTGTGGGATTACCACGATCTCGTACTGGTGCATGAAGCCGGGGAAGCCACGGACGCGTCCCCACACTTCAATCAGCCAACGGGTCTCGAGGCGGCCGACGGTGCCGGTGAGGACGGCCCGGCGCGGGATGGTGAGTTGGGCTTCGCGGTCCAGGATCTCGCCGGGGCCGACGCGAACGTCGTGGATCTCGAAGAACCGGTCGTAAAACTCGTAGTTTTCTGTCGTTCGGTCCTCGGTGAGCGACTCGGTCTGCTTGCGGACCAAAGTGGCGTTGAGAGACCGCAACGTCACCGGGCCGGGCTGGAGGATGCGGACCCTCAACGTCGCTCCCTGGCCAACCTCCTGATGCTCGACCTCGACGATCGTCTCGGCGGTGAACGAGGCCAGGGCCTGGTGAACGGCCGAGTACAGGAGCAGGAGGCCCGTCAGGCCGAACGCGCCCAGGATGACCGACATGCCGATCCGGTCGCCCAGCCGCTCCTGCGACCAGTGCGGGGCCATGAGGGCCGCGAGCCCTCCGGAGACGCCCACAAGGAACAGGCCGAGCCCAAGAGCCAACCGCCGCTGTCGCGACCAGGGGGTCATCCTTTGCAAGCGGACCGGGAGGCGCGTTCCGGCTGCCGTCGCGGCCGGCTCAGCTCGTTTTGGCACATCCCTGCGACGACGGGGGCGGGGCGGCTCATCGCTATGGCCGAGGACGGCCTTGCGCACCTCGAGGACGCCGATGACCCCGATCGCGATCATGATGGCCGGCAGAATCACCCAGAAATAGACGAACGGGTGCCACTGGCGCACCAGGACCGCCTGGCTGGGGTCGTTCGGGTCGTACCAGCAGGAGTAGGACCGCCCCACCTCGTAGCGGTTGAGGATCGGCATCGGGTTGAGGCCGCGGTAAAGGTTGGAGCCGTCGTAAGTCCAGATGTCGTGGGTCGTCCCGGAGACCGTGTAGCGGATCCGGATCTCGGGGCGGTAGACCCGTTGGCTGGCATTCCCCCTGCGCGGAGGGACGACCCTGGGGCTCGTCTCCCCGATGGCCTGGGACTTGTTCCGGCTCTCCGAGACCCGCTTGTCCAGCACGGTGCAGGTGGTCTGGAGGTAACGGTGGCTGATTCGCCACTCCGTTACGGCCAGGTTGGCGATGAAGGCCAGTCCGCCGAGCCCGCCCAGCCCGATGGCCACACAGAAGAAGCCCAGGATGATCCCCTGGCCCGGCGAAAGCCGAGTCGGGGTGCCTTGCCTGCCCATTGCAGACTCACCTCGTGAAAGTAAAGGAACGCCGAACCGCTGGGATCATACGCGGTCAGATCTACGAGAAATGATTAAAGGAGTGACACGGTGCGTGCCGAAGCATGATAGGAATGGGAAGGACCCGTGCCCGGTGCATGCGGCGCCGGGGTTTGCTTGAGGAAGCGAGGCTGGATGCCTAGAGTCAACGCCCCCCGGCGCCACCTCCTGACGCTGATCTGGACGTTGGGCTCCTGGTGGGGCGGCCTGGTGTCTTCGACCTGGGCGGGGTCCCCAGGTCCCGGTGCTCCGCTGGGCGAGGCGTCGGTCGAGGATCGACTCCGGCGGCTCGAAGCGATCAACGCCCAGTTGATTGACCGGCTCGACCGCGATCGCGAAGAGTCGGCCCAGCGCTATCGCGAGCTGGAAGAGCGGTACCGCGAGCTCCAACGCCGGGTGGGTGAGCCTGAAGCCGGTGCCGAGTCTGGGCCGGCGCCAGCGCGTGAGGCCAGTTCCAAGGAGGCGCGGGCGGGGGGTGAGCGTTCATCCGGCCGTGCCTCGCACCTGGGCCGGCCTGGTGAGCTGGGTCGGGCCGCGGCCACCCGTGAGGTCCCGTTGAAGGCGCGGCTCGGCGATGGGTTTCAACTGGCCTCCGAGGATGATGAGTTCGACCTGCGGTTCCACGTCCTCGACCAGACCGATTTCGAGGTCTTCAGCCCCAACAACCGGACCTTCGGCAAGAGCGGCCTCTACATCCCCCGGGCCCGCATTTACCTCGAGGGCCGGCTGACCCGGTACTGGGACTATGAGGTCTCGCTCCAGCGCAGCCTCGACGGCGCCTGGGACCTCCTCGACGGCAACCTGAACTTTCACCCGTCCGACGCGTTTCAGATCAAGTTCGGCCGGCAACTGGTGCCGTACAGCTACGATTGGTTCGACCATCTCGAGCAATACTTCATCACGCCCGAGCGGGCCCTGTTCCCGCTCAACTTCGGCCTTTCGCGCCAGGCCGGCCTGATGGCCTGGGGGAAGGTCCGGGACGGTCGGCTCGACTGGGCCCTCGGCGGCTTCAATGGGCACCTCGCCGGCCTGGCCGACAACAATCCGAACCAGGAGGCCGTCGGCTATCTGAACTTCCGGCCATTCCTCGGCTCGGAGCGGTTCCCGGCTCTCCATTTCCTGAACCTCGGCGCCTCCGGCGCCATCGGCGAGGTGGCGCGCAACCAGGCGCCGTTGCCGATGCGGACCTCAGTCCAGTCGTCCGACAACGATGAGGCAGCCCGCGACGCCTCGGCCATCTTCCTCGACTTCAACGAGGGGACCGCCTACCAGGGAGGCCGTCGCTTCGCCGCGGTCCACCTGGCGTACTACTATCGCGGTCTCTCGGTCGAGTCGGAGTGGAACATTGGCCGGTTCCAGATGACCCGGCCCGGCCTGGAGACCAAGCCCGAGATTCCCGTGACCGGCTTCCACACGGCCGTCTCCTATTTTCTGACCGGCGAAGAGATCGAGCGCCGGACTACCGTCGTCCCGCTCCGGCCGTTTCACCCGCTCCACGGCCGCTGGGGCCCCGGCGCCCTCGAAGCGTTCGTCCGCTACAGCCAGTTGAACCTGGGCGACAACCTCTTCACCACCGGCCTGGCCGACGGGCGCCTCTGGAGCAATGACGCCGAGATGATCGACCTGGGGATGAACTGGTATCCGAACCGCTGGATCAAGTTCTACCTCGCCTGGCAGCACGCGCGGTTCGGTTCGCCGGTCCTGGTCAACGAGGCGAAGAACATCTTCAGCCGCGACATGAACCTGCTCTGGTTCCGCGGCCAGGTCTACTTCTGAGAGGACCCCGCGCTCGGACTCGGGGACAATCGCGGACACTCCCGACAGGAGGATGGCCAGGTTGCTGGCTTTCCTCTCGTCGTGGTGCCTCCGGCCAGTTCTGAACCAGGGCCGAGCCGGCCGGCCCACTGACTTCGGCCTTGCCTCGTGCGAACCGGGTGGCTCGGCCGGCCCGGCCGAGTGTCTTACGACTTGGCGGAGTCCCCCCGAACTCCCCCAGACGTTACGAATTCTCGAGGTCGGACCGGCTTTGCGATCCTCCTGGCGCTCCCGGACTGGTCCAAGACCCGAGAGTTCTTTATACTTTAAGAAGTGCCGAAATCGCGGAGGGCATTCGAGGCGCCAGGCGTGTTCCGTCCCAGGCTTCTGCTTTCTCTCCTGCTGATACGACTGGCCGTGGCTCCGCTGGCCGCCGCGGCCGCGATGAGTCCCGGTACAACCTCTTGGTCGATCGGCCAAGCGGAGGCGAAGTCACACGCCGAACGGCTTCGAATGCCTCCCGACGATGGGCGATGGAATGTCCCAGCCGGCGCTGCCAACGATAACCAGGATCAGGCTGGCCTGGACGGTGAAGACGACTTAAGGGACGAGTTTCGCAAGCAGGCCCTTGCCAGGCCGAGCGTGGTTCTCGTCGCGGCCCGGCTCGGCATTCCGGTACGGCCTCGGCTTGATATCGATTGGGATTCTCCAGGCAGCCGTCGTGGTCCCCCCCCTCGCATGCCCCCTTCGGGCTGAGGGCCGGTTTCGGAAACGCCTTTCCGGCGGCCCTCGCTCCGACCACCCAGGGCCCATCAAGGGCTCTATATGGGCTTTCGGGGCAGACTCTGACGCATCCCCCCCCTCCGTCGCCATTCTCACCAGATCGTCTCCTGGCCTTGCGCTGGGGAGGCGGGTTCTGGAAGAGAGATTTCTTCCCCCCCTTTCTCCGGGTTTCGAACACGGTCCCTTGTGCTGGGCCGGGTGGACCGACGCAGTCTCGATGGACCGTTTCCAGGGATCGGCCGGGTCAAACCTCGGCTCGGTTCGCTCCCGTTATTGTTTCCGGTTGCGAGGGACCTGCCCATGGTCCGTGCCATCATCACCTGGAGCTTGCACAATCGTCTGGTCGTGATTCTGGGCGCAATCGCCCTGGTTGTCGCGGGGATCCATTCTGCACTCAATCTCAACGTTGAGGCCTATCCTGATCCGACGCCTCCTTTGGTCGAGGTGATCACCCAGAACCCGGGGGCGAGTCCCGAGGAGATGGAGCGGCTCATCGGGATTCCCCTGGAGACCGCGCTCAACGGCATGCCCTACTTGCAGTACCTACGGAGCACCTCGGTCCCCGGATTGAACGACATCAAGTGCCAGTTCGCCTACGGGGCCGACTACAAGTCGGCCCGCCAGGAGGTGATCAACCGCATTGACGCGGTGCGCAGCTTGCCACCGGGAGTGAACCCGGGGTTGTCCCCCTGGAGCCCGACCGGCGAGATCGTCCGGTACGTTTTGGAAGGCCCCGGGTATACGACGAACCAGCTCAAGGCGGTGCAAGACTGGGTGCTCAACCGGACCTTCAAGACCGTGCCCGGGGTCATTGATGTCACCGGTTATGGCGGTACCGTCAAGCAGTACCAGGTGCTCGTCGATCCTCGGCTGTTGCGGCAATACAACCTCACCTTCCAGCAGATTGAGGAGGCGCTGGCGCGGTCGAACGCGAACGTTGGAGGCGACCTGTTGACCCTGGGGAGCCAGACCCACAACGTCCGCGCCCTCGGGCTCCTTGGCAAGGGGATCGACCCCCTTGACCCGGAGAACGCCAGCCGCGCCTACGAGATCGAGGACGAAAAGCTGGACGACATCAACGACGTCGTCATCACCACCGCGGGCGAGTTGCCAATCTACGTCCGTCAGGTCGCCAAGGCGATCGTTTCTCACCGGCCGAGGTTGGGGATCGTGGGCCGGGGCCATGAGAACGACGTCATTGAGGGAATCGTCCTGATGCGCAAGTACGAGAAGAGCCTCCCCACTTCGGAGGCGGTGGCTGACAAGATGGAGAAGATCCAGCGCGAGGAGCTGCTCCCCAAAGGTATGCGAATTCGCGTGTTCAACCAGCGCACCGATCTGGTTCACGTCACGATGCATAACGTGCTCCATAACCTGCTCTTCGGCATGGCCCTGGTGATTGGGGTCCTCTTCGTGTTCCTGGGCGACCTGGCCAGCGCCGGCATCGTGGCGATCATGATTCCGCTGGCCCTGCTC